>Ga0111538_10002249_pt1 | contig 27198 bp, 19 predicted proteins | sample SoiMethybrSBSTD1_FD_79669 | JGI IMG/M metagenome (GOLD analysis project Ga0111538, IMG submission 79669) | Bulk soil microbial communities from a Populus tree surrounding site in Tennessee, USA - Soil MetaG P. TD hybrid SBSTD1 (version 2)... | ecosystem: Environmental > Terrestrial > Soil >...
ATGGCTACATGTGGACATGATGGCGTGGAATTTGCGTACCAAACCTGGTCGACCGATTGGCGGCGCAAGTCGAAGTCCGTACCGCCCTGCACGATGCCGAAGAGAGCCTGGTCATCGGGGCGACGATGCGCTCTCACACACCGCTCCAGCCAGCGCGCCGTGCGGGTGTTGGCACAAGTAAGTCGCTCGCGGTATTCAGCGGGTGAAAGCCTCTTCTTCCGAGTGACCAGTGACGAACGAGTGGTGACTGCTGGTGCTCCCGACTCTGTGTGCAATTCATCATTGGTCACCTGCAATTCGTCATTCCCCACGGCTGGGGGGCAGTCATCAAACGCCATGATGATGTCGGCCCCGAGGTTGTTCTGCACCTGCATCGATCGCTCCGGGCCAAGATGCACCTTCGCGCCGTCGATGATCGAGCGGAATGTGACGCCTTCATCATCCAGATCGTTGATGTCCGACATCGAGAACGCCTGGTAGCCACCGGAGTCGGTGAGAATCGGCCCCCCCCACTGCATGAACCGGTGCACGCCTTCGGCCCCGCCCACGCGTGCGATCAGGTCATCGCCCGGGCGCAGCATCAGGTGATAGGCGTTGTTGAGAATGATCTGGCTGCCGGTCGAATAGATGTGATCGACTGTCAGGCCCTTGAGCGAGGCCTTGGTGCCCACGGGCATGAACGCGGGAGTGTCGAACGGGCCGTGCGGCGTCAGCACGCGCCCGAGGCGGGCGCGCGACGATGAATCGCGCTTCGTGATCGTGAAGGTCAGAGGGTTCGCCATCGATCACCGCTCCGACGCCTGGGCCAGCGTGCGCTTCTCGTCATCGCTGAGGCTCTGCAATCCTTCCCGGCTGATCTTGTCGAGAATGCGGTCCATCTCCGTGGGATCAGCGACGCGGCTGCGCCAGCGCTGCTGCTGCATCGAGTCGAGCCGCCCCGCCGCCGTGCCGTCGCGCGCCCCCTCTCGATAGTGATGCGATGTGGGATCGACCCGGCCGAGGATGTCGAAGAAGTTGTGCAGATGATGGGGATGGCGGATGAAGTAGTAGCCGGCGATGGCGCCACCCAGGTGCCCCGCTTCGCCGCCCGCATTGCGGCCGCCGGTCATCACCGTGAACAGGGCCAGGCCCACAAGCATGTACGCCATAGTGCGCAGTCGCATCGGGATGAACAGATAGAACGCCATCGCGTTGGGCGCGAGATATGCCCCGGCCATGATCACGCCGAAGATGCCTGCCGAGGCGCCCACCAGCGGCGTGGAGGGATCGGAGAACAAGAGGCCGGGGATCGCGACCGTGCCGAACTTGATCATGACCGTGTACCCGATGCCGTTGAGGATGAGGTACATGAGCGCACCGAAGCAGCCGCACAGGAGGTAGAACGCGAGGTAGCGCTTGCGGCCGAGGGCTTCTTCGACGATGGGGCCGAAGAACAGCAGGCCGATCATGTTGAGGATCAGGTGGGCGGTGCCTGCGTGCAGGAACTGGAAGCCAAGGAAGCGCCAGAACTGAATGCCGCCCAGGCGCGTGGAGAAGTGCAGCTTGGCGGTGAGCCAGTGCATGGGCATGACTTCGGCCCAGCCGACGAGTTGGCCGCTGCTGCGCTCGAAGAGAGCGCGGGCTTCGGGCCGGCCGTCGGTGAACTGCGGCGGGCGTTTTTCGATCAAGAGGACGCTGCGATCGAGTTTGTCGGCGTTTGCGACGGCCCACTGCACCTTGCCGGTGGGGACATCGACGATGGGCAGGAAGCCATCGATCACGAAGACCGCGATGCACGCCACGATGAGCCATGTGTTGACCGAGATCAGCCGCAGCGATGTCGTCGCGATCGTGCCGCCGCGTGAAACGGAAGGCTGGCGGTAGTAATCTCGATCGCTGAGGCCCATGGTGAATCGATGTTCGCGATGACTCGCTGAGAATACGCTGATGGCCCCGAGATTTGTTCGGAGTCCGCCAGCGGCAATCTCGCTCCATGCACGATCCGAAGCGGGCGGATTGTAGTGGCGGCGGCCTGCTGTGCGGCCGGATGGCTGTTCACCCTTCCCGGCGTTTGCGCTCGGTCTCGGCGTGCAGAAGGTCCTGCTCCTGCTGTGTCAGGCTGTCAATGCCTTGCTGCGCGATCTTGTGCAGAATGCGGTCGATCTCGGTCGCGGTCGAAACCCCGCTGCTGATCGTTGGTCCGTGCGTGGTCAACGCACTCTCGTCCTCTGCTGTCGCTTCGTCCCGGGCGCCGTTGTCGGAAAAAGCAGCCGGCTGATCCTCATCAATCTCCAGGTCCAGCACGCTGTCGCTGAATCGCAGTTGCCGCTCGGTCATGTAGCAGGCGACAAGTCCGAAGGCCGCGACGGCGACCGCGGGCCAGTTCAGGATCACGCCGCCATAGATCGCCAGCGCCAGGCCCGTGACCAGACCGAAGCGCACGGCGGTGTGCATCGAGGCGCTCCATCCCGAATGCGACCAGAACACGGCCTGCGTGATACGGCCGCCATCGAGCGGGAACATCGGCAGGAGATTGAACGCCAGCAGCGTCATGCTCCACGCATTGAGCATGTACAGGATGATGTGGGCCCACGACTTGCGAAGCACGGGATCCTGCAGATAGTCCAGCGGGTTGAGCGGATCGGGGATGGCGACGCGCCAGTCGCCGGTGATCGCCATCAGCAAAGGCGATGCCAGGAGGATGATCGCGACATTGACCAGCGGGCCGCCGACGGCCGTCGCCAGGTGCGCCTCCCAACGATGCGGCGGATGACAGAACGCCAGCCCGCCCAACGGCCACATGATGATTTCGTCTGCGTGGCCGCGCGCCAGCCGGCACCCGAGCACGTGGCCGAGTTCATGCGCCAGCACCACCACCAGCAGCACGCCCATCGCCGCCGCCATCACCTTGAAGTCGAGCACCTCGCCTTGCGCCGGAACCATTGCGCGCGAGAGTTTCACGACGACATACGCGAGAAACAGCAGGTGAACACGAACCGTCACGCCGGCGACGCGCAGGACGGGCAGTGACCAGGTCAGCGGATTGTCGATAGTCGGCCGCACGCCTGCCCAGTCGCCACCTGGCCTGCCCCAGGCGCCGGCGCGGGCCGGCTGATCGTCAGACTCGCGTTGTTCGCGCTGCCAGGTCATGGCTCGCCGCCCCACATCAGAAGGGCCGCGATGCTCTTGCCGTCGCGCAGCGCCCCGCTTCGCGCCATGTGCAGAGCCTCGCGCAGCGGCACGATGCTGACCTCAATGTCCTCACCAGCCTCCAGCCGCTGGCCGACGGGCCGCAGGTCCTGGGCGAGGTACGCGTGCATGAGTTCATCCGCGAGACCGGGCGAGGTATAGAACGCGCCGAGTTTGCGGATGCTGTCGGCTGTGTAGCCCGCTTCTTCCTCCAGTTCGCGAACGGCGGCGCGATCGGGCGCCTCGCCCTTCTCAAGCTTGCCCGCGGGGAACTCCCAGAGCCGATCATCCACGGCAATGCGGTAGTTGCGTATCATGACCACGTTGTCGGCGTCCAGAACGGGCACGATGACCACCGCGCCCGGATGCCGCACGACCTCGCGGCGCATGGAGCGGCCATTCTCATCGGTCCACGACAGCGCCTCGACCTTGAACAGCGATCCCTCATGGACGGTTTCGACGCGACGACGGTCATTCATCAGGACGATGATACGTCGTCGCCGGATGGCCGTGCGCCGATGAATGGCGAGGTGCTGCCGCCCGGCGATTCGGCCCGCGCGCCCGATGCCGTCGCCGCGGCGCGCGGCGCCATCGTGCAGTTGAAGAACATCCACAAGTCCTTCGGCCATCAGCGCGTGCTGCGCGGCGTGACGCTGGATTTCCAGACCGGCAAGACGACCGTCGTTCTTGGCCCCAGCGGCTGCGGCAAGAGCGTCATGCTCAAGCACATCGTCGGACTCCTGCGGCCGGACATCGGCGAGGTGTATTTCGATGGGCAGCGAATTGATCACCAGCGCGAGTCGCGCCTGGGCGAGGTCCGCCGGCAAGTCGGCTTTCTCTTTCAGATGGGCGCGCTGTTCGATTCGATGTCGGTGCGCGACAACGTCGCCTTTCCGCTCACCGAACACACCCGGCTGTCCGCCGAGGACGTCAATCGCCGCGTGCTGCGCGTCCTGCAGATGGTCGGGCTCGAGGACGCGGTGAAGAAGATGCCGGCCGACCTTTCCGGTGGCCAGCGCAAGCGCATCGCCCTGGCGCGGGCGATCATCCTCGAGCCCAAGGTCATCCTGTACGATGAACCCACGACCGGGCTCGATCCGATCCGGTCGGACGTGATCAATGAACTGATCCTGAAACTGCAGCGAGAACTGAAGCTCACCAGCATCATCGTGACCCACGATCTGGCCAGCGCCTTCAAGGTGGCCGACTACACCGTCATGATGCACGAAGGCAAGATTCTCTTCTGCGGCACGCCGGATGAGCTCAAGGCCTCCGACGACCCGGTCGTGCAGCGATTCCTGCGCGGCGAGGCGTCGGAGGACGAGTTGAAAGGCATCCGCGCGATGCGGAACTCAGCCGCATCGTCATCGAAGGCGGCGCGATGAGAATGCCGAAGGAGCACCAGGCATGAGAGAAGGCGTGCGCAACTTCATGGTGGGTGTGACATCGATCGGCGGACTTGGTGCGCTGGCCGGCCTGCTGATGTCGTTCGGCGAACTGGATCGCTTCACCAATCCGCGCTACGCCGTCACCGTCGTCACCGCCGACGCCGCAGGCCTGCGAGCCGGAGGCGGCGTCGAGTTCAACGGCGTGCCGGTTGGAGTGGTGAATTCCGTGTACACGCAATCCGACGACACGCTGCATCCGGTGCGCGTGAAATTGGGGATCGACAAGGAAGTCGCGCTGCCATCGGATGTTCAGGCGTCGGTTGCGACGCCGCTGATCGGCGGCAGTTCGCTGCTGCGGTTCTCTTCGCCCGGCCGGCCGGCCGATCAGGTTGCTGCGCCGCTTCCGAAGGACGGCAGCGCGCAGGTGACGGCGGAACTTTCCGGAGGCATGTTCGACGCGATCGCCGCCGCGCTTGATGAACGTATGAAGCCGCTGATGGAGAGCCTGGAGAAGTTCAACAAACTGGCTGATACGTTCACGAGCGTGGGCGAGAACGTGAACACGCTCATGCAGCCGCAATCAGCCGAGGCACTGGCAAGCGGCGAGCCGCCCAACTTGCGCACGGCGGTCATCAAGATCAACACCGCGATCGATGAAGCGACCGAGGGCCTGCGCCTCGCACGGGAATGGCTCGGCGATGAGCAGTTGCGCAACGACGTCCGCGGCAGTGTGACGAAGGCTGGACAACTGATCGAACAGGCGACTGAGGCGGTCGATCGTTACGCGAAACTCGCGGCGTCACTCGAGACCGACGCCAACGACTTGACCAAGCGACTGGCCAATGTCGCTGATCAGATGGCGAGGACGCTCGAGGATGTGCAGACGATGGCACGCAAGGCCAACGCAGGCGAGGGCTCGCTGGGATTGATGCTCAACAATCCGGATCTGTACAACGCGTTGACCGACGCAGCCGTTCGACTCGAACGCACGCTCGTCGAGCTTCAACTGTTCATCCAGAAGGTCAAGGCCGAAGGCCTTCCCATGAAGTTGTTCTGATGATGCGAAGAGACAGGCCGGGGGGCGAGGGAGTTCTGTTCAATCGCCGTCGCGACGCGACTGCTTGAAGATCGCGTCATAGACGTTGCCCCCGACAGACTTGGCTACCTGCGGGTCCTTGAGCATCGCCACCGACCACGCGCGACGGGTGAAACGGGCGTTGAAGTTGCTCTCGACGCCGCGGCCCATTCCCACGAGGACCACGAGATTCGCGCCGCGCGAAGCCTCTGCCAGTTCGCTGCTCACCTGCAGCAGGTCGATCAGCGGCGCGGCATTGCCGCTGGCGACCAGATGCAGATCGACCGAGTCCCAAGTGGTGTCGATCCTCGCTGCCCGCTCGACGTGGCCGAGCAGTTCCATGTGCGTGACATCGTTGAGGCTTGGCTCGGTGTTGGCGGTCAGCACCACCTCCCAGCCACGCCGCAGCATCTCGCGCACCAGCGGCAGTACGCCGAGGACGATATCGGCACCCGCGTTGTCGGCAAACACCACTGCCTTGCCGGGCGATGCCCTGCCCCACCATTCGTTTGCGGCGTCGAGATCATCGATGAACCACGGCCGCGCCGGAACTCTTGCGAGGGCAGCATCGAACGACACCAGCCCGCTGGCGTATTGACCGGCCGTCTCCTTCACACCCATGTCGAAGAGGTTGCCGGCGAGCATCCCACGCACGATCAGGGCCAGGCAATCGGCCGCCGAAGTTGCGTCGATTCGATCGAGCCAGTCCGAAAGCAGCCCAAATGCCGCTTCGTTCTCGCGGGCTTTGATGAGGCGGAACTCATCGCGAATGCCGTATTCATCGAGGATCCGCTGGCGCAGTTCATCCAACAGCAGGATGTCGAGGCGACCGAAACGATCGGGCTGTTCGCACAGGCGTTCGATCTCCTGGTGAAAGGCAGCGGCTGCCTGGGCCCGCTCGAGTTCGTTGATGCCGATGTCGCCCGATGCCTGCAGCTGAGCCGCGAGGTGCGAATCGAAGAGGTCAAGCCAATAGCGCCGGGCCTGAGCGTCGATCAGCAGGTCGGCGCCGCAGGCCCGGTAGCTCGAAGGATCGGCAAGAAGCGGGAAGACAGCCACGGATGATCGGCGCGACGGCTCGTGCCGCGAAATCGCGCGGGCACGACTCTCCGGCTCGACGCGCGCCATGCACAGTGCGCGCAACGAAGGTCGAGCCGGCGAGTTGTGGACCGAGCGATACGAGATGTCGCGATCACCCGCCGCGCACGACGACGATCTCGACGCGACGGCTCTGGGCCTTGGTGCCCCTGGGGACATCGGGGCCGTAACTGGCCAGGGCGATCTTCTTCGAATCGACGCCCCTGGAGATCAGGTAATCGCGCACCGCGAAGGCCCGCTCGAATCCAAGGTGGTAGTTCGTCTTGAAGCCGCTCTTCTTGATCGGATCGGTGTCGGTGTGGCCGACAACGCGAAGCGCATCGCTGCCGTAGGTGTTCTTGAGCACGCCTGCGACCGCGTCGAGCGATTTCTTGGCGGCGGGCTTGAGCGACGTCTTGCCCGAATCAAAGAGCAGATCGCTCTCGACCGAAGCGGTGACTTCGCCCGCGGAGGCGGTCGCGTTCACGCCTTCGATGCCTTCGAAGCCGGTGTTGCCAGCGATCGAGCCGCTGGCCTTGGCCCCGCCCTCCATCTCGCGCCGAAGAGCCGCGAGTTGCTGGTCGCGCGAGCGCAGGTCGGAGTCGCAGTCCTCCAGCGCCTTGTTGCGCTCGGTCAACTGGTTGCGCAGGCTCGTGACCTCCTCCTGCAGCGCCACGTTGTCAGTCTTCAGCCGGTTCTCGCAGCCGGTCATCATCATCGCGCCGCCCAGCAGCAGAGCGGCAAGCATCTTCCGTGAAGTACGCATGGTCAAGACGTCCTTTTCTGACGGGTCCATTCCGGGCTCTTGCGCGGCACGTCCCGTTTGGGCGCACACCGGCATAAGCGCATCCATCGCTTGAGCCTTGCGCGGATTTGACACTAAAACCCCGGTCCTGTCCAGAGGTTGTGGCACAATTGTCAGGCTGCCACTAGGACTTGTGAAGAGCCGCCAATCCAGCAGGTCACGGCGATGCCGTGGCTGGACGTGTGGCGCCCCGGCGTGGCGCTGGGCGTGCCGGGCCGAACGTCGTGACCGATTTCGACTTGCTCACCGGGCAGAATCCCGCTGGCGCCGGGAACGGAACGTTGGGCATGTACCTTGCGAAACCGTCGTTGACCGCCGGCCGCAACAGGATCAGCGCCAGCGTCGCCGCCGCCAGGTGCGGGCCGTAAGGCAGTTCACGCCGCGCCTTGCGGAACAGCGACGCCAGGCCGATCGAGAACATCGCCCAGAGCAGGCCGAAGAACGGCGCGAGGAAGAAGATGATGATGGGGTCGCTCCAGCCCAGGGCCGCTCCGATGGCCGCCAGCAGGTGCACATCGCCCAATCCCATCGCTTCGCGCCCGAATCCCAGGGTGCCGAGGATGCGAATCGCCCAGATCAATCCGCCGCCCATGAGATACCCGGCGAACGTTGCGCCGATGGCCTGCAGGAAATGCCCCGGGTAGCCGCTCATCCCGCGGCCGAGGAACCAGCCAGCCGTCATCAGGGCGATGCATGGCAGCAGGTACACGATCTCGACCATCATCTCACGCCGCGCGTGCGGGTAGTCGGCGAGCACCTCCCCTTCCTTCACATACTGGTTGTAGTCAGCGAAGGAATATCGGAGCCTCCCCGCCTTCAGAAGCCCGAACGAAATCAATACACCAGCCATTCCCCCCACGCTCATCAGAAGACCGGTCCAGCCCACGCCCGGGATCGGCCACGATTGCGACAGCGAACTGCGCTGCGGCAGGATCGCCTGCAGCGGCCAGGCGATGAACGCGGTGATGGTGACGAACAGCGGAATCTGGATCGGAATCGTGAACGTGCGGGCGTCGATAACCGTCATCGCCACCAGCCCGGCGATCAGGAAACTCCAGATCACGAACGCCGGCCATGCGAGCCTGACGGTGTTGTAGTACCACCACGCGCCGCCGATCCTGCTCCAGAACGGCGTGCCGGGCGTGATTGCAAACAGCAGCAGGTACAGCCCCACGAACGTCAGCGCCATCATGATCTCGATGATCATGTACTGCGGCGAGACCTTCGCGCCGCAATAGCGGCAGCGGCCGCGCACCATGAACCATCCGAGGATCGGCAGGTTCTCGCGAAAGAACCTGAGATGCGCGCCGCACGTCGGGCAGCGGCTGGGCGGATTGATGACGCTCATCCCAGCCGGCAGACGGTAGATGACGACGTTGAGAAACGATCCCACGCACGCGCCGAAGCAGAAGATGAACACGATCGCCGGCACGTGCATCATCCACCACCAGGAGGGAATCGAAGCGATCAGCATCGTCGGCGAGTCAGTCAAGGGTGGGATCAATCATCGTCGGTTTTCGATGCTGGATTTGGATATTGGGCGAGCGGCTACCTCTCTTCGGCATTGCCGCCTCCGGGCTTGATCTTCTTCAACTCCTGTTCGGCGGTATCGAGGATGGCTTGGCAGCGCTTGGCGAGGGCGACGCCTCGCCGATACTCGTGGAGACTTTCTTCGAGGCCGATCTCACCGCGCTCGATCTTCTCATTGATCGATTCGAGTTCTGCCATGGCCTGTTCCCAGGTCATCTCCGCCGGATCGGGTCGTTCATCTTTCGCTTGGGCCGCGCGCTTCGACATGATCATTGAATCTACCGCGATCAACCGAAGAGGTCGAATTGCTCATCGGACCTGTCCGAGGCTGCCTGCGGCTTCGCCTTCGCACGATTCCGGCTTGCGCTCGAATTCGTCACGACCGAGCCGAATGTACCATCGCTCACCCGCGTCGAAATCGGCAGCCCCTGTCGAACGTCGTTGACGGATCGCACGACGCTGCCGTCTGTCCTGGTCGTGATCGAGTAGCCGCGGCGCAGCACGCCGTGCGGATCGACTGCCGCCAGTTGCCGTTCAGCGCTGGCGACGCGCTGGCGCAGCGTCCGAACATGCCGCATGACCGCAGCATGCAAATCGCGCTGCAGGCCGGCCAGGCGCGGCCGCTGCTCGATCCTTCGGGCCATGGCATCATGCAATTGGCTTGACAGCACGTGCAGGCGGGAGGCACGCTGCGCGAGCACTGCCTCCGGCCGAAGTCGCGCGAGGCGAGTCGCCAGTCGCTCAAATCGCGAGCGTTCAGCCGCGACATGCGCGATGAGAATGCGCTGCAGGTCGCCACCGGCGCGAATCGACAGTTCACGCCGCCGCTCGACACCGCGCGCGAACATCGATCGGATCCGATGCGCGAGATGGTCGAGATGCCTGCACAATTCAATGGATGACGGCACGAGCCGCATCGCCGCCTGCGTCGGCGTCGAGGCCCGCACATCCGCGACCAGTTCCGCGATCGTCGTATCCGACTCGTGGCCTATCGCCGCGACCACCGGCAGATGGCTGTGGAAGATCGCATCAGCGACGATGCGCTCGTTGAACGCCCACAGGTCCTCGATCGATCCGCCTCCCCGCGTGACGAGCATGGCATTGACGCCCAGCCTGTCTCGCTTGGCGTCGACCCATCTGATGGCCCGGGCGACATCCTCCGCCGCGCCGTCACCCTGCACCTTCACATCGACGATGAGCAGGCCCACAGCCTTGCATCGCTGGGCCGCGGTGTTGATCACATCATGCACCGCAGCCCCCCCACTTGAAGTGATCACGGCGATGCGACGCGGGAAGGCCGGCAGCGGCCTCTTGCGCCCATCATCGAAGTAGCCAAGGCCGCGAAGTTGCTCGCACAGCGCGCGAAACTTGAGGTCCAGCGCACCCGCACCCACCGGCGTGAGAGCCGTCACATACAACTGCGTCTTGCCCTGCGGCGGGTAGTGGCTGAGATGGCCGGTCGCGACGACTTCATCGCCATCCTTCGGCTGGAACGAAAGTCGACGAACGCTCGTCGCCCAGACCACGCACGGCAGCACGGCCTTGTCGTCCTTGAGCGAGAAATACCAGTGCTCGCGCGTCGAGAGATTGCTCATCTGCCCCACGACGTGAAGAGTTCCAGGCGTGTGACGCTCGAGCGCGTGCCGGATCAGATCGGAGGCCTGCGAGACGGTGAGCGGCCGCGCCTCGGTACCCGACGGATCCGGCGGCGTCCGGGCGCCTGCTGCCTTCGATGGATCGAAGAGCGATTTCGCCACGATGCGGAGTGTAGCGATCAGCCAGCGGGGAGCCGTGGTACCGCGCCAGCGGAACCACGTCGGCGCGCCATCATTTCACTCGGCTGTCTCTCTCCGGCGTGATTCCGGCGACGCCGGTACCACGCCACCCGATCTACACTGCGATCGTGCCCACAGCGCCGACGCCCATCAGACTCACCACCAACATCGCCGATGTGCCCGGCGTCGGGGCCAGGCGCGCCAACGCGTTCCGCAAGATCGGCATCCGCGGTATCGCCGACCTGCTGCTGCACCTGCCCATGCGCTACGAGCAGCAGATCGGCGCGGGCACTGTCGCCGAGGCCGGGGCCCAGATCGGTACGAATCACAAGTCCGATGCGCTCGTTTCGTTGCGCGGCGAGGTTGCTGCCGCCCGTGCCTCGCTGTCGCGCAAGCAACCCTTTGAAGCGACTTTGCAGGATGGCACGGGCACGATCATGCTCAAGTGGTTCAACTCGCCGTGGATGAAAGGCAAACTGCATCCCGGCATGAACATCGCCGTCACCGGCAAGATGCAGCGGCACGGCGACTACCTGCAGATGATCAATCCAAAGTGGGAAGCAACAGACGTAAGTCGAAGAGTCAACACGTCCAAGAGTCAAAACGAAGCGGAATCGGAAGGCCGGTTGGTTCCGATCTACCACGCGACGGATTCGCTGCCGTCGGCTGTGATTCAGGATGCGGTGGAGGCGGTGCTCGATGTGGCGACCGCCGAGCTGGACGATCATCTGCCCGAGGCGTATCGACGCAAGAACAGCCTGCCATCGCTGGCCGAGTCCTATCGCATGGTTCATCGCCCGGCGGATGAAGACGAGGTGAAAGTCGCGCAGCGGCGGCTGGCGTTCGATGAACTGTTGCTGCTGCAGCTGGGCGTGATGATGAAGCGGCATCATCGCCACGACTTCCTGCACGCCCCGCCACTGCGGCATACCGCGAAGATCGCTGAGCACATCGAGAAGCGCATTCCCTTCACGCTGACCGATGGCCAGCGAGAGGTGGTCAAGGAGATCGCGCGCGACCTGCAGGACAAGCGGCCCATGAACCGTCTTGTCCAGGGCGATGTCGGCGCGGGCAAGACCGTCGTCGCGCTCTACGCGATGCTCATGGCGGTCGCATCGCAGCACCAGGCGGCCCTGATGGCGCCGACCGAGCTTCTCGCGGAACAGCACTTCGCATCCATCACCGACATGCTGCGCGGCGCCAAGGTCTCCATCGAATTGCTCACCGGTTCGCTCAAGTCCGCGCAGAAGAAGGCAATCCACGCCCGCATCGAGAAAGGCGACATCGACATCGTCATTGGCACGCATGCGCTGCTGACTGAGCGGGTCAACTTCAAAAGTCTTGCCGTCGCCGTGATTGATGAGCAGCACCGCTTCGGCGTGCACCAGCGGGCCCAGATCCGGGCCAAGGCCAGCGATGAACGTTCCAGCCCGCACATCCTGGTCATGACCGCCACGCCGATTCCGCGCACGCTGTCGCTGACGATCTTCGGCGACCTCGACATCTCGACTATCAAGGGCATGCCACCGGGGCGCAAGCCGATCGCCACGCGCCATATGCCCCAGGCACGAGCGATGGAGGTGTACGAGTATCTGCGCCAGAGGCTGGATGACGGCGAGCAAGCGTACATCGTGCTGCCGGTGATCGATGAGTCAGCCAGCGGATTGAAGGACGTCGAATCGCACCTGAAATGGCTGCGCGAAGGACCGCTCGCCGGCAAGACGCTGGAAGCGATGCACGGACGGCTCGATCGCGATCAGCGCGAGCACATCATGCAGCACTTCCGCAATGGCGCGATCGATGCCCTGGTGGCGACGACAGTCATCGAGGTGGGTGTCGATGTCCCCAACGCAAGCGTGATGGTGATCGAGCATGCCGAGCGCTTCGGCCTGGCGCAGCTGCACCAGTTGCGCGGCCGCGTGGGTCGCGGCGAGCGCAAATCACTGTGCGTTCTCATTGGCGACGCCACGACCGAGGACGGCCGGGCCCGCATCGAAACGATGGTCGAGACGACCGATGGCTTCCGCATCGCGGAGAAGGACCTGGAGATCCGCGGGCCCGGCGAGCTGTTCGGCGCGCGACAGGCGGGCGTCGCGCCCTTTCGAGTCGCCCAGTTGCCGCGCGATCTCAAACTTCTGCAGTGGGCGCGGCGCGATGCTGAAGAGTGGATCAACCTCAATCCGACGCTTGCTGGCAAGGACGATGCGCTGCTGCGTAAGCGCCTGCTCAAGGCCCACGGCAAAGCGCTGGGCCTGGGCGACGTGGCGTAGCCGCTCAGAATACGGCGAATGGAACCGATAATCTCGCGTGCACGCTCGCACGGTGTCACTCCTGCGAGATTCTGATTTCCCATCGGGCGAGTCCGGGCTACTTTCGTCTTGTCGCCGTCGCGCCCTGCCGGCCGGCGTGACGCCCATCTGGACTCCGAGAAGAGAGAGATTCATGCAGCCATACCTCGCTCGTATCGCGATCGCTATGACAGCACTCGCGGCGTGTGCGATTCCTGCGCGCGCCGACGTGGTCACCGACTGGAACGGCGTGCTGCTGAACGCCATCCGCACCACGTCAACCAACCCGCCGCGCGCCAGCCGCGCCATGGCCATGGTGCATGGCGCGGTGTTCGATGCGGTCAACGGCCTTGAAGGTCAGCCGTACGCGCCCTACGCCCAGTCGGGCGATGCGCCGCACGCAGCCTCAACGAAGGCCGCGGCAGCCGCGGCCGCTCATCGTGTCCTCCTTCACCTGTATCCGGCGCTGCAATCGACCTTGGATGCGGCGCTTGCTCAATCCCTGCAGGGGATCCCGCCGCCGCTGCGAAACCGCGGCGTGAACTGGGGCAGGGAGTGCGCCGATGCCATCATCGCACTGCGGGCCAACGACGGCTCGAACACCATCACTCCCTACACGCCGGTACCCGGTCCGGGCGTCTGGATCCCGACGCCGCCGGCCTTCGCGCCAGCCCTGCTGCCCAACTGGCCGCTGGTCACATGCTGGACGATGGACAGCGGCGACCAGTTCCGCCCGGCCGGCGCGCCGTCGCTCGTGAGCGAGGCGTACACGACCGCATTCAACGAGGTCAAGACCTACGGCCGCATCGACAGCGTCGTCCGCACCGCCGAACAGACGCAGATCGCGCTGTTCTGGGCCGATGGCGCCGGCACTGTCACTCCGCCGGGTCACTGGAATCGCATTGCCTCCGGTCTTGCCGACCAACGGCACCTGAGCCTGCTCGAAAGCGCGCGACTGCTCGCCATGGTCAACTTCGCAATGGCGGATGCGGCTATCTGTTCGTGGGACGCCAAGTACGCGTTCAATCACTGGCGGCCGGTGACGGCGATTCGCGCTGCCGACACCGATGGCAACAGCGAGACCGCCGTCGATGCGGCGTGGACGCCGCTCATCGCCACACCTCCATTCCCGTCGTACACCTCCGGCCACAGCACATTCAGTTCTGCCGCTGCGACCGTGCTGGCTGGATACTTCGGCATCGATGCCATGCCTTTCAGCACGACCTCCGACGGGCTGCCGGGAGTGACCCGCTCGTTCACGAGTTTCAGCGCCGCGGCAGCCGAGGCCGGCCAAAGTCGGATCTATGGTGGTATTCATTGGCAGTACGACAACCAGGATGCCCTCGCTGCCGGCCAGGCGCTCGCTCATCACCTGCTCGACAACTTCTTCCAGCTGATCGGCGATCTCGATCACGACGGAGACGTCGATAGTCAGGATCAACTGGCGCTGCTGGCGGCATGGGGCGCGTGCCCGGTAGGCGCTTCGTGCCCGGCCGATCTGAATGGCGACGGGATCGTCAATAGCCGCGACCTGGTCATGCTCGTGCACCGGTTCACGCATTGACGCGCATCTCCCGACCGGCGTCGCGCCGCTAGACTTCGCTGCGCATGCCGTCGAATGCTGAGATCTCGCGCGTGTTTGCCGAGATGGCCGCGGTGATGGAAATCACCGGCGCCAATGTGTTCAAGATCAACGCCTACCGCAACGCGGCGCGGCTGATCGCCGATCACGCATCATCGCTTGCTGAACTCGTGCCCGACAAGAAGGCCCTCATGGCCATCGAGGGAATCGGCGACGGCATCGCTTCGAAGATCATCGAGTTCACGCTGACCGGCAAGGTGAAGGATCACGCTGCGTTGGTCGCGACCATCCCCGCCGGTCTGATCGAAATCACCAATATCTCCGGCGTCGGGCCCAAGACCGCCAAACTCCTGTGGGAGAAGGCAGGCGTCACGAATCTCGAAAGCCTCAAGGCCAAGATCGCATCAGGCGAACTCGAGAACATCCCGCGCATGGGCGCGAAGACTGTCGAGAACATCAAGAAGTCGATCGAGTTCCTCTCGCAGTCGTCCGAGCGGACGAACATCGGCGATGCGATGCCCCTGGCGGAGAATCTCATCGAACTGCTGATGCAGACCAGGGGCGCGGGCGTCAAGCGCATTGAATACGCGGGCTCGTTGAGGCGGGGATGCGAGACCATCGGCGACATCGACCTGCTCGCCATCGCATCAAAACCCGAGAAACTGATGGATGCGTTCGCCACGATGCCCATGGTCACGCAAGTACTGGTCAGGGGCGGCAACAAGTGCTCGGTGCGCATTGCGCGCGGAATTCAGGTGGACCTGCGCACCATCGATGAAGACCGCTTCGGCGCTTCGCTGCTGTACTTCACCGGCTCCAAGGCCCACAACATCGCGCTGCGCGAGAAGGCGCAGAAGATGAAACTCACGCTGAACGAATACGGCCTGTTCCCCGACGATGGCGAGCCGGCGCCGCAGAACCGCGGCATCAAGCCCATCGTCGCAACGACGGAGCAGGAGATCTACAAGGCGCTCAAGGTGCCCTACTTCCGGCCCGAGATGCGCGAGGATCGCGGGGAATTTGCGTTCAAGACACAGGCCGAAGTTCCGAACCTCATTGAACTCAAGGACATCAAAGCCGAACTGCACGCCCACACGAAGGCCTCCGATGGCCTGATGACGATCGAGGAACTCGCGGAAGAAGCCAAGTCGCGCGGCTTCCACACCATCGCCGTCACCGATCACTCCAGGAGCAGTGTTCAGGCCAATGGCCTCTCACCCGAGCGCCTGCGCGAGCACACCATGGCGGTGCGCGACGCCGCGAAGAAGGTAAAGGGCATCTCGATTCTCACCGGCTCCGAGGTGGACATTCTCATCGATGGCCGACTGGACTACGACGATGATCTGCTCAAGGAACTGGACATCGTCATCGCGTCCCCCCACGCCTCGCTCAAGCAAACCCCTGAAGAGGCGACGAAGCGATTGCTCAAGGCGATCGCCAACCCGTACGTGCACATCATCGGCCACCCGACCGGCCGCATGGTCGGGCGGCGCGAAGGCCTGTCGCCCGATATGAACAAGATCATCGCGGCAGCGGTGAAGCACAACGTCGCGCTGGAGGTCAACTCCAATCACAATCGCCTGGATCTGCGCGATGCGCATGTGCGGGCGGCGGTTGATGCGGGCTGCCTGATCGCCATCAACACGGATGCCCACACGCACGATGATTTCGACGAGTTGCGTTACGGCGTCTTGACAGCGCGCCGCGGCTGGCTGACCGCGGAACAATGCATCAACGCCTGGCCGAGGGTGAAACTGCACAAGTGGTTGAAATCGAAGCGGTGAAATCTGCCGCCGCAGCCTGCTGAGCATCAAGGACAACGCCGGGGTCGGTTGAGCCGGGCACGGCCACTGATCCTCATCCCCGGTCCAAATATCCGGCCCTGCGCGATACCATCTTGCGCATGCACAGATGAGGGCTATCCATGAATGCCATGCATATGCACCGGGTTGGCACACTCGCGCTTCGCGCGATTCTCGCAGCCGCGCCCGTGGCGGTCAGCGGTTGTCAGGTGACCAGCCCCAAACCGAGCATCACGCCGGCGATCGAACCGGACATCGCGGTGAGCCCGAACCAGGGGCGACTTCGGATGCGCTCGCTGGTCGATCCGATGTGTGGCCAGATTGAGGCCGCCGCCGACGCGATCATCGCTTCCTCCGACGATCGCGCAGTGCGACTGGCGGCGCTGAACTGGAAAATCGACGCCGTGCCCGCGCTGCGCGAAGCGCTCTTCCAGCCAGGCTGGAACACCGCCGCGCTCGACACCCTCGTGCTGTGCATTCAGATGGGCGACTACTTCGAGAGCGGCCCCGGCAAAGCGGCCCTCGGGCCTGCGAGCGCGCAGGCTGTCGCCGCCTGCCGGAGCATGCAGCAGGAATTCACCACTGTGCTCGCCTCGGCGACCTTCTCGGGCGATGTCGGACAAGTGACGTCCTTCGCACAAAAATGGGCAGCGGACCATCCCATCCAGCACGCGATCGCCGATCGGCCGTCCACGCTCACGCGGGCCTTCGAGCGCGACAGTCGCGAGTCGATGTCCGCGGGCGAGACCGTCGCCGAGGCCGCCATCACGCTGGACGATCTCAATCGCAAGATCGAGGTATACAGCGAGCAACTGTTCCGACAGGCCCGCTGGGAAGCCGAACGCTTCACGATGGAACTTGTGCCGACTTTGCACCTCGACCAGGCGATGTCGCTGGCCCAGCGCGCCGATGATGCGGCCGAGAAGGCACTCCCGCTGGCCGAGCGCGCGATGAAGTCGGCCGAGCAGGTAATGGTGGCGATGGAACGCATGGAGCCGTCCGTCGCTCGCGTGGCCAAGGTCGCGGAGGACGCGCCGGCGCTGGTCGCGTCGGAGAGGCAGGCCGCCATTCAAGCCGCGCACGAGGAAATCGGCCGGGCCATCGACTTCGCCCACGAGGAGCGCATGGAAGTGCTGGACAAAATCAGCGAGGAACGCAGCATCGCCCTGAAGGAATTCAACGACACGCTTCTGCAGCAGCGACAGGCCCTCGTCGCCGAGGCTGATCAACTCACGGCAGCGCGAATCGATTACGCGGCGCGGCAGTTGACGCGGCTGGTGGCGCTCACGGTCGCGGCGGCGGCGGTGATCCTGTTGATGTTCCTGTTCGCGGCACGCCGGATATTCGTCCGTCGAACGGCGTGATCAAGCACGCAGTGCTGGGTCTCGCTCGCTGCTACACTTCCGCTTCGCTGCGGTCACAGCGCTGACCTTCTCTCCTCTATCAAAGAAGGTCCATGTTCGAAAACCTCTCCGATCGCTTCGGTTCGATCTTCCGCAACCTCTCGGGGCGCGGGCGCATCGATGAGCTCAACGTGCAGGACGCCATGCGCGAGGTGCGCGCTGCCCTGCTCGAAGCCGATGTGCACGTCGATGTCGTCAAGCAGTTCACCGACGATGTGCTCAAGGAAGCCGTCGGCCGCGACGTGACGAAATCGCTCAAGCCCGGCCAGGAGATGGTCGGAATCGTTCACCAGAAGCTGGTGGACCTCATGGGGCCGGTCGATCCTTCGATCATGATGGTCGATCCCGGGCCGACCGTGATCATGATGTGCGGCCTGCAGGGCTCGGGAAAGACCACCACCTGCGGCAAACTCGCGGCGTACCTCAAGGCCCGCGGCAAGAACGTCATGGTCGCGGCGGCCGACTTGCAGCGACCCGCCGCTGTCGAGCAACTCAAGATCGTCGTCGAAGGCGTGCAGGCCAACGCCCGCGGCAATGCGCGAGTTTCGTTCTACGGCGAGCCCGACAAGGTGGCCGAATACGGCAAGGCCGTGGGAGTGGCGGTGCTGGTGTGCCAGCGGGCGCTCAAGGCGGCCCGCGAGCAGAAGGCCGATGTGCTGATCCTGGATACCGCAGGTCGTCTGCACGTGAACAACGAACTCATGGGCGAACTTGAGGCGGTGAATCGCGCGCTCACCCCGCACCAGATCTATCTCGTCGTCGATGCCATGGCCGGCCAGGACGCGATCAACGCGGCCAAGGCGTTCCACGCGCGGCTGAACATCGACGGCGTCATCCTCACCAAGTTCGATTCCGACACGCGCGGCGGCGCCGCGCTGTCGGTGAAGACGGTGACAGGCGCGCCGATCAAGTTCATCGGCGTCGGTGAGAAGTACGATGCGCTGGAAGAGTTCCACGCAGAGCGTATGGCGGGCCGCATCCTCGGTATGGGTGACGTCGTCGCGCTGGTCGAGAAGGCGCAACAGGAGGTGAGCGAAGAAGAAGCCGCCCGCATGGCGGAGAAGATGGCTTCGGGGAAGTTGTCCATGGACGACTTCCTCAAGCAGTTGCGCTCGATCCGTCGCATGGGGCCAATGAAGCAACTGCTGGGGCTGCTGCCGGGCGTGGGGTCGATGCTCAAGAACGTCGAGGTGGATGACAAGCAGCTCGATCGACTGGAAGGCATCGTGCATTCGATGACGCCGAAGGAGCGTGATGATCTTTCGGTGTTGAACAAGAGCCGCATCAAGCGTATCGCGACGGGTTCGGGCACGAAGGCGGACGAGGTGAACAAGCTCGTCAAGCAGTTCGAGATGATCTCGAAACTGACGCAGCAGATGTCGGGCCTTGGTGCGATGGGCAAGATCAAGGCGATGAAGGAACTGCAGAAGATGGACCCGAACATGGTGCCGGGCATGCGCGGCATGCCGGGCATCGGCGGAGCGAGGGGCTCGACCGCGACGCAGTCGGTCAAGACCAAGTTCAAGCAGAGGAAGAAGAGATAGGCATTGGGCATCAGGGACCAGGCACTAGGGGCCGCTAGTGCCTTGTGCCTCATGCCCAGTGCCTCGCCCGCCTTTCTGCTCTGCGTCGGCTTCGACGGCCTTGCCGTCACGCCGGCACTGCGCGAAATCATCGCGCGCGGCGTGCGCAACGTCATTCTGTTTGCGCGCAACTTCGTCGATCGAACGCAGCTGTCCGAACTCTGCCATGAGGTGAAGGCGCTCGCGCCGGCCGGAGAATCGATCCTCATCTGTGTCGATCACGAGGGCGGGCGCGTGCAGCGATTCCTCACAGGCTTCACGCGCGTTCCTCCCATGCGCGACATTGGGCGCATCGCCGAGGAGGATGAACTCGAGCCAGCGGAGCATCAGGTGCGGAGCCTTGGTCGTCTCATCGCCGGCGAACTGCGTTCGTGCGGAATCGATCTCAATCTCGCGCCGGTGCTCGATGTCGATTCCAATCCCGCCAATCCGGTGATCGGCGAACGCTCGTTCGGGCGCGACCAGCATCTGGTGGCGCGGTTGGGTGTCGACATGATCGAGTCGATGCAGTCGACCCCCCACTCAATCGCCGCCTGCGGCAAGCACTTCCCCGGCCACGGCGACACATCGAACGACAGCCACTTCGACCTGCCGCGCCTGCCGCATGATCTCAAGAGGCTGCGCGAAATCGAGCTTGTGCCGTTCGCGGCGGCGATCAGCGCAGGCGTTGCATGCATCATGACCGCGCATGTGATGTTCGATGCGCTTGACCGCGATGCACCCGCCACTATGAGTCAGCGGGTCGTCGATGGGCTTCTGCGAACGGAACTTGGCTTCGAGGGCGTCGTGATCACCGATGACCTGGAGATGAAGGCGATTGCCGATCACTTCGGCGTCGTGGACGGCGCGGTGCGGGCCTGTGCCGCAGGAGCAGACATGCTCATGTGCTGCCATACGCCGCAACGCCAGCATGCGATCATCGACGCGCTGGACAAGGCGTTCCAAGACGGCAGACTTCCCCCGCAGCGAATCGAAGAATCCGTGCGGCGAATCAAGGCGCTGCACGGCCGATTCGTGCGATGAATCTTCAGCCCTTCGGCGCACCGGCTCGGTCGCGTACAATGCCCTCACCGCGAGGAGCGAGCGAAGATGCTGAACACCATCCTGCTGTCGACGGTGCTGATCGCCGCTTCTCAAGCCGGTGGAGCATCGCCCGCGCAGCCTTCGGTGGCAGCGGCCGTGGAATTCGCTGGCTTCAACGATGCGGGTGATGTGCGACTGGTCATCGAACCAGCAGCGATTGAGCGTCTGGCGTCCGAAGCGCGCGCAACGGTTCGTCTCGCAATCTCGCCTGTCGAATGGTTGACGCTCGACGTGCAGCGATTCGAGGTGGTGGCGCCTGATGCGAGGTTCATCGCGGCGTCGCGCGACGGGCAATCGCCGATCGCACCGCCACGGATCGTCTGCCTGCGCGGCGAAATCGCGGGCGAGCCGCTCTCCCACGTCTTCCTCGCGCTCAGTCGCACTGATTCCACTCACGGCCTGGGCATGATCACGCGCCGCAGCGGCGAGCAGTGGCATGTCGGGACGGATCGATCGGGCCCACGCGCCGCGCTGACCATTCGCCGCGGCCCCGGCGATGTGCCCGACTTCGACCACTTCTGCAGCGTCATTCCGCTGGGCCAGGGCGCCGGCGACGACGGCGGACTCGCCGGACTTCCTCCGAACGCAGCGGCCGGGCCGCGCCTGCTCAACATCGCGGTCGACGCTGATCAGCGGTACTGGCAACTGTTCAACAACAACCAGGCGGCGATCGACTATGTGGCGATGGTGATCGCGGCGGTCGGCGACATCTACCTCCGCGATCTGCACATGACGGCCGCGTTGCGGCTGGTCCGCCTCTGGCCCAACGGCGGCGAGCCATTCCAGGCCACCGACATCGGCGGCTTTCGCCAGTACTGGGAAGACAACGAGGACCTTGACGGCCTGAATCTCGTGCATCTATTCAGCGGCCGGCGCGACACGTCGTATGGCGGCATCGCGTATCTCACCAACGCATGCACGCACGCGGCCTTCGGCATCAGCGCGTTTCTGCTGGGCGGCTTCCCGGCGCCGGTCTCCGCTCCGAACCTCGGCAACTGGGATGTCGTTGTGGTCGCTCATGAGATGGGACACAATCTCGGCGCATTTCATACGCACGATCTCGATCCGCCGGTGGATACCTGCGCTCAGGGCACCGATGAGCGCGGCACGATCATGAGTTATTGCCACACCCGTCCGGGCGGCCTGCTCAACATCGACATGAACATGCACGCGCGGACGCAGGACGAGATCGCCGCCGACAATCCCAATATCCCCGCGACATGCCTGTGGCACGACTGCAACGGCAACCTCATCAACGACATCGAGGACATCGTCTTCGGCGTCAGCCTCGACGCCAACGGCGATGACATTCCCGACGAATGCCAGGACTGCAACAGCAACGGCATACTTGATCCGGTGGAGATCGCCGGCGGCGCGCCGGATGTCAACGCCAACGGCGTGCTCGATGCATGCGAGGATGACTGCAACGCCAATGGCCAGCCGGATCGCTGGGAGTGTGCGCAGAATCCGTCCATCGACGAGAACGGCAACCGCATCCCCGATTCGTGCGAGCCCGACTGCGATGGTAACGGCATCGCCGACTTCGCCGACATTGCCGCCGGTACGTACACCGACGTCGACCGCAACAGCCGGCCGGATGTGTGTGATGACTGCAACGCGAACGGGCTTCCGGACTGGATCGACATGGGCCGCGAGTTCAACGTCTACATTGGCCAGTCGTCGGGGACCGTCGTCAGCCCAGTGCGCGAGTATCACGCAGCCAGCGGCGTGGTCGTCGGGACATTCGGAAACGGCAGCGTGGGCGGCGCGTACGACGTCGTCTTCGGCGGCGATCGCAGCGCGTATGTCGCGGCGTTCGGCACAAATTCGATCGTGCGCGTCAACCCGGATACGGCCGCGGTCAGCGCCTTCGTCGCGGCGGGCGCTGGAGGACTGGTTGCACCGTCGTCTCTCGCGTTCGGGCCGGATGGGCACCTGTACGTCGCCAGCCAGGGCGATTCGCGCATCCTGAAGTTCAATGGTTCGACCGGCGCGTTTATCAGCGAATTCATCGCCGCGGGTACGGGAGGGCTCGCACAGCCGTGGGATGTCGTGTTTGGGGCCGCGCCGGCCAATGACCTCTTCGTGCTCACCAATGCGCAGGGAGTGCTGCGATACAACGGCTTGACCGGCGCGTTCATTGGTGTGTTTGCCTCGCCGGCGAATCTCAATCAGCCGCGCGGCATGTGTTTCCTGCCGGATGGCCGACTGCTGGTCACCAATCGTGGCAACGGCACGATCCGCGCATTCAGCGCCGCCGGCGTCGATCTGGGAGTGTGGAACGATGAGTATGACGTCAATCTGCCATGGGGCATCGTCGTCGGGCCCAACGGCCACGTTTTCACGCCAAAGGTCGAGAGTCCGGTTCGCATCATCGAGTACACGATCGGCGGCCGCTATATCCGTTCGTTCATTCGCGGTGATTCCGATCTGACCGGGCCGACATCGATCGCATTCCGCCCCATCTCGAGCGCCGATGCCGACGGCAATCGGGTGCTGGATGAGTGCGAGGACACGTGCATTGCTGATATCGCTCCGGCGCCCACGGGCGATGGCAACGTTGATGTCAACGACTTGCTGGCGGTGATCACGCACTGGGGCGCGTGCCCGCCGACTCCCTGCATCGGCGACATCGCGCCACCCGGTCCGCCCCGGGGTGACGGCGTCGTAAACGTCAACGACCTACTGGCGATCATCAGCAGCTGGGGGCCGTGCGAATAGAAAGTGGTCCGCAGGCAGATTCGCGGGGCCGGGCCCCATGGAATACGATTGGCGACATCGCGGGCGATTAGCTCAGCGGCTAGAGCGCTGCTCTTACACAGCAGATGTCACTGGTTCGAATCCAGTATCGCCCATTGCCGGCGTCATTGACGCCCGTCCGGCATCACCTGGCGGCGGCATCGAGTGCGGTTGCCAGCACTTTGATGGCTGCGGCATTCTTCTTCGACGTGCCGTCGATCTTGAGCGTGCACTCGTCCATCGAACTGGCGAAATAGAGCACAAGCATCTCGGTGCCCGCGCTGCCGTGTCGGGAGCGCGTGGCGCGTGTCACCTGCTCCAGATTGATCCACCGGGTCTCTTCGTCGGTCTCGATTCGGATGTATCGCATGGAGTCCTCTTGGCAGCCAGCGTACGGCTGCGTGCAGTGGTCCGAGCGTGTTATCCCGTCCCTGCAGCCGAAAACACGGCTGAAGGTGCTTCCAACGGCTCCCGGCGGTATCCTGATGGATTGCACGGCCTCGGCGCGCCACCCGAGCCTCGAGAAGACTCAATTGTCGATGACCGAATCCCGTCTCCCCCAGCGCCATTCCTCGTTCTTCCGCGGCCGATGCGTTCTCGCATCGCTGCTGGCCTGCCTTGCCGGCTGCTCCGGCATTGAGAAGGCTCCGCCGCAGTCGACGTCCTCGCGCGTCTCCCGGTCGTACGAACTGGACGTGCCGGAGATCATGCGCGGCACCGTCGGATCAGAATGCATTCTTCGCGGCTATCAGGCGATCACATCGCCTGGGTACCGGCCGGTGATTGCGCGCGGCTACGGCCTGGTCGTCGGCCTCAGGGGCACAGGCTCGCGACAGATGCCTCCGCAACTTCGGCAATACATGCTGCAGGAAGCAGCGCGCAACGGCATTGGCAACGTGCGCTATGGCGAAACGATAGGTGAATTGACACCCGAGCAACTCATTGACTCACCGGACACGGCGGTCGTCGTTGTGGAGGCAGTTGTGCCGCAGGGCGCGCCGAAGGGCACGCAGTTCGATGTCCGCGTGTCGTCGGTGGCCTCGAGCGATACCACCAGCCTCGAAGGCGGCATCTTGTGGACGACGTCGCTGAGGCCGGGGCAGTTGTCGATGGGAGGCAGGCAGGCAGCGCAAATCGCTCAGGCGCGCGGGCCGGTCTTCCTCAATCCCTTCGCAGAATCCGGCGTCGTCGGCTCTGATGGCATCAACAAGACCGTTGGTCGCATCCTCAACGGTGGCGAGACCACCGAAGACATGCCGATGAAGTTGGCGCTCGCCAACCCGAGCCATGCGCGGGCCGAGGTGCTCGTCACCGCCATCAACACACGATTCCCCGAAGAACCTGGGCAGATGCAGAATACGGCGCGCGGCGAGTCGGATGAATTGATCGAGATCACCGTGCCGCCGTCCTGGCACGACGCGACCGAGGACTTCGTCAAGCTGCTCATGCACACGACGATCGCAGTGGGCAACCCTGAAGGCGCGGCCATGTTCGTCAAGCGGACGCTCCTTGCCAGCCCCGGCGCCAATGCCGAGGCGGCCAGTTGGCGCTGGCAGGCGATGGGCCCGAAAGCCCTGCCCATCATCAAGGATTTGTATGACCATCCGGAGGAACTGCCTCGTCTCGCGGCGCTGCGGGCAGGAGCCAAACTCGATGATGGCGTGGTTATCCCACACCTCATCGACATGGCTGAGCAGGGCTCCGCTCTCAACCGCCTGCAGGCCGTGGACCTGCTTGAGGGCATGCGCACCAATCCAAGCATTGACGCCTGTCTGCGGAAACTGCTGGATGACGATGATGTCGAATTGCGGCTTCGCGCGTACGAGGCGCTGGTGACGCGCAACGACCCGTTCATGGACCGCTTCAACGTCGACGGCAAGTTCGTGCTCGACGTCGTCAAGTCGGACCGGCCGCTGATCTACATCACGCAGGTGGGTGAGCCGCGCATCGCCGTGTTCGGCGACGCGCTGGAACTGCAGCGGCCGCTCACGCTTTCGACCTGGGCCAACCGGCTGATGATCAAGGGCGATGTGGCCGACCGCGAGGTCGAGGTGTACTACCGCGACACCGATGAGGTCGAAGGCGTGATTCTCCGCTCTAAGCCGGCGATTCCCGATTTCGTGCGCTTCCTCGCGCATAAGACCAGCATCGAGGAGCCCGAGCCGGGCCTGAACCTGACGTATGGCCAGACGGTGGGCGCGCTGCACGACATCTGGATGCAGAAGCGCATCGACTCCGATTTCAAGTTGCAGCAGGATCGAATCCTCGCTGCGATTCGCCGCATCCAGAGCGAGGGCGAGGATGTGGAAGCCCGGCCGGAACTCTCGCAGGGCTCGGGCGACAACGCAGGTGCTGCGCCTTCGAGCGACATCGGCCGGTTGAGCGAAGCGCCGGTGGCCATGCCGGCCAACAATCCGCAGAACTTGCCGCGCGCCGACAAGTCACCCGCCAAGAATCCGGGCGAGTGAATCAGATGGCCCAGTTGCCGGGTGCCAACTCCGGGTTGCCGCGCAACGTGATGTCGATCTTCGGTCCGCGCACCACGTGGTTGGGCGGCACGCTCTGGGCCACGAGTACGCCGCCGTTGATGATGCAGTTGGCCCCGATGACCGTATCGCCGCCCAGCACGGTCGCGCCCGCATAGATCGTCACGTGATCCTCCAGCGTTGGATGCCGCTTCACGCCCCGAATCAGCCGACCGTTCTCATCCTTCGGAAATCCCTTGGCTCCGAGCGTGACGCCCTGGTACAGCGTGCAATGGTCGCCGATGCGCGTCGTCTCACCGATGACCACGCCCGTGCCATGATCGATGAAGAACGACTGACCGATCGTCGCGCCGGGGTGGATGTCGATTCCGGTAAGCGAATGCGCGTACTCGCTCATGATGCGCGGCAGCATGGGGACTTCGAGCGCCTGCAGTTCGTGCGCGAGGCGATGCACGCTCAGCGCGAACAGGCCGGGGTAGCAGAAGATGATCTCATCGGTGTGCTGCGCGGCGGGATCTTCATCGAACGCCGCCTGCACATCGAGGCTCAGCAACCGGCGCACGTTGGGCAGGGCCTTGAAGTAGGCGATGACGATCTCGCGCGCCCTGGCCTCGCACGCGGCACGATGCCGCTGGAAATCGGCGTCGATCGGCATGACGTTCTGGTGATACCGCAGCGCGGCGGTCACCTGCCTCACCAGCCGCTCGCTGATGTCATCCATCACGCGTCGCACGTGAGCATCGAGTGACGTGTCGTCGAGCGTGCGCGGGCCGACGAGGCCGGGGAACATCAGCCAGCGCAGACGCGAGGTGATCTCGACCATCTCCTCGCGAAAAGGCAGCGGCGCGGCGGAGACATGCCGCATGCGTGGATCGCTGCGGATCGATTCGGCCATCCGTCTGGCATCCTGCGGGTGATACACGCCATGCGGCGGTTTGAAGTCCTCGCCGGTCATGCGCGGCATCGTAGGGCAATTCACTTCGGAGAACATGGGGTGACGGTGCGCCGCCGATCTTTCGTTAGAATCTTCCGTCCGTATGCACGGCAAGACCTACGACAGCATCGTCGATACCTGTTTCAACACGCCGATGGTGCGCCTGCGCCGCGTCGTGCCGGTCGAGCACGCCGCGGTGTATCTCAAGTGCGAGTTCTTTAACCCGATGGCAAGCGTGAAGGACCGCATCGCCGAGGCGATGATCTCCGACGCTGAGCGGCGCAGCGTGATCCACAAGGGCACGCACATCATCGAGCCGACTTCTGGCAACACCGGCATCGCGCTGGCGTTCGTGTGTACCGGGCGCGGGTACAAGCTGACGCTGGTCATGCCCGAATCGATGAGCATGGAGCGGCGCGTGATGCTGCGCGCCATGGGTGTCAACCTCGTACTGACGCCCGCCGCCGACGGCATGCGCGG
>Ga0111538_10002251_pt1 | contig 27194 bp, 18 predicted proteins | sample SoiMethybrSBSTD1_FD_79669 | JGI IMG/M metagenome (GOLD analysis project Ga0111538, IMG submission 79669) | Bulk soil microbial communities from a Populus tree surrounding site in Tennessee, USA - Soil MetaG P. TD hybrid SBSTD1 (version 2)... | ecosystem: Environmental > Terrestrial > Soil >...
GAGCCCCTGAATCTCGATATAGGCCACCTCAGATCGTTCTCAGCTTCGATTCGGCCAGCCCCATGAGCCGATCCAGGGCGAAGCCGACGAGCCCGATTGCGAGAATCGCCAGCAGGATGTGCGAGTAGATCAGACTGTTGTATTCCTGCCAGAGAAAGCCGCCCACACCGGGCGTCCCGGTCAGCATCTCGCTGGCGACGATGACCAGCCAGGCGATGCCGAGGCTGAGACGGTAGCCCGTGAACAAGTAGGGGAGGGTCGACGGGATGACGATCTTCACAAACGTCGTGACTGGGGACAGCCGCAGCACTTTGGCGACGTTCCAGTAGTCCTGGGGAATCGCTTTGACACCCGCGGCGCCATTGATCACGGTCGGCCACATCGAGCACACCGCAATCGCAAACAGCGCCGCCGGCTCTGATCTCTGGAAGATGACGAGGCCGAGCGGTAGCCAGGCCAGTGGTGAAATCGGCCGCAAGATCTGGATGACCGGATCGAACATCCGGTTCAGCGCCTGCGAGAGTCCAAGGAGCAACCCGAGCGGCGTCGCAATCGCGGCGCCCAGCAGGAAGCCTCGCGCCACTCGCATGAGGCTATACGACGCGAGCCGGATGATGCCCTGATCCATTTCACCGCGCTTGGCAAACGGTTCGAGCACGTACAGTTTGCTTTCCTCCCAGGTCCTCAAGGGTGACGGCAGATCCTTGACCTGAACGCTCGCGGCGGTCCACAGCCCAGCGACCAGCAGCACGCCGGTGATCGGCAGCAGGAAGTATCCCAGTCCCCTGGCGGTCATGATGCCAGGCCGTGGACAGGAAATGATGTCGCGTACTTCTCCGGGTCGGCGACGTCGAACGTCTTGCCGTCGAACAGCGTGAACTTCGTCACCTCGGTCACTTTCTTCGTCACACCCATTTCCTTCATCGCCTCGAGGTAGATGTCGGGGCGGAGCACCTTCTTCACGACGCCGTTGTAGTCCGGTGCTCCTTTCACCATCCCCCACCGCCTGAACTGTGTCAGCCACCATTTTCCGAATGCCGGCTGCGGGTAGTTGCAGTCGCGATCCGAGAAGATCATGTAGTGGGCGTCGCGCTCCTTGCGCCCGTCGCCGTAGTCGTAGTTCCCGAGCAGACGCTGCAAAATGATCTCGGGCGGACAGTTGATGTAGGACGGCCGCGCGACGACTTCGGCGGCCTTGGTGCGGTTTTCCAGCTTGTCCAGATGCACGCTCGCCAGGTGAAGTGCCTTCAACACCGCCTTCACCGTTCGCGGATTCTTCGCAGCGAACTCCTCCGTGAACGCGCACACCTTCTCCGGATGGTCCGGCCACATCTGCTGTGTCGTGATGGCCGTGAATCCGATGCCGTCGATGATGGCGCGGTTGTTCCAGGGCTCGCCGACACAGAAACCGTCCATCTTGTCGACTTTCATGTTGGACACCATCTGCGCCGGTGGAATCGTGATGAGGCTGACGTCCTTGTCAGGATGGATGCCTCCGGAGGCAAGCCAGTACCTGGTCCACATGGCGTGGGTCCCAGGCGGGAACGTCATCGCGAAGGTCAGCGGTTCGCCCGCGGCCTTGGCTTTGTCCGCGATCGGCTTGAGCGCCTGCGGCGTTTTGACCCCGGCCTGTTTCAGCTTGTTGTTGAGCGTGATCGCCTGCCCGTTGCGATTGAGCAGCCAGGGAATGACCATCGGCTTGACCGGGGAGCCTGCCAGCCCCATCGTCGAGGCCAGGGGCATGCCGATGAGCATGTGCGTGGCCTGGTTCTCACCGATCGACAGTTTGTCGCGAATGACCGCCCATGAGGCCTCCTTCGAGATCGTCGACTCGATGCCGAACTGCTTGAAAAACCCGAGCTCATGCGCCATCACGATCGGCGAGCAGTCGGTCAACGCGATAATCCCGAATCGCATCGCCTTGGTCTCGGGCGAGTCGTCGGCGTAGGCGCTGCCGACCCATCCCTTTGGCACGCCGAGCATCAATCCTGCCGCCACCGAACGGCCGGCGGTCTTCAAGAACGTTCGTCGTTTCATCGTGTGGCTCCTTGCGGCGGCGTGACGGGTTTGTCGCCGAGGAACACGTAGGTGACCATCAGGTACGACAGGCCATACGATTCGCCGGGGGTGGTGTTCTTGAGGAATTCGCCGGGAAGCACGCGCCCGAATCCGCCGGCGATTTGAAGCTGCGGCGAGAAGGTGTAGGCCGCCTGCAGATCGAGCTCTTGTCCGACGTAGGTGCCAGCCGTCCCGGTGACCGATCGGGCGACGGCGGCGCCATTCGCTCCGTAGAGCGCATCGGTCGGGCTCGCGAGCCAGAACGAGTGATAGCTTCCGCTCACCGCCCACTGGGCTTTGGGCTTGAGCTCGAGCCCTCCACGCAGATGATTGATGTTCTTCCAGCCGACCTGATCGACGAGGCCCAGTTTGTCGTGGGAGGTCGGGTAGAGCTGGTCAAAGGTGCCGCGCACGCCATCGGTCGAATTGCTGTCGCCGGAGGCGCGGTTGAACTCGATGAACGGCCGCGGCGTGCTCGGCGTGGCCGCGAACGTCTTCCCCGCTACCCAGTGCCCCGCCCACGCGCTGACATCGTCTGTTGACACCGATCCCATCTGGGCCACCATCTCCACGCCGTAGTCGAAATCTGCGGGGAGCTTCCCCACCCACCGAGTTCCGATCGTCGTCTGGTGAATGTTGCCGAGGCCGCCGGTTTCGATTGTCAGGTCTTCTGACTTTCGCCAGAACACGTAGGGCTCGACGGTCGCCTTCGGAATCGCCGTCGTGGACGATCCGTAGAAGCCGACGAGCAGATTGCCGTAGCCGCTCTTGTCGAACTCTTCCGGCTGGATGTTGACAACGGATGTCGCGAACGCGTCGAGCTTGAAGGCTTTGCGGCTGAGGGTCGTCCGCACGCCATCGAACGAACGCGCGTTGTTGGCCCAGTTCAGATGGCCGAGCAGACGCTGCTCGCCGAACACCAGTTCCTGTCGGCCGACGCGGAGTAGATGGCGCGTGCCGCCAAGGTCCCCGTAGGCCAGCCGCAGGTCGAGGGTATCGCGGAAGGGGTTCGAATCGCCGCCGGCTTTCTTGTCGAAGGCGCGTGCGTCCTGGACCTGCACCACGAATTTCGCGAGCTTGCTCGGTGCCATGGTCGCGTTGAAACGGAAGCGATCGAGCATGTAGCCGTCCTGGTTGTCGGCCTTGTATGCTCCGTTGCCGAATCCCTCCAAACGCCCCCGGAACTCGCCGCGGATCTGCAGCCAGTCCGCGACCTGCCCGCTCAACCCGACGGCGGGTGGTCCTGAAGGTCTCGGAATAGCCGGCGTGATCTGCGTTGATGACTGCTGCGAGGCGTCGGCGGGAGGCGCTGTGCGTGTTTGAGCCCAGAGGTTGGTTGCGAATAGAACGTTCAGACACGCAGCGATACACCCCGCATGTGCTGTGAATCGACTGTGGTCGCGCATGCGCAGACCTTGAGCAAGCGATGTGCCGCCGTTTGTTCGCCAACAGGCGCACTGACGTCGCGAATCGATCCTTTATCTTTGTCAAAGAGCTGCGACATCACGTGATGGCTGAGCGATCGGACAGACTTGTCGGTCTTCACCGCATCACCGATTCATGAATGTCTGGCGCGTTTGAGTGGAGACGCCGCCATCATCGACACTTTTGTCCGCCAGAAAAACCAGAAGCGAACATGTGTGTCGGTTTTCTTCAACGCGATCATCCGCGAGCGCGCAACGATGCGCGCGATCGCTGTACATTCTCGAGAATCCATCCTGTGGTCCGCCTCTTGCTGACGAAGCCACGGTGATCCCGACACATTGTCCGTACTGTGCACTGCAGTGCGGGATGTTGATGGGTGGCACGCGTCAGGCAGTCGAGCTCGCCGGCAACGCCAGGTTTCCGGTCAACAAGGGCGGCCTCTGCGTGAAAGGCTGGTCGGCGGGTGTGCCACTCGCGCATCCCGATCGACTGACGACGCCGCTTGTGCGATCGCCGGACGGAACGCTGGCTTCGGCGACCTGGGATGTCGCACTCACCCGAATCGCCACGCACTTCAAGGAGGTGCAGAAGCAGTCGGGTCGGAACGCCGTTGGCGTGTTTGGCGGCGGGTCGTTGACCAACGAAAAGGCGTACCTCCTCGGCAAGTTCGCGCGCGTGGCCCTTGGGACCGCGCACATCGACTACAACGGCAGATTCTGCATGTCGACGGCTGCGGCTGCCATGAACTCTGCGCTTGGCGTTGATCGCGGTCTGCCGTTTCCAGTCGAGGACATCGCACAGACCGAGGTCATCCTGCTCGTCGGCGCCAACGTCGCGGAGACGATGCCGCCGATTCTTCAGTATTTCGAGGCCCAGCAGAAAAAAGGCGGAACGCTGATCGTGGTCGATCCACGACGGACGCCGACTGCGCTCTGGGCGAAGCACCATCTGGCGCTCAAGCCGGGCTCGGACACGGCTCTCGCCAACGGACTGCTCCACATCCTGATCCGCGATGGATTGATCGACAACCGCTACATCAGCGATCGCACCGACGGGTTCGATGACGTCCGCCGAATTGCGGCGACCTACTGGCCGGATCGCGTCGAGCAGATTACAGGAGTACCGGAAGCCGACCTGGTCGCTGCGGCTCGGACGCTTGGCCAGGCGCGATCAGCGATGGTGCTGACGGCGCGCGGACCCGAGCAACAAGCGCAGGGCGTCAACAACACCCTGGCGTATCTCAACCTCGCACTGGCGATCGGCAAGGTGGGCGCCCGCTTCAGCGGGTTTGGATCGATCACGGGCCAAGGCAACGGACAGGGCGGGCGCGAGCACGGGCAAAAGGCCGATCAGCTGCCCGGGTATCGCCGCATCGACGACCCGGCGGCCCGAGCACACGTGGCGTCCGTCTGGGGCGTGGCGCCATCCGATCTGCCAGGGCCGGGCAAGAGCGCCTACGAGCTCCTCTCGTCCATCGGATCGCCGGGAGGAATTCGCGCGCTGTTTGTCATGGGCTCCAACATCGTCGTCTCGGCGCCGAATGCACTCGACATTGAACAGCGGCTCCGCGAGCTCGACTCTCTCGTCGTCGTCGACTTCTTTCTCTCGGAGACGGCGCAGCTGGCCGATGTCGTTCTGCCGGGAGCGCAGTGGGCGGAAGAAGAGGGCACCACCACCAACCTTGAAGGCCGCGTCACGCTGCGGCGTCGAGTCTTCGATCCGCCCGATGGCGTGCGGACGGACGTGGACATCCTCTGCGGGCTCGCGTCACGGCTCGGGGCCGGCGCCAGATTCTCATACGCTGGAAGCGCGGACGTGTTCGACGAGTTCCGGCGCGCCACCGCCGGAGGCCCGGCGGACTACTCGGGCATGACCTACGCGCGGATCGAGGCGGAGGACGGGCTGTTCTGGCCGTGTCCATCCGAGACCCATCCAGGCACCCGGCGACTCTTCATCGATCGCTTTCCCACGACGAGCGGCCGCGCGAGGTTTCACGCGGTCACACATGCTCCGCCAGCAGACGCGCGCGACGACGAGTATCCGTTGTTTCTGACCAGCGGTCGGGTGATGCCGCACTACCAATCGGGCACGCAGACGCGCCGCACGGCCCAACTCGACGCGCTGATGCCAGAACCGCTCGCCGAAATGCATCCGACGACCGCCGGCCTCGCGCATCTGTCGCATGGCGACAAGGTCCGCGTCGTCACACGCCGCGGCGCGGCCACGTTCACGCTGAAAGTGACGGCCACCATCCGCGAGGATACCGTCTTCGTTCCCTTCCATTGGGGCGGCGAGCAGTCGGCCAATCGCTTGACCAGCGCGGCATTGGATCCGGTGAGCCGAATGCCCGAGTTCAAGGTCTGCGCGGCGCGGGTCACATCGCTGAACGGTGAGCTGGCGTGAGCGCGAAGCAGCGCCTCGTGGTGATCGGGAACGGGATGGCCGGCGCCCGTCTAATCGAGGACGTTCTTGCCAGGGGCGGCCGAGATCAGTTCGACACGACGGTTTTTGGCAGCGAACCGCACGGCAACTACAACCGCATCCTGCTTTCGGGCGTGCTCGCGGGAAGCCACCAGCCTGGCGACATCTTCATTAATCCATTGGAGTGGTACCCGCAGCACGGCATCACGCTGCATGCGGGTGACCCGGTCGTTGCCATCGACGTTGCGCGGAAGCAGGTGTCCAGCGTAGCCGGGCTGGTGACGTCGTACGACATCCTGGTGATCGCCACCGGCAGCAGCGGGCTGGTCCCTCCGATGGACGGACTGCGCACGGAGACCGGCCGATTCAAGCGCGGCGTCTTCGTCTTCCGGACGCTGGACGACTGCAGCGGCATTCTCGAGCGCGCGGCCTCATCCAACCGAGCCGTGGTGATCGGCGGCGGACTGTTGGGTCTCGAAGCCGCGAAGGGGCTGCTGAACCGCGGACTCGAGGTCCACGTACTCCACCTGATGTCCCACGTGATGGAGGCGCAGCTCGACTCGGCCGCGGGAGCCATCCTCAAACGGTCGCTCGAGCAGATGGGCCTTCACGTTCACCTGAAGAACACGGTGTCGTCGATCCTCGGCGAGTCGGAAGTGACCGGCGTCATCCTTCGTGATGGCGCCGTGCTCGACTGCGATCTCGTGGTCGTCTCGGCAGGGATCCGGCCGAACGTCGAGCTTGCCGTTCGTGCCGGCCTGGACGTGGACCGGGGAATCGTCGTCGGTGACGACCTTGCCTGCCGGCCCGCCGCCGACGTGTACGCGGTCGGTGAATGCGCACAGCACCGTGGCCGCATGTACGGACTCGTCGCGCCGCTCTGGGAACAAACGCAGGTCCTGGCTGATCGCTTGACCCGTCGGAACGCTGACGCCGTGTATCAAGGATCGAGTACCTCGACCAAGCTGAAAGTCGCCGGCGTCGATCTCGCTGTGATGGGCGAACGCGAGCCTCTCGAAGAAGACGACGAGGTGGTGAGCTATTCGGAACCTTCGCGCGGAATCTACAAAAAGCTGATCGTCCGAAACAACCGGCTCGCCGGCGCCATCGTCATGGGCGACGGCGCGATTGTGCCCGGCCTGATTCAGGCGTTTCGCGAATCGCGACCAATCATCGATAGCCGCGCGCACCTGCTCTTCCCGGTTGCCGGCGAACGAGCCGCAGCGCCGCCGGTTCCGGATCAGATTCCTGACAGCGCGCAAATCTGCGACTGCAACGCGGTGACGAAGGCCGACATTGTCGAGGCGGTCCTCAGCGGAGCGCGCACGCTCGCGGCTATCAGCGATGCGACCCGCGCCTGCACGGGATGCGGCACGTGCCGACCACAGGTTCAAGCCATCCTCGACTTCGCCAGTCAATCCGCGGCGCCCATCGAGGTGCAGGCTCCACTCCCCGCCGACGTTCTGATCGCGCCGCTTCCGGCGCATGACGATGTCGTCGTCACCCTGAACAAGATCGAGCGCTACAAGAAAGAGAAAGACGGCCTGGACATCGTCGAGGAGGTGCCTCGGCTTGCGCAATCCGGCTGGGAATCGATTGAGGATGGCGATCGCGAACGGCTGAAATGGGCAGGTGTGTTCTTCCGCAGGCAGACCCCCGGGCACTTCATGATGCGCTTGCGGATGTCCAACGGCTTGAGTGATGCCGGCCAGATGAGGACGATCGCCGCCATCAGTCGGGAGTTCGGGCCGGGTTTTGCCGACATCACGACACGCCAGCAGATTCAACTGCGCGGATTCGGAATCGAGCACGTTCCGCAGATCTGGGATCGGCTCGAAGCCGTCGGACTCGTCTCGCTTCAGACCGGCATGGACAATATCCGGAACGTCAACGGCTGTCCTGCCGCTGGACTGGCGCGGCACGAGCTGTTCGACGCTTCGCCCGTCGTGCGCGAGTTCACCGAAATGTTCCTGCGCAACAAGGCGTTCACCAACCTCCCGCGAAAGTTCAACGTCGTCATCACCGGCTGCACTGAGCACTGTACCCATGCCGAGTCGCAGGATCTGGCGCTGGTCCCGGCCACCGCCCGCATCGGCAACCGCGACGTCAACGGCTTCAACGTACTCGTCGGCGGAAAGATGGGATCGGGAGGCTTCCAGGCCGCCCGGCCGCTCGACGTGTTCGTCAGTCAGGAGGAAGCCGCCGCGGTCTGCGCGCAGATCACGTTCCTCTTCAGGGATCACGGGTCGAGGACGGCGCGCAATCGGGCCCGCCTCGCGTTTCTCATCGACTCATGGGGTGTGGCTCGCTTTCGGCAGGAGCTTCAGCAACGGATGGGACGACCGTTGGCTGCCGCCGGCCGCGATGCCAGAGGCTCGCGTCATGCCGACCATATGGGGATCACCAGGCAGAAGCAGGCTGGACTCAACGCCGTCGGACTGGTCGTGCCGGTCGGCCGTATCACGTCGGATCACCTGTTCGAGCTCGCCAGACTCGCCGAGGTTTACGGAAGCGGAGACATTCGGGTCACGACGAGCCAGAACGTGATTGTGCCGAACGTCCCCGACGCGAAACTCGCGGACCTCGGGCGGGAGCCCCTACTCGCGGAGCTGTCGCCAGAGCCTCACGGCGCGCTCAGGGGTCTCGTGAGCTGCACCGGCATCGACTACTGCCACTTCGCGCTGATTGAGACGAAGGAGCTCGCGATCAAGACCGCCCAGCACCTCGAGGCGCGTCTCGATCATGACAGGTCGTTCACGACCCACTGGTCGGGTTGCCCAGCCGGCTGTGGGAATCACGCGCTGGCGGATATCGGGCTGCTTGGCAAGAACGTGCGGATCAACGGTCAGCTGATCGATGCCGTGGATGTGTTCATCGGTGGGCAGTCCGGCCCGAAAGCAAAGGCTGGGGTCAGAATCCTCGAGGACGTGCCGTGCGAGGAGTTGCCGGAAGTCCTGGAGCGGGTGATTCCGTACGTCTCGAAAAAGCGTCAGGCCGCCGCCCAGTCGTCAGAGGCGCGACCCATCACTACTCAGGCGGCCTCCACTTCAGCACGATCGTGATTGGGACACGACAGGCGATAGCGCAACGGCGATCACGTCAGGTCGCGACACGAGCGGTCTGCCGCCGACGTTTCACAGCCGCGGATAGTCGCGGCCTCAGCTGGTCGATCAACTGGATGAGTACCTGCGCGTCGATCGGCTTGGGCAGGTGCGCCTGGAAGCCGGCTCGGAGTGCCCGGTCGCGATCTTCCGGGTTGGCGTACGCCGTGACCGCAATCGCTGGCAATCGCCGCATCCGCGCCGACGCCGCGCCGCGAATCTGTTCAATGAGCGCGAGGCCATCCGTTCCCGAGAGTCCAATATCCGACAACAGCACATCCGGCTTGAAACGCTGACCGGCGAGGATGCGCAGCGCCGAAGCCGCTGACGCCACCGCGCGCACGCGGGCGCCGTAGTTCTTGAGAATCGTCACCAGCATCGCGCGTCCATCCCGGTCGTCCTCGACCACGAGCACCGACAGGCCGCGAATCGTGACCGCGCCGTCGCGCGCCCAGGGGGCCTTCGGGGGAGACTCACTCTGGCCTGCGGGCAGTCTGACCGTGAATATCGTGCCGGTGTCGATCCCGGCGCTGTCCGCGGTGACCGTCCCTCCGTGGAGCTCGACCAGCTGCCGCACCAGGGCCAACCCGAGTCCGAGCCCACCTTGCCGGCGGCTGGTGGAGGCGTCAGCTTGACGGAAGCGGTCGAAGACGTAGGGCAGGAATTCCCGGTCGATGCCCTCGCCTGTGTCGCGCACCGTCAGCACCACGCTATCGCCTGCGGTGGCTGCGGAGACATTGATGTGGCCACCGCGAGCCGTGAACTTCACGGCGTTCGACAGCAGATTCCAGACCACTTGCTGCAGGCGATCGGCGTCGCCCTGAACGGTCGGAAGCACGTCGACGCTGGTCGTGATGGGGATGCCTTTGGCCGTCGCAGCCGGCGTGACCACTTCAATTGCCGCCTGCACCACGTCCTCGAAGCGGACTGTCCGCACCTCGAGCCGCAGCTTCCCGCTGATGACCCGCGCCGTGTCGAGGAGGTCCTCGATGAGGCGGAGCTGCGACGCCGCATTCCGCTCGATGACGTCGAGGGCGTGGTCGCGCGATTTCAAGTGCTGCTGCGTCCGCAGGATCCTCGTCCAGCCCAGCACCGCATTCAGAGGCGTCCGGATTTCGTGCGACAGCGTCGCCAGAAATTCATCCTTGAGACGCGAATTCTCCTCGGCAATCAAGCGCGCTCGATCTAGCGCGGCGATCCGGCTGCGCAGCTCGCGCTCCATGACCACGCGCTCAGTGACATCGTCGATGGCGGTCACGGTTCCGACGATAGCGTCTCCGGATCGAATCGGACCGATTCGAGTGCTCTGCGACATCTCGACACCGCCCGCCACTCCCTTGATGGCAATCGGAATCAGATACTTGTGGAGGGACTCGGAGAGGATTCGCGATTCCCCTCCGAGCGCTTCGCGATAGTAGCGATCGAATCCGCGATCGCGGATGCTCGGGAACAGGTCGAAGAGCGAGCGTCCGATCGCGCAGTCGGCAGCAAGGCCCGTGTTCGCAACCAGCCAGGCGTTCCAGCTGCAGATCACGAGGGCTGTGTTGGTCGTAAAGATGCCGCGGTTGGAGAGATCGTTGATCCACTGCGTGGCGCCAAGGGTGACGAGGTCCAACTCGGTTCCTGCGACAGTTTTCACCGCTGTCTGTGCTCCCATTCTTCGACCTCGCGAATGAGACGATCGAGAGAGGCGACGCTGAGCACAATCACCAGATAGCCTTTGACCTCGGCTTCACGAAGCCGGAAGCCGGCGTGCACGATGAGCGCGTACTCCAGCCCCCGCCGGTTGATGCGCAACGATTCAAGGATCGCGCCGACCGATTCAAGGCTGAGGTGCGGGACCGAGAATGACACCTGCACCTGCAACAGATTGCCGAACGTGCCAAGACACGCATTGAGAAGAATGTTACCCACCTCGGTAATGACTTCCCGAGCTGACGTGTCGATCGAGAGCGGCAGCGCCGGCTCATTGGTCAGGAGCTCCTTCAGCATTGAGGCGCCCTGATAGTCCAGAATGAGCAGCGCGTCGCCGGCCACCGGGCCCGAGAAAATCTGGTGGACGCTGGCCACGTCGGTCCGAACGACCCGTTCGAGCGCTTCGGCCACCTCGCTGACGAGGTGAATCGACACTTCCGGCACTTCGAGGAGGACACGATGCCCCGTGAGCTGGGAGAGCGAGGCTGCCGCCCGCCCGAACCCGATATTCAGGAGCTCGATGAGTGCGTCCTGCTGGACATCGGTCAATTGCAGCATTACATCGGCCTCTCGAGAACCTGCCGGACCGTACTGAGCAGTCGCTCGCGCTCGAACGGCTTGTTGATGAATCCGCTCGCCCCTGCCTCCTCGACGAGCTGCATCGAGGAAGACTGCACATCCGCTGACACGACGATCACGCGGGCCGTAGGATCGAGCTCGCGCAGCTTGCTGAGCACGTCGAGGCCGTACATGCCCTTCATGACCAGATCGAGCATCACGACGTCCGGTCGATCGAGGAAGTAGCGCTCGAGCGCGACCATCCCGTCCTCCGCCTCGACGACGTCGAAGCCTTCGGGCTCCAGGATCGCACGCAGACTGCGGCGCGCGAGCGCCGAGTCGTCAACCAGCAGAAGTTTGGTTTTCACAGCCACTCCAGAATCGCATCCGCCATACGGTCGAGCGCCACCGCCCGGTCGCTGAGGCCGGCTTCCACAATTGACCGCGGCATGCCGTACACGACACAGGTTTCTTCGGCTTCGGTCAGGACCGTTCCACCGCGGGCCTTGATCCACGCCGACCCCTCGCGCCCATCCGCACCCATGCCAGTCATGACCACTCCGAGGACGCGGCCGCCATACACGTCGACTGCAGACTGGAACAGAACATCGACGGAGGGGCGATGCGGCGTATCGAGCGGCTTCACGTCGAGGTGGGTGACCACGTGCCCGTCGCCGTTGCGCCGCAGGGTCAAATGACGCCCGGCCGGTGCGATGAGCACCGAGCCTGGGAGCACTTCGACCCCGTCGCGCGCTTCGGTGACCGTCAGCGCCGACAGATCATTAAGCTTTTGAGCATAGAGCGCGGTGTAGCCGACGGGCATGTGGAGCACCACGAGCAGCGGTACTGGAAGGCTCGCCGGGAGGCGTGGAATGACCGCTTTGAGGGCTTGCGGTCCTCCGGTTGACACGCCAAGAACGATCAGATCGAACGCCCCATGGAAGCTCAGCGGCGGTTGCTGGGGGGCGGGCACCGTCGCCATCAGCCGCACACGAGAGCCGGCCGCAGATCTGACGGTGGCGATGAGGTCGTCAGACATCTCCAGGAGCCGCTCGGACGCCAGCGCCGTTGGTTTCTGAATGAAGTCCACTGCTCCTGCGTCGAGCGCGCTCAGGACCAGCTCGCCCGACTCGCTCGCCACGCTCACGATGACGATCGGGACCGGCCGCCGGCGCATCTGCTCCTGCACGAAGGCGACACCATCGAGCTCCGGCATGATCAAGTCGCTCGTCACGACATCGGGACGCAGCTCTTCCACACGATCGAGGGCCTCCTGGCCGTCTCGCGCCGTGCCAACCACTTCGAGAAGCGGGCTGCGCGACAACATCTGCGAGACCACTTTGCGGACATAGGCTGAATCGTCCACCACAAGCACGCGCGCCACACGGGAATCGGTCATGAAGGGGATCCTCAACCTCAGCGTTTGACGTAGACGAAGGCGCGCCCAAGTTCCCGCAGCACGAAACGATCCGTCACGCTGAGCAACGACTCGGCGGCTCCCACGAAGAGGTAGCCCGGCGACGGCATTTTCTCCGCGAACGTGGCGACCGCTCGCCTGATGCTGTCGGCGGAGAAATAGATGAAGGCGTTGCGGCAGAAAATGACGTCGGAATGCACGAACGGCTCTACCCCGACCTGATCCATCAGGTTGACGACGCTCCAGGAGCGAACTTTCTCGGTCAGCTCCCGAACCGGGCGCCAGCCCTCCTGATCCGTCAGGGGGATGAAGTACTTGTCGCGCATCGCGGGCGGCAGCGCGCGAAACGCTCGGCCCCGATAGCGGCCCTCGCGCGCCTTCGCGACGGCCGTGGCGCTGCCGTCGCTCGCGTGTAGCTCGATGTCCGCCCGCTCGAACCATCCGGCTTCGTTCAGAATCATCGCGAGGGTCAACGGCTCTTCGCCGCTCGCGCACGGGGCGCTCCAGATGCGGACCGGGCCGCGGTGCGCCTTCAGCAGGTCTGGCAGCAGCTGATCGGCGACCGCGTGCATCTGGTCGACCTCCCGCCAGAAGTAGGTTTCCTGGACCGAGAGCGCGTCCATGACGCGGCGCCACTCGGCCTCGGCCCCCTCGTCGAACTTCAGCAGGTAGTAGAAATCCAGATATGAATGGAACCCGTGCTCGATCACCAGCGGGGCGAGGCGCTCCCCCAGCGATTCGCAGCGCCCGTTCTCGTAGAACAAGCCGGTGCGCTCGTGGACCAGGTCGCGGAGCAACGGCAGGCCGGCGTCCGTCAGGCCGAGGTTGTCCGGCTCGAAGGGCGTCATTGTGCGGCATCACCCTCCGCGCGCTCCGTTACGGGACGGTCGACGAAGTGTCGGCGTGCCATCGCATGGGTGGCGGCCTCGCGAACGGCCGGCGACGCATCAGCCCGCGCCATTTGCGCCAGCCGCTGAATCACTCCTCTGGTGCCGAGTCGCGCCAAGACCGACACGGCGCGCTTCCGTACGAGCGCATCGCCATCGTCCAGCGCGCGCTGAAGATAGGCCGAGGCGGTGGGATGCGACATACGGCCAAGCGCTTCGACGACCCCACGACGGATGTCGGGGTTGTCCGCGTCGAGACGCGGGGCGAGCCAGGGAATGGCCGAGGGCGGGATCTTCGCCAGCCTGGCGACCGCCTCCTCGTGGCGGGCGCCGTCCGCCAGCGCCGCCGTCAATGCCTCGACTGCCCGCTCAGCGATGGGGGCCGGGCTGGCGGCGAGTGTCACGAGCCCGGCCATCGCCGCACTTGCGACTGATCGGTCGGCGTCCGACGCGGCAGTCCACGAAAGCAGATCGACAGACTCCTCGTGGGCCCAGGCGGCGATGGCGGCAACCGCCGTCGCTCTCCGGCGCGCATCCGGCGACCGGAGCACCGACCGCAGCGTGGCGCCGCTCGACGCAGCCCGGAGGCGGCCGAGCGCCCGTACCGCAGCGTTCGCGAGGTCGTCCTCGCGAGCAGCCGTCAGCTCGCTGAGAATCGTCGGCGCCTCGTCGCCGCCGAGCAGCCCGATCGCCTCGACAGCTGCCACCCGAACTGGACGCGCCGGATCCGATTCGGCCAGGGGCTGAAGCAGGGTCACAGCCGCTGGATCGCCCAGGCGCCCGAGGCTCACGGCCGCGAAGTACCGGACCCACGGATCGGCATCGGCGAGCGCTCGTTTCAGGAGCGCGTGCGGCTTCGTTCCCATATCGCCGAGAGCCCTCGCCGCGCCCGCTCGGGCACGCGGTGAGTCCCGTTCAAGCGCGTGCTGCAGAAGCCTGATGGCGCGATCGTCCTCGCCCTCCAGAAACGGCAGATGCTCGAGCGCGGCAACCCGTACGCCTTCGTCGGCGTCACTGCAGCTGCGAACCAGCGCTTCTACGCAGTCGGCGTAGCCGAAGTAGCCGGCAATCCGCACGGCGGACTCCCGCACGCGCGGGTTGGAGTCGTCAAGCAGTTGCGCCATCCGTGCACCCATGCGGGGGTCGCCAATCGAATTCAGCGCCCCGATCGCCGCCTGTCGGACGGCTGCATCATCGTCGCCCAGGCGCAACAGCAGGGGCTCGAATGCTCGCGCATCGCCGATGCGCGACAGGGCGCCCTCGATGTGCACCAGAAGATCCCGATCGTCCGACGCAAGTAACGAAACCAGCGCCGGCACCGCCCGTCGGTCTCCGATCCGTCCCAAAGCGATGACGGCCGAGCGCCGCGTGTTCAGGTCCTCGTCCGACAGCTGCGCGATGAGCAGTTCGACGGCCGGTGCGCCGAAGCGCACGAGCGCTTCGACGACGTTGTGATGGACGCTGGTGCGCCCCAGAAGTGTGGCAAGCGCGCGAGGAATCGCCTCCCCCTTCAACCAGCTCACCACCACAATCAGCTGGCGCAGGGCGTCGCCCTCAGCCTGTCCCACCGAGTTCAGGATCCGATCGAGTGCCGACGGATCGATCGTGCGTCGCACCAGATCTTCGATCGCCGCTCCATCTCCGACCAGTTCAACCTGCCGGTGGTGAATGGACGCAATCGCGCCGACGAGGGCGACCACGGGACTATCCTCCGACCGGAGCGCGTCGACGAGCGCAGGAATCGCGTCTTCGTCGCCAATGCGCCCGAGGGCTTCGGCCACCGAGGCACTCAGCATCGGGTCGCCGAGCAACGGCACCAGCGAAGCAGCCGACGACGGGTCGCCTATCTGCACCAGTGATTCGACAGCTGGAAATGCCAGAAAGAAATCACGCGACTGGGCAATCGCGACCAGACGCTGAACCGCCGCACCCGCACGAAGTTTGCCTAACGCTTCGATCGCGTGAAAGCAGACGTTGCTATCGTCGTCGTCGAGAGCGCCGATGAGCGCGGTTGTCGCCTCCGGATTCCGCTGGCTGCCGAGGCCAAGCGCGGCCTGCACCCGCAAATCTGCATCCGAATCCTCGAGCAGGCCGATCAGCGAACGCGTGAGGTCCAGACCGGTCAGGGTCAGCAACTGAAGCGCGCTGCTCAAGACGCTGAAATCCCGATGCCCCTCCCGCAGCGCGGCGACGATTGTGTCGACGAGCGCGGCATCAGTGCGCCCGGCAATCGCTCGAACCGCCGCGCGCCGCACTTGCCAATGATCGTCCGCGATCGCATCGCCGAGCGGACCGAGGCCGTCGATCGACGACAGCCGGGACAACTGCTCGATCGCCGCCAGCCGCTCTGCTGGTTCCGCGTCGCGCAGGCGTCGGCCCAACTCGCGCTCCCGCTCCATCCGCGTCGTCACGTCTTCGATGGTGACGACGAGCCCGACCGCCCGCTGGTCGTCGCGAAGCGCCCCAATCACCACGCGCTGCTGCATGCGGTCGAACTCGGGCGACGGCTCGAGCGGCGGGCAGGGGATTAGAAACTTGTGAATCGCCGGCGCCAGCACCTGCGCAGCGCCCGAGACCAGTGGCTCTCTGAGGACGTCGAGCAACCCGCGCGCGTGCAGGTCGGGCACGACCTCTTCGAGCCGGCGGCCCTTGACCGTGTCGGCCGGAATGCCGGTCATCCGCTCGAGCGACTTGTCCCAGCTCTTGACGACGAGATCGAGATCGGTCGTCAGCAGACCGATACGCCGATCGGTGTCATCCGAGTGTGCGCCGGAGGGGGAATCGTTCATTTGCGTCTGTTGGACCCGGTGCGGCCACGAGTTGTCGCTCGGCCGTTGGCCCGACCGTTCTGCCCAGCAGGACGTTTCGACGCGGCGCGAAGGCTGCCTGCCTGTAACCCGTTCACGAGCGATTCCGCCTGGCGCAGCAGATCGGTGGTGCCGCCGCGCGTTTCTTTCACGCCGCGGGCATTGCGCTCAGCGATGCTGCGTGCGTCTTTCAGCAGCGAGAGGGTCCGTTCCGCGCTCGTCGAATGCTCGACGTTCGCGCGGCTAATGAGTTTGATCTGCTTCGACGTATTCTGCGACGCCCCGGTCAACGCTTTGAGGGCCCGCGACTGTTCGCTGAGTGCCCGTGCCGCCTGCTCCGACTGCTTCCGCATGCTTTCCACCGCCGACGTGACCTGCATCGCCGCGGTCGACTGCTCGGCCATGGCCCGCGACACGGACGCGATATTGCGCGTCAGGGCATCGGCCGACTTGGAAATCTGCTCGGTGGCGACGGCTTGCTCGCCCATGGCGCGGGTCGTGGCCGCGGCACCGCGGCGTACTTCTTCGCTGGACCCACTGATCTGCTTCGCGGTTTTCGCCTGATCAGAGGAGGCACGGTGCACCTGGGCGGCCAGCTTCGCCACGCTCTGCGTCGCTTTGGTGATATCGCGCGAAGCCCGCCCCTGCTCGCCCATCGCTTTGGTCACTTCCTGGGAGACCTTTCGCATCTGGCCGGTCGCCTGGACGATGCTGCTTGCGCCTGTGGCCTGCTCCGCCGTGGCGACCGCGATCAATCTGGCTTGATCGGTCGTTGCGGATACGGCGGCGACGAGCGTCTGAGCCGCCGATCGCTGCTCGTCGGTCGCGCGCGAAATCTGGCTGACCGCACCGGCGACGTCGACGAGGCCTCCCAGGATCTTGCGCAAACCAGCGGCGCCTCCTTCGGCGAGCGCGTTGCTTTCGTCGGCCACCCGCAAGCTGTCATTTGAGGTCGAGACCGCTTCGCTGGCCGCTTCCTGTAGCGCCCTGATGATGCCGGCGATATCGGCGGTGGCCTTGGCCGACCGGTCGGCCAGGTTGCGAATCTCCTCTGCCACGACCGCAAATCCGCGGCCGGCGTCGCCGGCACGAGCCGCTTCGATCGAGGCGTTCAGCGAGAGGAGGTTCGTGCGCTCGGCAATCAGGTTGATCGTGTCCACGATCGATCCGATGTCGTTGGTGCGCTTGCCCATCTCGCGCAACACCGTCGAGGACTGCACCATCGAGTCGCGCAGTCGGCCAATCCCCTGAATCGAGCGTTGCACGACGGCGCCGCCTTCCTCCGCCTCGCGCGAGACCCGCCGCGTCACGTCGTCGGCCTGCTTGGCCAGTCCGGCCACCGACTGAATCGAGCGCTCGAGCTCGGTCGCGCTCGACGCCGCACCGCTCGCAGTGTCCAGAATCGCGCGGCCGTTGGCCGCCACCGACTGCACTGACCGCGACATCTGCTCGATCGCCGTCGAGTTCTGCTCGACGGCCGTCGCCAGGCTCTGTGTCATCGCGGACACCTCCTCGATGGAGGCGGCCATCTCGGTAATCGACGATGAGGTTTCGTCGGACGCCGACGCCAGTTCGGTCGCGTTACCGGCCACGCCTTCGATTGAACGCGACATCTCCTCGATCGCCGCCGCAGTTTCGTTGGCCGATGAACTGAGCTTCTCGGTATCGCGCAGGACGCTCCTGGTGGATGCGGCCATTTCAGTAATCGACGCGCTGACCTGCTGCGACGCCGACGCCATCTCCTGGGTCGTCCCGGTCACCGCTTGAATGGAGCTGGTCGTCTCCTGGGCCGACGCGGCCGTTTCCGTGACCGATGCGGCGAGGCTCGCGGTGTTGCTCGACACCTGCTCGATCGAAGCGGCCATCTCGTTGATCGATGAGACGAGCGTTTCCGCGGACATCGCCATCGATTCCACCTGGCTCGCCGTGTTCTTCAACGAGGTGAAGGTCTCGTTGATTTCGCCCGCTGCGGCCTCCAGGGTGCGCAGTTGCGCGTCGGCGCCCTCGGCCACTTCGTCGGCCACGCGCGCGATGCTGTTGGCGGACAGCGTGACCTGCGTGACTCGCTCCCGCATCGCCGTTGGATCGAACGGCAGGAATCCGTGCGCGCCGATTCCGGTCTCCCCGTCCACCGATCCGCCGTTTCGTCCTGCCATCGCCCGTTCTCCTCAGATCAAGCCGCGACCAGCGGCTCTGAAAAACTCAACAACTGCTTCAGATTCAGCACGAGCACCAGTCGATCGCCAATCGACGCAATGCCCTCCACATAACGACCGCTGAGTCCGGCGAGCGCATCTTGCGGCGGCTGGATGGCGTCTGCGGCCAACTTGATGAACTCGCGCCCCTCGTCGGCGACGAGCCCGACGCTGCGATCGTCGTCACGCACGACGATCAAGCGCGTCCGCAGGTCGTAGGGCGTCCGCTCGAAGCCAAAGCGCGCCCGCAGATTCACTGCCGGCACGACCTGGCCACGCGAGAACACCACACCATCGACGAACGGCGCGGCATTGGGCACGCGAGTGACCTGTTCCAGCATCTCCATATGCTGGACCTCGCGGCTGCGGACCGCGTAAGTGGTGCCGGCAACAAGGAAGAGAATGAAGGTATCCATGGTCCGAGCCGCCCTAGGCGAGCATCCTTCCCCAAGTGGAGGCATCGCCAACGCTCCGCGCTGCTCGATCGCATACTAGCCGGACGATCAGCACGGGGTCCAGGATGAGCACGACGCGGCCGTCCCCGAGATCGGTCGCGCCTGAAATGCCAGCGACCTTCACCAGGGGGTCAGTGATGGCGCGCACGACAATCTCGCGGTGTCCGACCACCCGGTGCACGGCGAGTCCGACAGCGGCACTGCCGGTGCCGATGACGAAGGCGTGAAACCGCTCGACCGGCTCTTCGGCAATGCCAAGCAATTTACCGAGCCGGACAATCGGCAGCGAGGCGCCCCGATATGGCACGACCTCGTTCTGTTCAAGCGCTCGGACGTCGGCAGATGCGATCTCGATCACTTCGCGCACGGCACCCTGAGGCACGGCGAATGATTCGCCGCCGACGCGCCCGATCAGCGCATCGGTGATGGCCAGTGTGAGCGGGAGATCGATGAAAAACCGGGTGCCGACCCCCGGCGTGGATTCGAGACGTATGGTACCCGACAGCTCTTCCACCGTAGACTTCACGACCGCCATTCCAACCCCACGCCCGCTCACGCGATCGGCGTCGGCCGTGGTGGAAAATCCCGGCGCGCAGATGAGCGCGAGCAGCGCTTGCGGGTCGGACGGATCCAATGGAATGGGCAATCCGACGGCACGCGCCTGTGCGATGACGGCTGCCGCATCGATGCCGTGGCCATCATCCATCACCTCGATCGTGAAGACCTCGCCGACTGTGGACGCGCTGAGGGTAATCGTGCCATCGGGCGGTTTGCCTTTGGCGATCCGTTCCTCGGCTGGCTCGATGCCGTGGCTCACGGCGTTGCGAACCAGGTGAACGACCGGATCCATCATCCGCTCGATCAGATATTTGTCGATCTCCGTGGATTGTCCTCGCAGTTCGAGGGTGACCTTCCGTCCACTCTCACGCGCCAGGTCGCGGACGACGAACGGCATCCGCCGGAAAATCTCGCCAATTGGCACGAGCCGGACGCGCATGATCTTTTCTCGCAGCATGCGCAGCTGCCGATCGATGGCAAGCGTATTCTCCTGAATGGCTCGCCACTCTGCCGACGGCACGTGCCGTTCGATCCGGCTCAGACTGTCAACCAGGCGGGCTCGGCTGATGACGAGATCCCCAACGCTCTGGATCAGCTCGTCGAGGCGCGTCATGTCGACTCGCACGACGTGCGAAGGCGCCACGCTGCCGAAGTGCGTACCTTCAAGCGGTTGCGCCACCGGCAGTAGACCACCGTCGGTCGCCGCGCCGCCGGCCAACTCCAACACGATGCCGTCTGCCATCAGCTCGTCGAGCGCTTCCCGGTCGTCGGTGGTTGTCGCGACCGTGAACGCGAACGCGATCGTGCCATCAGGCGCGACCCGCGGCGCCGCATCGACGATACGACCGACCTCCGCGAGCTTCTTGCGGATCACGTCGACGCCGATGCCGCGCTCCATCAGTTCGCGCGTCGGTACGAAGGTGCAGGTCCAGAAGCGCTCGCCAGAAGAGGCGGCGGCCGATGCGGACTGAGCGGGCGCCGCCAGACCGCCGGGCAATGCGGCGAGGCTTGCGATCCGTGCCGCGAGATCGTCGGTCGAAGGCGGTGTCTGTTTCGAACGATGCGCGCCGATCACGGCTCCGAGCCGTTGGATGCCCTGCTCGAGAACCTCGATCCCAACTGGGGTGACGGCCACCTCGCGCTGCCGGAGCGCCCGCAGATAGTCCTCGAGGTGATGCGCGAGCTCTTCGGCGGGGCGCAGCTCCACCATCGCCGAGATGCCCTTGAGCGAATGAAAGTAGCGGAACAGCTCGTCGATCACCGGACGCTCGGCGGCAACATCCCCGATCGACGACTCGAGCGCGAGCAGGGCCCGACGCGCGCCGGTGAGGTGCTCCTCGCACTCGGCGAAGTAGTCGTCCAGGAATCCGTCGAAGAAGCCTTCAGACATGCTCGAGCAGTGACCGCGCCGCGGTGGCAAGGGTTTGCGGAAGAAACGGCTTCGTGAGATACGTCGTGGCTCCCGCTTCAGCGGCGGTCCTGCGGCTGGCCTCGTCGTTGCGCGTGGTGAGCACGATGATCGGCACATCCTTGTAGTTGCGATGACCCCGGACGAACTTCATGACGTCGATGCCGTGCATGTCGGGCATGTTGAGGTCGAGGACGATGAGCTGAATCGGGCTGAGAGCGAGCTGCTCGATGGCCTCGAGCCCGGTCGCCGCCTCGAGGAGATCGGCCGCCACGCCCGCAAGAGAGGCACGGACCATCTTTCGGAGCGTGGGCGAGTCGTCAACGATCAGAACTTTGTGCATACAAACGCTACGCTCTTCAGCAGTTCCTCGGGCTTTCCCGACGCATTCGGCGGGATTGCAGCGCGAAATGCGAAAACGAGCAAGCCACGTGCCGCTCAGCTTGGTCCAGTGCTATTTCGTAAACCATTACAGCTCAGCGTCTTAGTGGTTCTGGCGGCGCGCCGTTGCCGCCGCTGACGAAAGCTGAGCGGGAATCGTCTAATCGACTCGAGGAATGAGGTGCAGATGGAGACGCTCGTCAAGGATCTCGCCTACGCCGCTCGAACGCTCCGCAAGAATCCTGGATTCAGCGCGATTGCGATCATCACGATTGCGCTGGGAATCGGCACCTGCACAGCCATCTTCAGCATCGTCCACACGATCCTGCTGAGGCCGCTGCCCTATTCAGATGCCGGTCGGCTGGTGATTGTCTGGGGGGAGCTGCGGACGCGCAGCGTCAACGACTGGCCGCTTTCGGCTCCGCACTTCCAGGATCTGCAACAGCAGGCAGTGGGCTTCGAGGGCTTTGCCGCGCTGACGCCGGCCAACCGGACGCCGATCGGCGGCGACGGCGCGGATCCTGAGCAGATTCAAGTTGCATCGGCGACACCCAACCTCTTCAAGCTGCTCGGCGTGGCTGTGGCGGCGGGCCGCGACTTCGTGGACGCCGATGCCACGCCGCAGGCCGCGCCGGCAACCGAAACCGCAGCCCCTGCGCCGCAACTGCCGGCGATTGCGATCCTCAGTGATGCTTTCTGGCGCCGGAGGTACGGCGGCGACACCAGCATCCTTGGCCGGATGATCGATTTCGGCGGCGGCGGTCGTGCGCAGATCGTCGGCGTCCTCCCACCGGGCTTCGAGATCCTGTTCCCACCGCGGGTCAGTGTCTTTCCGACGCCCGACATGTGGGTGACCGCTCGCATCGACTTTCAGAACGCGAGCCGGAACGGCGCCTTCCTGCGAGTCATCGGCAGGTTGAAGCCCGGCGTGACCTTCGCACAGGCCGAGACACAGGTGGAGGCGGTGGCCGCGGGCATTCGAGAGCGGTTCCCCATTTCTGGCGGCGCCGGCCTCCACTTTCACGCGGTACCGATGCACGCCGATCTCGTTCGGGAGGTGCGTCCGGCCATTCTCACGCTCATGAGTGCGGTGCTGTTCGTGCTGCTCATTGCGTGCGCCAACGTCGCGAATCTTCTCATCGTGCGTGCCTCGTCGCGCGGCCGCGAGCTGTCGATTCGCGCAGCCATCGGAGGCAGCCGCTGGCGGCTGGTGCGGCAGCTGCTGGCGGAGAGCGCGATGATTGCCGCCGGAGGCACAGTCCTCGGTCTGGCACTCGCGCGCCTGGCGATCACTGGCCTGGTGCGATTCGGCCCGGCCGATCTCCCCAGGCTCGGCGCGATCACGCTCGATCCGACGGTGGTGGGGTTCACCGTGCTGGCCGGCTTCTTCACCGCGGTCGCGTGCGGCATCGTCCCGGCGCTCCGCGCGTCGCGGCCCGACCTGATGGACGTGTTGCGCCAGAGCGGAAGCTCGCCGGGGCTGCGGGCCGGCCGGTTCGTCCGCCAGTCGGTCGTGACGATCGAAGTCGCGCTGTCCTTCGTACTGCTCGTAGGCGCCGGCTTGATGGTCCGGACCTTCATTGCCCTACAGCAGGTCGATCCCGGGTACGACCCGAACGGCCTGGTGACCTTTCTCCTCCCCTCGGCTGGCAACCAGCCCGCCGAGCGCGCGGTCTTCATGCGCGACGTCCAGGCTCGGCTCCGCGCGCTTCCCGGAGTCGAGAACGTCACCGCGGCGACGCCGTTGCCGCTCGACGGTCAGATCGCCACCGGCCGGTGGGGTCCTGAAGCCGCAGCCGCCGATGCGACCCTGTATCGCCAGGCCGACGCACGCATCGTGCTGCCGGGATACTTTGAAACCATGAAAACGCGGGTGCTGGCGGGCCGTCCGTTCACCGAGGCCGACAACAACGTGAATACGCGCGTGATCATCCTCGACGATCACCTGGCCGCAAAAGCGTTCCCCGATCGGTCGGCGATCGGCCAGCGGATCCTCGCAAGAATTCGAACACCCGAGCCGGAGGTGTTCGAGGTCATCGGCGTGGTGGCCCACCAACGCCATGCCTCAATGGCCGCCGATGGTCCAGACTGCATGTTCTTCGCTGACGGGTTGTTGGGTTCTGGTGCCGCGGGGCGGTGGGCCGTGCGCACGGCTGGCGACCCGGCCAGCCTCGCAAGGCCGATCCGTCAGGCCGTCGCCGCGATCGCGTCGACGGCCGCCATCGCCGAAGTACAGCCGATGACGGAGCTCGTCGATCGCGCCATGGCGCCGACCCGATTTGCGGTGGCACTGATCGGACTGTTCGGCGGCGTCGCGGTGCTTCTCGCCGCAGTTGGCCTGTACGGCGTGCTCTCGACGGTGGTCCGCCAGCGCACTGGAGAAATCGGGATGCGGATGGTCTTCGGCGCCGAGCGACGCAGCATCTTCCGGCTGGTGATCGGCGAGGGCCTGCGGTTGAGCGCGGTCGGCATCGTCATTGGCCTCGTCCTGTCATTCGCCGTGACTCGATTGATGGCAACGCTGCTCGTGGGCGTGAAGCCGACGGATCCGGCCACCTTTGTGGCGACGACCGTCCTGTTCTTGATCGTGGCCACACTCGCGTGCGGCCTCCCGGCACGGCGCGCGTCGCGACTCGACCCGACCGTGGCGCTGCGAGAGGACTAGGCTAAGGACGCGGATCCTCACCTCACGCCACTACACCGATACGAAAAGTGCGCTAGGGCGTCAAGCACGGCAACAGGGTAATATCCCCGTCATGCATCTGACGCGCGCACTCATTCTCGCGGTCGTCGTGTCGGCCATTGCGGGCGCCGGTGTCCTCGCGCAACGCGGACGGGGTCAGGGCACCCCGCTTCAGCCTGGCCAGCCTTGTCCTGCGGGCACCACTGAAGTGCGTCCCGGCCGCTGCCAGGCCCCGGAGTTTCCGCCGCCAAGTATCGTCGACTATCGCCCGAGGTCCGTGCTTGTCACGGAGCAGCACCCGGTGCCGCGGGCGAAGTACCCGGTCATCGACATTCACGGGCATGCGGAAAGCATGCTCCAGTCGCCCAGCGGCCTGGCCGATCTGGTCACGGCACTGGACGCACTCAACGTCGGGCTGTTCGTGAGCGCCGACAACGTGTCGGGAGCGGCGCTGCGCACCACCCTCGCGACCGTGAACGCAAGCCCGCATGCGGGGCGTTTCCGGATCCTCACTGGGGTGAACTTTCGCAACGTCGGGCCGGGCTGGGCAGAACCGGCGGTCGCGCAGCTCCGGGCCGATATCGCCGCTGGCGCGGTCGGCGTGGGCGAGATCGGCAAGGCCCTCGGACTCACGACTCGAAAGGCAGACGGTACCCGTCTCCGCGTGGACGACCCCCTGCTGGATCCGATCTGGTCGGCCTGCGCGAGCTTGAACGTGCCGGTCTTCATTCATACCGCCGAACCGCAGGAGTTCTTCCAGCCGCTCGACATGCAGAACGAGCGCTGGCTGGAGCTGGCACTCTTCCGCGATCGTCGCAACTACGAGCCCGGACAGGTGACGTTCGACGAGCTCATGACCGAACGCGACAACGTGTTCAGGAAGCATCCGAAGACGCGCTTCATTGCCGCCCACTTCGGCTGGCACGCGAACGACCTCGCGCGCGCCGCGAAGATGCTCGACCAGTTTCCCAACGTGGTCACCGAGGTCGGCGCGATCCTCTACGATCTCGGCCGCCAGCCGCGCGCCGCGCACGACTTCTTCGTCAAGTACCAGGACCGCATCCTCTTCGGCAAGGACGCGTTTCAGCCGTCGGAGTATCCGTACTACTGGCGCGTCTTCGAAACCAAGGACGAGTACTTCGACTACTACCGCGACTATCACGCGTTCTGGAAGTTGTACGGCATGGACCTGCCGGACCAGGTCCTTCGCAAGCTGTATTACCAGAATGCCTTGCGCGTGGTGTCGGGGCTGCCCAAGAGCGGATTCCCCGGATAGCCGGATTCTCCGGATAACAGGCGTCAGCTCTGACGGCTCATACCCCTTACCCATTCCCCTGGGTGAGCTGCCGTGTGTTCGGATCTCCCTCCCCCGGCGTTGATCCCAGAGAACGACGGGCAATGACGCTCGTTGGGAACGAGGAGAACGACAATGGCTTTTCGGAAACTGCTCGGAACGGCGCTGGCGGTGGTCCTCGTAGGCGTGGCAACGGGCGTGTCGACCGGCGCGCACGCGGCCAACCACTCGATGTCTCTGACCTTCAATCGCCCGGTGGCCCTGCCTGGCGTGACTCTTGCGGCCGGCACCTACGTCTTCGAGATTCCCGTGGACACCGGTGACCACAGCCTGGTCCGGGTGTCGAGCAAAGACCGCCGGATCGTCTACCTTACGGCGTTCACGGCCCTGATCGATCGGCCCGCCGGCACGAAGCCGGACCGGATGGTGACCTTCGGCGAGGCCGCGCCAGACCGTCCGACGCCGATCACCGTCTGGTGGCCGGAGAATTCACCGGGCCGCCAGTTCATCTACCCGAACAAGTAGGCTGACCTTGCAGCCTGACTTGGGTGCAGGCACGAACCCGTCATTGGGTTCGTGCCTGCAACTTTGTGTAGACGCTCTGTAAGAGTCGTTGACGCTGGTGTTGCGGGGCGTTACAGTCGTCGCTTCCCGTTACAGTCGGTTCTCTTAATCCGGTTTGGTTGCTTCGCCGTACGTCGGAAGCCGTAAAGCCCGTGGGAGGGTTCTATGCCAGGCGTGCAGCGTGTCGTCGTCAAACTCAAAGATCCGGTGGCGCCCCCCGCAACCGACGACAAGACCGCCGAAGACATCTTGGCGGAAGGGGGATTGCTCACTCGGATGAGGCTGTTGTACCCGGCGCGTGGATTGAAGGTCTCGAGACTCTTGACGAGTGTTTCGCCGACGAGGATCCGGGAGCTCATGGCCGCTGCGGAAAGCGCCGATTATCACCCGCCCAACTTCAACGCGTATGCGTTCGTGCTGGTAGACGAACTCGATGACGTTACGCCCCTTGGAATGCTGCTGGACATCGAACCGACCGTCGAATCCTGGTACAACGATCCCGATTCCGAAAACCCCGCGGAGGTACAGCCGGCCAACGATCCCAAGTCCGTGCAGCAGGGATATCTGAATCCGGCGCCTGGTGGCCTCGATGTTCATGCGCTGTGGCGCGAACCAGGGGCTGCCGGAAAAGACATCAGTTTCGCCGACGTCGAGCTTGGATGGACCATCGATCACGGCGAGTTGGTGAACCCAACGACGGGATTGCCCCGAGCCAAGGTGGTTGGCGGTGGGGTCATTTCGAAGGAGACTCTTCTTCTAGAACACGGTACACGAGTTCTTGGCGTCGTCTTCGCGGCCGACAACACCAGCGACGTCGTCGGCATCGCACCAAAGGTGGAAAGGCCGTACGTGGCGCCGTACCTCACCACGGACATCATCTCGCAGAATCGAGCAGACGCCATCGCCGCAGCCACCGACCGGCTCGTCACGGATCGAGGCGGAGTGCTTTTACTCGAAATCCAAATCATCGAGCCGGACTTTAACGCCAGCGATCCGACCGACAATTCGCGGCTGCCAGCGGAAGCTCTCGACGCCGAATTCCAGCTGATTCGGTTGGCGACGCACATCGGCGGCGCCCCGATCGTCGTGGTGGAATGCGCGGGCAACGGCGGCCGCGACCTCAACCTGTTTGCCCAACCCCAGCGTCGATCGCTCAAGCAACCTACGGTTTCCACCGACGACTCGGGCGCCATCATGGTGGGGGGAGCCACTTCGTCGGGCACCCATCGCGCGACCGCTTCCACGAATTTCGGCGGGCGCGTTGACTGTTACGCGTGGGGCGAAGAC
>Ga0111538_10002254_pt1 | contig 27182 bp, 30 predicted proteins | sample SoiMethybrSBSTD1_FD_79669 | JGI IMG/M metagenome (GOLD analysis project Ga0111538, IMG submission 79669) | Bulk soil microbial communities from a Populus tree surrounding site in Tennessee, USA - Soil MetaG P. TD hybrid SBSTD1 (version 2)... | ecosystem: Environmental > Terrestrial > Soil >...
TGACGAACGTCGCGAAGCACGCCGGCCCGGCGGCGAAGGCGCGCCTTCGCGTGGCGATGATCGACGACGCCGTCCATTGGGAAATCACCGACGACGGCGGCGGCGTGCGTCCCGCGGACGCCGAACCGGGGCACGGCCTGACGGGCATGCGCGAACGGGTCGAGGTGCTCGGTGGGACGCTGGCCGCCGGGCCGGCCGGCACCGGATGGCGGTTGCAGACGGTGCTTCCCGCCGGGGCGCGCCCGTGATCCGGGTGCTGCTTGTCGACGACCAGCGCCTGGTCCGCGCCGGGCTGCGCATGCTGTGCGAGTCGGCGCCGGACATGACGATCGTCGGCGAGGCCGAGAACGGCCAGGAGGCGATCCGGCTCGCCGATCAGGTGGCGCCCGACGTGATTCTGATGGATCTGCGCATGCCGCACGTCGACGGAACCGTTGCCACGGCCCGGATCCGGGCCAGCCGGCCGGGCGTGAAGGTGGTCGTGCTCACCACGTTCGACGACGACGACCACCTGTTCCCGGCGCTCGCCGCGGGCGCGTGCGGCTTCCTCGTCAAGGACGCCACGCCCGACGAGCTGCTCGCCGCCGTACGGGCGGCCGCGGCCGGCGAGACACCGTACAGCCCGGCGGTGCTTCGCCGGCTTGTCGACCAGGCCGTGCGGGCGCGCCTGGGCGAGGCGCCGCCCCCCGCGTTGCCCGACACGCTCACCGGGCGCGAACGCGACGTGCTCGCGCTCGTCGGTGCCGGCCTGTCCAACCGCGAGATCGCCGACCGGTTGCATCTCGGCGTCACCACCGTCAAGACGCACGTGACGAGCCTGCTGGCGAAGACCGGTTCGGCCAACCGGATCCGGTTGGCGCTGCTGGCCGCGCAGTCCGGCCTCGCCGACCCGACGTGATTTCGGTCGTAGCGCGTACCCTGGGCGCGTGAACCGGGCTCTGGTTTCGCTGGTCTGCGGCGCCCTGCTGGTGCTGTTCGTCGGCCTCGGCCAGGCGCGCGACCCCGCGATCGCCGCCGTGCTCGGGGTGGTGTTCGCGGCGGCAGCCGTCGCGTTCCAGCTTTATCCCCGCCGCGGAAAGCGGCTCGTCGCGGTGTATTTCCCGATCCAACTGCTGCTGGGGTACGTGGTCTTCGGCGCGGCCGGCGGCGACGTCGGATCGCAGTTGCTGCTGCTCGTGCTGGTGATCCAGGCCGCGCTGCTGCTGCCGTTCCCGCTGGCCGTGCTGGTGACGCTGGTGATTCCGCTGGCCCACGTGGGCATGTCGTGGACAGCCGGACTGCGCGAGGGAATCAGCACGTTCGTCGCGGCACTCTTCGCGCTCGTGTTGACACTGCTGCACGTCCGCGAGCGGCGGGCCCGCACCGAGGTGGCCGAGGCCAACGAGCAGTTGCGCCGCTACGCCGCCGAGGTGGCCGAGCTTTCGGCCACGAAGGAGCGCAACCGGGTGGCCCGCGACATCCACGACGGCCTCGGCCACCACCTGACCGTCGTGCAGATGCAGTTGCAGGCGGCGCGCGCGGTGCTCGGCACCGACCCGGAGCGGGCGGCGGCGTTGCTGGAGAAGGCGCAGCAGCAGTCCACCGAGGCGCTGGCCGACGTTCGCCGTTCGGTGGCGGCGTTGCGGGAGCCGCGCGCCGCCGATCCGTTGCCGGATGCGTTGCGGCGCCTGGCGAGCGAGTCGTCGTCGGCCGGTGTGGCCACCGACGTCGAGGTGCTCGGGTCGCGGCGCGACCTCCAGCCGGAGCTGGAGGAGTCGCTGTACCGGGTGGCGCAGGAAGGGCTGACCAACGTGCGCAAGCATTCCGGCGCCGGCTCGGCCCGGGTGCTGCTCGACTACGGCACGCCCGACTCGGTCCGGCTCGAGGTGCGTGACGACGGCCGCGGCACGGAAGCGAGCAACGGCAACGGCTTTGGGCTCATGGGCCTGCGCGAGCGGGTGGAGAGTTTCGGCGGCAGGCTGACCGTCGACTCGGCCGCCGGTGCGGGGCTGACCCTGCGGGTGGAGCTGCCCGGATGACCGAGCCGGTGCGGGTGCTGCTCGTCGACGATCAGGCGCTCTTCCGCGAGGCCCTGTCGACGCTGCTCGAGGTGCGCCCGGAGATCGAGGTGGTCGGTGAGGCCGGTGACGGCGCGGAGGCGTTGCGGCAGGCGGCCTCGACGCGACCGGACGTCGTCCTCATGGATCTGCGTATGCCGGTGCTCGACGGCATCGCGGCGACTCGGCGGCTGCGCACCGAGCAGCCCGACGTGAAGGTGTTGGCGCTGACCACGTTCGACGGAGACGAGGAGGTCTTCGCGGCCCTGCGCGCGGGTGCTGTCGGGTACCTGCTCAAGGACGTCTCCGGCGAGCGGCTCGTGGAGGCGGTGGTGGCGGCGGCGCGCGGCGAGGCGGTGCTGCAGCCGTCGGTGGTGGCGAAGCTGGTGGCGCGCGTCGTTTCGTTGCCCGAGCCGGCCGAATCGGCGCCCGTGAACCCGTTGTCGGAGCGAGAGCTGGAGGTGTTGCGGCACCTGGCCGAGGGCCGCAGCAACCGCGAGATCGCACGGGCGCTGTTCCTCACCGAGGGCACCGTGAAGAACCACGTGACGAGCGTGCTGTCGAAGCTCGGTGTGCGGGACCGGACGCAGGCCGCCCTGCACGCCCACCGGCTGGGACTGCTCTGACGGGTCATGACCCGGGTCATGACGTCTGGCACATGTGGCATGACCGGTCTCGCCGGCACCATCTGTAGCCATGACAACGGCAACTGACCTCGCCCGGAAGACCAGCCGGTCCCGCTCCGTCCTTCGCTTCACGCTGCACTACGTCGAGATGGTCGTCGCCATGGTGGTGGGGATGATCGTCCTCGGCCCGCTGTGGCCCGACCTCCCCGGCGGCGCGACCGTCGACGTTCTCGTCATGGCGACGAACATGAGCATCGGCATGGCCGCGTGGATGCGCATCCGCAGGCACAGCTGGCGCGGCATCGCGTGGATGTGCGCCTCGATGTACGCCGCGTTCGCGCTTGTGCTTCCGCCGTACTGGATCGGCCTCATCGACGCCGGAACCATGATGACCGCCGGCCACATCCTGATGCTGCCGCTGATGCTCGTGGTGATGCTGCGCCGGCACTGACGATGGCGGATCACGACGCGTCGAACGCCTCGCCGACGCGCAGTCCACTGTGGAGTCTGCTGTCGCCTCTTTTGCCCGCGCCGCCGTCCGGTCGGACCATCGCGCCGGCCGCCCCCGGCACGGTACAAATTCCGGGCAGATGTCTCCGGCGCGCGGCGGGGACCACCCACCGACTGGTTGGCGAGGACGACGTATGCGCAGAATCCTTACGGTCGCGGCGATGGCGGCGGCGCTCGTGGCGGGCGGCCCGGCGGCGGCGGGCTACGCGGCCACCACCGACGACGGCATCACCCGGGGCAACTACCTCGTCGGCGCCGGAAAGCTCGGCCAGTTCGGCGAGCCCACCGCCCTCCTGGGCGCCTACGAGACCTCGTACGGACCACTGGGTGGCTTCACCATCACCTACCCCGACGGCACCTACGCCATCGGCCAGGCCACCTGCCTCACCGTCAACGGCAACGTCTCGTTCCTCACCGGGAAGATCGCGCTGTCCGGTGGCCCGCGCAAGAACGCCAACCGGTGGCTGCGGGGCTCCAGCGTCGTCATCGGCGTCCAAGACAACGGTGACGGCGGCGCCGGCGAGGCGCCCGACCGGCTGAACTTCTCCCAGGGTTCCCCCACCGACCTCGGCTGCGGCTCGAATCAGGCGGCCCTCCCCGAGTTCATCATCGTCAAGGGCAACTACCGGATGGCCGACAAGGCGGCCTGACTCGATCCCGCGAAGCGGTGGGCGTCCCACTCCGGTGACGTCCGCCGCTTCGTCGCGGGTAGACGCGCTCCGGGCTGGGTAGAGGACAAGCCATGGCGCGTTCGATGTGGACCGGTGTGGTCAGCTTCGGCCTGGTGGCGGTGCCGGTGAAGGTGTACTCGGCCACCAGCGACCACGACGTCTCGTTCCACCAGTTCCAGAAGGGCACCAGCGACCGGATCCGCTACCAGCGGGTCAACGAACGCACCGGCAAAGAAGTCGACTTCGACGACATCGTCAAGGGCGCCGAGACCGCAGACGGCTCATACGTGATGCTCGACGCCGACGAACTCGACTCGGTGGCGCCCGGCCGCTCCCGCGTTCTGGAGATCCACACGTTCGTCGACCAGGCGGACATCGATCCCATCTACTACCAGAAGGCGTACTACCTCGGGCCCGGCTCCGACGAGACGGGGCGCACCTACGCGCTCTTGCGCGACGCGATGGCGGCCGCCGACCGGGTCGCGATCGGCACGCTCGTCATGCGCGGCAAGGAGTACCTCGCCGCGATCCGCCCGGACGGCAACGTTCTCGTGCTGGAGACGATGTACTTCGCCGACGAGATCCGCGACCCGAAGAAGGAACTGGACGACATTCCATCGCGCACCACCGGCAAGGGCCGGGAGCTGACGACGGCCGTGCAGCTCGTCGAGTCGATGACCGGCCCGTGGAAGCCCACCGAGTTCCGCGACACCTACACCGACCGGGTGCAGGCGCTCATCGAGGCCAAGCGCAAGGGCAACGAGGTCGAGATCGCCGACGAGGCACCGGCGGCCACGAGCGCGGTGGACCTCATGTCGGCGCTGCGGGCCAGCGTCGAGGCCGCCAAGCAGCGCCGCGGCGGCTCGCCGAAGGCGGCGAAGAAGACCGCCAAGAAGGCCGGGAAGACGGCCACGAAGGCCAGGAAGACGGCCAAGAAGGCCGCGCCCGCCAAGAAGGCCGCGCCCGCCAAGAACGCCGCGCCCGCCAAGAAGGCGGCGAAGGCAACCAGGAAGGCAACCGGGGCGAAGAAGGCCGCCTGAGAGCCAGCGCGCTTCCCCGCGACAATTACCGTTGCGGCCGGCGTCAGCACCGGCGCCATCTACGGGAATTTCAAGTACCGGCCGCCGTTCCCGCCGCTGCGGCCACGCGTGTTGCCGTTGCTTGTCAACGCGTGCTCCACAGCCTGCGTCCAGGCGCTGCCGACGCCACCCGACGGATACGTTCAGCAACCACACACCGGCGGTCCGCACCTACAGCAACCACCCAAGCGCTGAGAGGTTTCGGCCGCGTCACCCGATGGGAACGAGACCCGTAGGAGGACGTCATGACCATCGGTGGAATCGTCTCGGCCATCATCGTCGGGCTCGTCGTGGGCGCGCTCGGTCGCCTTCTCCTGCCCGGTCGCCAGCGCATCGGGATTCTGCTCACCGTGCTGGTCGGCATCGTGGCCGCGTTCGCGGGTACGGCGATCGCCCGGGCGATCGGAATGGCCGACAGCCCGGGCGTCGACTGGGTGGAGGTGGGCTTCCAGGTGGCGCTGGCCGCTGTGGGCGTCGGCATCGTCGCGGCCGTGATGGGCCGCAGCGCCACCGACTGAGACGGCTCAGACGGGGTCGGTCCCGCCGGCCGTGCGGCGGCGCAACTCATCCTCGCGCCGGCGCAGGTCGGCCTCCCACTTCTTGAACATCTCGTCGTCCTCGCGACGGGACCGCTCGACGCGACGCAGGAAATCCGGATCGTCGTCGGGCGCCATCTGCCGGCGCGGCCGCTGCGACTCCGGGAACCCGCTGCCCGGCCGCCACGACCCGCCGCGGCCGAGGCTGGCGCGCTGCGGACGCCCGGCTACGAACCATGCGATCGCCCCGATCGGGGAGAACAGCAGGATCAGGAACACCCAGACGACCTTCGGCAGATTGCGCACCGCGTACTCGTCCGTGGACAGACAGTCGATCAGCGCGATCACCAGCAGCGCCATGTCGATGAGGAAGAACAAGCCGTAGAAGCGGATCACGCGAGGCATGATGCCGCAAGTCAGCGGCCGTGTCTGTCCCGTCGAGCGGTCGGTACGCACGGCCGAAAATCCGAAGCGACACCCCGCCCATCGGTCGAACATCACACCCGCCCCGCAGGCGTTTCAGCGGCCGGTCCGGCAGGATGACGGTACGGGGAGGGGGCGTGACGTGCGGCGACGGGTGGTGACTGCGTTCGATCTGGAGGGCGGCGGACCCGACCGGCCGCCCCTGGACCTGGCCGAGTTCAGCCGGTTCAAGCACGGCGCTTCGGGCGCGGCGTGGCGGCTCGGCCGGCAACTGGTGCGCCGCGTGGGCCTCGAATGCGCCGACGTCGTCGAGGCGGACCGGCTCGTCGTCACCGCGTCCTGCTACAAGGTGGTGCCGCTGGCATCCGTTGCGCTGGGCCGGGTCGTGGCGCACCGGCTCAACCGCCAGCGGGTCGACGCCGGCCGCGCACCCGTTGTCTGGACGCAGTTCTACCGCGACCAACTCATCGAGGGCGACTACTCGACGATGTCGCTCGAGCAACGGCGGGAGTTCATCGCCGGCGACGTCATCCGCGTCGACCCGGCAGTGCTTGCCGGCGCCGCCGTTCTCGTCGTCGACGACCTGCGGGTCACCGGCTTCCACGAGGGCCGGCTGGCCGCTGTGCTCGACGAGGCAGGTGTGCCGGAGGCGACATTCGCATACCTCGTCGCCGTCGACGCAGGCGCAGATCCCACCGTCGAGAAGGACATGAACCAGGCCGCGATCGACGGCCTCGACGCGTTGCGGATCCTGGTGCGCGACGGCGGTTTCGTCCTCAACTCCCGCGTGTGCAAGCTGATCCTCGGCGCCCCGATCGACGAGATCGAGCGGCTCGTCACCGCCCTGCCCGTGTGGCTGCTGACCGAACTGGTGTCCGGCTTGGAATGCAACGGCTACGCCGTGATGGCCCGCTACCGCCCCGCCTACGAACTCATGGTCGGCGCGCTGGATCGGCGGGCGGCGTGAATACAGTCGCGTTGCACGGCCTCGACGACCTCGACCGGACGCTCTACAGCCGTTACAAGTACGGCTTCGTCCCGGCCGTCGACCATTTCGCGACCGGGCTCGCGGAAAGGCACACGTTCAACGGCCCGGTCACCATCACCGCGCCCGCGTCGCGCGCCGTCCCGATCGGCGCCGACCTGCTCGCCGACGGCGTGCTGCGCGCCGTCAACCACGAGCGGGCGCAGCGGTCGGCGGAGCCCGCGACGCGCGCCAAGCTGTACCGCTTCGCGGTGCCGGCGGGCGACTACGGTACCGCCGACCGGGACACCCGGCGTGCGCTGCTGGCCGACGAGCGGATCAGCGGCATTCCCGAACTGTTCTCCGACCGCGACGTCGTCGTGGTCGACGACCTGTGGGTCACCGGCCTCTCGGCGGAGGTGACCGTCGACGCGATCGCCCGCTGGTCGCCGCGCTCGATCACCTACCTCGTGATCGCCCGGGTCGATCCCGACGAGGCGCAGCGGCGTCCGCAGGTCGAGTTCGACCTCAACCACGCCGCCGTCAACGGTCTGCCCGCGCTGGCCGAACTGTGCCGCGAGGGCCCGGTGACGGTCAACCAGCGGGTATGCAAGTTCGTCCTGCGGCAACCGGAGGCCGAGATCCGGACCTGGCTGGACACGGTGCCGGCGACCATCGCCTGGCACCTGTACGCCGCTGTGCTCGCCGAGGGCTTCCTTCTCGACCCGGAGTTCACCGAGGCGGCCCGCGTGCTCGTCGAGTTCGCCGACCGGCACGACCTGGACAGCGCCGCGGCGTCCTGCGGGTGGAGCGTCGGCCGGTGATAAGGCTCGTCAGCTTTGACGTCTGGGGCACGCTGCTCCGCGGCAACCCGGTGTTCAAGGCGCGGCGCGAGGCGCTGGTGGCCGAGGCGTTCGGCACCGCCGCCACGCCGACCGCCGACGCGCTGGCCGCGGCGAACGGCGACCTCGACACCGACACGCTGCGCACCGGCAACCACTACGGCTGCGCGCAACGGTTGGAGCGCGCGGCCGACGTCCTCGGGGTGCCGCCGCTGCCCGCCGCCGCGCTGGTCGCCGTCGAGGCCCGGCTCACCGACGCGCTCGGCACCGATCCGCCGACGCTCACGGAACCCGACCTGCCGGACACCCTCGGCCGGCTGCGCACGGCCGGGCTCGGCCTCGCGGTCACCAGCAACACCGGCTTCCTCACCGGTGTGCAGATGCGGCCCGTGCTCGCGGGCCTGGGCCTGCGGGTGGACCACTACGTGTTCTCCGACGAGGTGGGCCGATCCAAGCCGGCACCGGAGATCTTCAACCACCTGGCCGACGCCGCCGGCGTCCGGCCGGCCGAGATCCTGCACATCGGCGACAACCAGGTGGCAGACGTGCGCGGCGCACTCAACGCCGGCCTACAGGCCCGCTGGTACCGGCCCGCCGCAGCGCCCGATCAACCCGGGGTCGTGACGAGGATTCGGGAGCTTGTTTCGGGTTTCGACCCGGCCGCACCGGCCGAAGCATGACAATCAACGCTGAAGGGGATTGTCCACGCGAAGTCGACACGGGATCGGGGCCATGCGCTGGACCATCGGACGACGGTTGGCCGCGATCGGCGCGCTCTCGATCGTCGCGGTGGTGACCGTCGGGACCATCGGTTGGACGCAGGCGGTCGGCTCCAAGGCCGGTGCCGACCGGGCGTTCACCGTCGCGAAGGCACTCACCGCGACCATCGACGCCCAGCACACGGCCTCCGTGGTCCTCGCGGACGCCGGCCTGCTGGCAAACCCCGACCTGGCCCAGGACAAGCGCGGCCAGTTGGTCGACGAGTTGATAGAACACGCCGAGGAACTGCGCGAACACCTCGAGGTCATCCGCGGCGTCACGATCGACGCCCGGTACGCGGCGGATCTCACGGAACTGGTTCCCGCGATCGACGCGCTGCTCGCCGACGCGGCCAGACTCGCTACCGCCCCGGGCTTCCTCGAGCTGTCCGAACTGGAGGCGATCCGGACGCACTGGGAGGCGTTCGACGAAAGTAGTGACGCGGTCAAGACGACCCTGACTGAGCTCACCGAGCGTGAGGTTTCCGGCGCCCGCTCCACCGCGGCGCGCGCCGTCCTCGTACTGGCGGTGATCACCGTCGTCTCCGCGATCGTCGTCTGGCTGTTCAGCACCCTGGCCGCGCGGGCGATCGCGGCTCCCATCGGCGCGACGAAGGCGCTGCTGCAACGGGTCGCCGGCGGCGATCTGACCGGCCGGTTGACGGTGCGCACCGACGACGACCTCGGTCAGATGGCGATGGCGGTGAACGGGACGATCGAGCGGGTCGGTGGCGCGATGGGTCGTATCGCCACCGACGCGGCGGCGATCACCTCGGCGGCCGAACGGTTGACCGCGGTCAGCCAGCAGGTGTCCTCCGGTGCCGAGCGGGTCAGTGACCAGACCGGGGCGGCGTCGACCAGCGCGACGCAGGTCAGCGAGGACGTGCAGGCCATCGCCGGCGGGGCCGACGAGATGCAGGCGTCGATCTCGGAGATCGCCCGCAGTGCGATGTCCGCCACCGACATCGTCGGCAACGCGGTCGCCGCGGCGCAGGGCGCCAACCGGACGATGGCCAAGCTGTCCGGGTCGAGTGACCAGATCGGGCAGGTGGCCAAGGTGATCGCGGCGATCGCCGAGCAGACCAACCTGCTGGCGCTCAACGCGACGATCGAGGCGGCCCGGGCCGGGGAGATGGGCAAGGGGTTCGCGGTGGTCGCGGGCGAGGTCAAGGACCTCGCCGCGGAAACCGCCCGGGCGACCGAGGACATCGGACGCCAGATCGCCGCGTTGCAGGGCGACAGCGCCGAGGTCGCCCACGTGATCGAGACGATCTCCGCGACGATCAACCAGATCGCCGACATTTCCCAGTCGATCGCCTCCGCTGTCGAGGAGCAGTCGACGTCCACCGCCGAGATCGGCACCCGGGTGACCCGGGCCGCCGACCGCACCGTCGACATCGCCCACCGCGTCGAAGCCGTCGCCGGCACCTCCCGGGAAGCCAGCGCGTCCGCCGGCCAGACCCGGCAGGCCGCCGAGGAACTCGCCGCCACAGCGGCCAGCCTGCAGTCCGTCGTCGCTCAGTTCCGCGTCACGTGAATCACGCCGTGCGCGATCAGCTCGGTCACCACCACTATCGCGACGGTCTCGGCCAGCAGCAGGCCGACGAGCACGAGCAGCTGGGTGGCGCCGGCCGCGACCGGGCTGCCGCCGCCGAGCAGCACCCCGACGAACGCGCCCGGCAGCGTGACCAGCCCCACCGTCCGGGTCTGGTCCAGGGCCGGGTGCAGCGCCCTCGCCACCGAGGGCCGGCACAGCTCGCGGACGGCGTCCGGCTCCAGGAACCCGAGCGCAAGCAGCGCCTCGTACTCGCCACGCCGGTTCGTCAGGTCGTCCATCGCGGCGCGGCCGGCGAGCGACGTCGCGGTCATCGCGCCGCCGATGAGAATGCCGGCGACCGGCACGACGGCGATCGGCTTCGCCGGCACGGTCCCGGCCGCGACCACCAGGGCGCAGACCGGCCCGGCAGCGGCCGCGACCGCGAGCACCGCCCAGTTCGCTGACCGATGCCGCCCGATCCGCCGCGCGCTCGTCGCCCCGGCGACCCCGACCATCAGCACGATGAACGCGGCGGTCAGGCCCCAAGCCGTCAGCACCCAGGTGATCACGAGGGACACGGCGGCGAGCTGGACCACCGCGCGCGCCGACGCCGTCACGATCGGCCGCGGCAGCGCGAGCTGCGCGAACCGTGCCGTCAGCGCGGCGGCCACCACCAGCACGGCGAGCACCACGGCGAACGCCGGGCCGACAACGATCGATCCCGCACCCATCAGGCTTCGCCGTGGTTGCTACCGCCGGCCGGGTCGGTGGCGAACTGCGCGCGCTCCCGTCGGGTGAGTTGCACCCGTCGCGCGCGGATTGGACGGCAGCGGAGGTTGGAGCGCATCTGGCCAGCCTGCCGCACCGGTACATCGGCATGCCGAACGAGCCGACCGCTGGTACCGGCCGGACCGCCTATTAGGGAACCTGGGAGCGTTCCTTCGCCAGTTGGGCAAGCCGAGCCCACGCCGGCGACGGCTCGCCCATCGACGTCATGACCAGCTTGGCGAGCGCCGGATCCGGCGCCGCCGCATCGCTTGCAGGCCCGCGACCCGCGTACCGGGCGGCGACCCAGCGCGTGGCGCGCTCGGCGACCGCCTCCAGGCGCGGGTCGTCCGGGGACCAGTCGAACGCCGCGTCGTATTCGAGGTAGATCCTCCGGAACTCCGGGTCTTCCATCGCGACGCGCTTGTCGGCGATCCAGACGGCGGCCTCCTCGGGCGACACCGACTGGAGCAGGATCCAGATGTCGCGCTCCATCTGGACGTTGCGCTGGCTGACACCGAGTGCCTGGAGGTCCTCCAGGAAGTCCGCGACCTCGGTCGAGACGAACAACCGGTCGCCGGTGCCGAGGCGGGCGATCCGCTCCCGGGTCCGCTGGATCTCCTCGATCCGCTCCTGAAGGTTCCTGTCGATCTCGTCGATCGCCGTGGCGAACCGCTCCGGGTCGGCGGCGAGCAACTCCTTGATCCGGGCGAGCGGGACGCCCGCCTCGGCGAGCGTGCGAATCTTGACGAGCTCGATCGCGTGCCGGGCACCGTACCGGCGGTACCCCGACGCGTCACGCGGCGGCTCGTCCAGGAGCCCGCGCTCGTGGTAGTGGCGGATCGCCTTGATCGTCACGCCCGCGTAGGCGGCGAGCTGGCCGATGGTGATCATTTGTCCCGGTCTCCCTCCGACCAGCCCTCATTCTGCGTCGTCGCGCCGCCGGCGCCGTGCGACGGCGGCGACCGCGGCGCCGCGCGACGCCGGCGCCGACTCCGCTCACCTGGTGCCGCGACGGAACGCGGCCCGCGACCACACGTACCCCACCAGCGCGATCGCCGCGCACCAGGCCAGCGCCGCGTAGCCGGTGGAGCCGACCGGCGATCCGGTCAGCAGCGCGCGCAGGCTTTCGACCACCGGCGTGAACGGCTGGTGGGCGGTGAACCAGCGCACCGCGACGGGCATCGTGGCGGCCGGCACGAACACGCTGGACAGGAATGGCAGCAGGAACTGCATCGGCAGCGTCGACCCGTTCGCGCCGGCGACAGTCTTCGCGACGAGGCCGAGCGCGGCCGACATCCACCCCAGCGCGAACGCGAACGCCACCACGATCCCGGCGACGGCGACCCAGCCGGCCGCCGACGCGTGCGGCCGGAACCCGACCAGCAGCGCCACCCCGAGAACCACGGCCGTGGTGACGATCGTGCGCAGGACGCCCGCGGCCACGTGTCCGGTGAGCAGGGCGCCGCGGGTGACCGCCATCGCGCGGAACCGGTCGATGATGCCTCCGGTCATGTCGGTGTTGACGTTGATCGCCGTGGTCGAGGTGCCCGCGGCGACGGTCATCATGAGGACGCCGGGGACCAGATAGTCCACATAGGACTGGTTGCCGCCCAGGCCGTCGCCGATCGGTCCGCCGAGGATGTAGACGAACAGCAACAGCAGGACGACCGGCGTCAGGATCGACGCGACGAGCATCAGCGGGAACCGGATCGTGTGTTTCAGCTCGCGCCCGAGCATCGTGGCGGAGTCCTGGGCGGCGATGGTCAGCCGGCTCATCTTCTACAGCTCCTTGGTTGGGTGGCCAGTCAGGGCGAAGAACACGTCGTCGAGGTCGGGCGTGTGGATGGACAGGTCGTCGACGGCGATGCCGGCGCCGTCGGCCGGCCCGTCCAGCCGGGCGAGCACCTGGCGCAGCGCGCGGACGCCGCCCTCGTGCGGGATGCGAAGCGCGAGCTGCTCGTCGTCGCGGGTGCCCTCGCGCAGGATCCGGGCCGCCGCGTCGAGCGAGCCGGCGTCGGCGAAGTGCAACCGGATGTGTGCGCCCGGGACGCGCCGCTTGAGCTCCCCGGGGGTGCCCTCGGCGACGATCCGGCCGCGGTCCAGCACCGCCACCCGGTCGGCGAGCTGGTCGGCCTCCTCCAGGTACTGCGTGGTGAGCAGGACGGTGACGCCGTCGGCCACCAGGTCCCGGACGAGCTGCCACATGATGTGGCGGCTGCGCGGGTCGAGCCCGGTCGTCGGCTCGTCCAGGAAGATCAGGCGCGGGCGGCCCATCAGGGTCATCGCGATGTCGAGGCGGCGCTTCATGCCGCCGGAGTAGGTGGCCGGCGTCTGGGCGGCTGCGTCCTCGAGGTCGAACCGCTTGAGCAGGTCCTTCGCCCGGGCGCTCCGCTCGGCGCGGGGCAGGTGCAGCAGCCGGCCCATGAGGAGCAGGTTCTCCGCGCCGGTGAGCAGGTCGTCGACGGCGGAGAACTGCCCGGTGACGCCGATCGTGGCCCGCACCGCGCCGGCCGCACGGACCAGGTCGTGGCCCATGACGCTGGCCGTGCCGGCGTCGGCTGGGACCAGCGTCGAGAGGATCCGCACGATGGTGGTCTTGCCCGCGCCGTTCGGCCCGAGCAGGGCGAGGACCTCGCCCGTGTCGATGGTCAGGTCGACGCCGTCGAGAACCACGCGGTCCGCGTACGCCTTGCGCAGGCCCGACGCCGAGACGGCGGTTCGTGTCGCTCGCTGTGTCGATGCGCTCATGCACCACATGCTCGAACCCCGCCCCTGGGGCAAGGTCAAGCGCCAATTTCCGCGATCTTGGACGTCTGCGTTCGCCGGGAGCGACAGCAGACGTCCACGATCGCGGAGGGGTCCCTACCGGGCCAGCTCCGCCAGGGCAGCGCGGAAGTCACGCAGGGCCAGGTCGTCGGTGCCGGCCGCCGCGGCTGCCAACCCGTCGACGAGCAACTGGCCGCCGGCCCGCAGCGCCTGGTCACCGTTCGGCACGAGTTGCTTGCCCGCGATGTCGCCGGTCTCCGCGAGCCATACCTGCGCGGGCGCGAGCACGTGCGCGGCGCCGCGCAACGCGTCCATCGCCTTCTTCTCCGCGCCGGTCGCCAGGAGCGCCAGGCCGACGGCGATCCGGGCGGCAGCCTCGGCGCGCGGCTCGGTGGGCAGGTCGGCCGGAATCGAGACGTAGCGGGCGCAGTACCAGCACTCATCGTCGAGCCACCAGGGATCGCCGACCCCGCCGCCGTAGCTGAAGCACTCGATGATGGGCCGGCCGTGGTTGTCGTACCCGACGATCACACAGACCGGCCGGGGTGGAACGTCACCCGGATCGCCCTGCGCCGCGACTCCCGTCGACCCGACGACGGCGAGCAACGCCGCGATCACGACGCCGACCCGGCGGACCCAGTTGACAGCGTGCATGGGGTACCTCCACTCAGATGCGTCGATCGACGCGTGCGCATCAGAGTCCGGGTCCCCCTTCGACTGCCCTTAAACGAGCGTCGATCCACCCAAATGATTCGAAGTTGTCCGATTTATCCGCTCGACCGGATTGCAACCTCGAATTAGCGTCAGTACATCAACCAAACGTCCGGGTAGACGCGTCTATCTCATGTAGCAGCTGCCAGCGGGAAGCGGTAGGGCAAGCGTCGCGGAGTGTGAGGTGGTGGCCCGGATGTGGAGGCGTGCCTACAACCTGGTCTCCAACGTGGCCTCACTCCTGTTGTGCGGCCTCCTCGCCGGCGTCGTCGTGGCAGCCGTCGCGTTCCCGGTCGCTGCGGTGGGCGGGCTGGCCGCGAAGGCCGGCGCCGACACCTTCGACGGTCTGCCCACCGACGTGGAGGTGCTCCCGTCCCCGCAGATCACCTATATCTACGCCAGCGACGGCCAGACGGTGCTGGCGCTGCTCTACGACGAGAACCGCCAGGACGTCCCGATCTCCGAGGTCGCCGAGGTCATGCAGAAGGCGATGGTCGCCTCCGAGGACTCGCGGTTCTACGAGCACAACGGCGTCGACATCAAGGGCGTGGCCCGGGCGTTCGTCAACAACCAGCAGGGCGGCAACACGCAGGGCGCCTCGACGCTGACCATGCAGTACGTGCGCCAGGTCATCTCGTACTCGGCGAAGACCCCGCAGCAGGTGCTGGCGGCCACCGAGGACACGCCGGCCCGCAAGCTGGCCGAGATCAAGCGGGCGCTCGCCATCGAGAAGAAGCTCTCCAAGCAGGAGATCCTGGAGCGGTACCTGAACATCGCGTCGTTCGGCAACGGCGCGTACGGGATCTTCGCCGCCAGCCAGGTCTACTTCGGCAAGCCCCCGTCGCAGCTCACGCTCGGTGAGGCCGCACTGCTCGCCGCGCTGCCGAAGGCGCCGAGCTACTACGACCCGGCCGACCCGAAGAAGCTCCCGACCGCGCTGGCCCGGCGCAACAACTACGTGCTCCCGCAGATGGTCGAGCTCGGCTACATCACCCAGGCGCAGGCCGACGAGGTCAAGGCCGCCGGCCCGCCGGCGATCGTCGGCAAGCGGACGCCGCAGGGCTGCACCCAGGTGCAGCAGCCTCAGCTCAACGCCGGGTTCTTCTGCGACTACCTGGAGCGCTGGTGGGCCGGCCAGGAGAAGTTCGGCGCCGACTCCTACGAGCGGCTCAACAAGCTGCGCTCGGCCGGTTACCGCATCACCACGTCGCTGGACATCCAGGCGCAGACCGCGGCGATGAACAACATCCACAAGGTGATGGACAAGAAGCCGGCGCACCAGGGGATGATGCTCGCCGGCGTCGAGCCGGGCACCGGACGCGTGCAGGCGCTCGCGGTGAACCGGGTGTACAGCAACGACCAGAGCCACAACGGGCCGAACACCAACCCGAGCAAGCAGGGCCTCAAGGGCAACTACCCGAACACGGTGGTACCGCTCCTCTCCGGCGGCGGCGACGTGCAGGGCTACCAGGCCGGCTCCGTCTTCAAGATCTTCACGGTCGCGGCGGCCCTCGAACGCGGCCTCCCGCTGGACTACACCATCGACACCGTCTCGCCGTACCACTCGCGGTACCCGGTCTCGAACAGCAGCGAGGCCCGGTGTCCGGAGGGTCCGTACTACTGCCCGGAAAACTCCGGACGCAAGAGCGCCGGCCCGAAGAACATGTGGACCGGCCTCGGCAGCTCGATCAACACGTACTTCGTGCCACTACAGGAGCGCATCGGCACCGAGTACGTCGTCAACATGGCGCAGCGGCTCGGCATCCAGTTCCACCACGACGAAGACCGGCAGTTGGCCGCCAACGCGCACACCTGGGGCGCGTTCACGCTCGGCGTCACCGCCCAACTGCCGCTGGAGATGGCAAACGCGTTCGCGACGCTGGTCGCCGACGGCAAGTACTGCAAGCCGACCCCGCTCGTCGAGATCCGCGACCGGGACGGCAACAAGATCAGCGGCGCCGAGCCGGAGTGCAAGCAGGTCGTGGACCCGGACGTCGCCCGCGGCGTGGTCGACGCCGCCCGCTGCCCGCTGGGCGACGCGTCCGCCTACGGCAAGTGCGCCGGCGCCACCGCGGGCGACACCAAGGACATCGTCAAGCACCCGGTGTCCGGCAAGACCGGTACCACCGACGACGAGAAGTCGGCGACGCTGATCATCTCCACCAAGCAGCTCACGATGACCGGCTTCTACACCGACCCGGACTGGCCACGAACCACCGAGCGGTTCAAGCATGCGGGGGGCGTGAATCCGGTGGTGCAGGGCGCGATGCGCGATGCGATGTACAACAAGCCGTCGATCAACTTCACGAAACCCAGCTCGAAGATCGCGTTCGGCGTCCAGGTGCCGATCCCGAACGTCAAGTGCAACTCCGTCTCGCAGGCGCGCAGCAAGCTCCAGGCGGCCGGCTTCACGGTCAGCACCAGCAGCCGCCCGGTCGGTTCGGAATGCCCGAAGGGCAGCGTCGCGGGCACCGATCCCACCGGGCGCACCGCGAAGGGCAGCGTCGTGGTGCTGCAGATCTCGAGCGGTGGGCCGCCGACCCCCAGCCCGAGCCGAAGACGCTAGGCCACCGCGCCGCCGCGAGGCAGCGCTGTACCTAGGCGTTGCCCGCGCGGGCTCTCAGCAGCAGTAGTGCGTTGCCGTAGGCGTCCTCGGCGCTGCGACCCGTCGCCTCGGGCAGGTCCCGAACGATCACGGTGTATCCGTCGCTGTTTCGCTCCAGCCGTTCGAAGCCGTCGCCGAGCAGGTCGCGCAGCTGGTCCTCGCGCGGCAGCCAGATCGCCTCGTCGCGCTCGATGTCGTCGAGGGCCCACTCGGTGGTCCCGTTGAAGCCGATCACTGTCGTTCGTGGCAGCTCGTAGACCTGCACGATCATGTCGCTGAGCACGAACGTCTGGTCGTCGAGGTCCCGGTCCGGAATGACGAAGTGGTCGCCGGGCGCTGGCTGCCAGGTCACACCGGCCGCACGGAGCGCGACGGCGAGGTTCACACTGATCACCCCTCTATCGTCCATATAGATTGGTGCCTGTGTCAGACAATGACCTATACGACGTGGCGATCCACGACCTGCAGGGCAAGCCGTTGGCGCTCACGGAATTCCAGGACCGGCTGCTGCTCGTCGTCAACGTGGCGTCGCGCTGCGGGCTGACGCCGCAGTACGCGGGGCTGGAGGCGCTGCACGAGCGGTACGCCGGCCGCGGGTTCAGCGTGCTGGGCGTGCCGTGCAACCAGTTTCACGGCCAGGAGCCCGGCACCGCCGAGGAGATCGCCGAGTTCTGCAGCGCCACGTACGGCGTCACGTTCCCGATGACCGAGAAGGTGGAGGTCAACGGCGAGCACCGGCACCCGCTGTACGCTCGCTTGGTCGGGGCGCCGGACGCCGAGGGCTACACCGGCGACATCCGCTGGAACTTCGAGAAGTTCCTCGTGGCGCCCGGCGGAGATGTCAGGGCGCGGTTCTCTCCGCAGGTCAAGCCCGAAGACGAGACGCTCGTCGGTGCGATCGAGGCGGCCCTGCCGAATTGACCACGACACCAGTGGACCGCTACGCCAAGGCGATCGTCTCGCGGTTTTCGGACCTGCTCGGGCAGGCCACTTTCCGGCAGCCCGGTTCCTGGCCCCTTTCGGCGGCGCGACAGGTCACACCCACCCGCGATGCGAGTGAGCGATCAGTCGAGCGAGAATGAACGCTGGTGTCCCCGCCGGGCCGCCAGCGGTGACAACGATGAGGAGCCCGCCCGATGACCACTTCGGCGAGTACCGCTCCGGCGACCGAACGCAGACACAACCCCTGGGTGGTGCTGACGGTCCTCTGTCTCGGGTTCTTCATGATCCTGCTGGACACGACGATCGTGAACATCGCGATCCCGGCGATGAGCGACAGCCTCGGCGCGTCGCTGTCCGACATCCTCTGGATCCTGAACGCGTACATCCTCGTGTACGCGGTCTTCCTGATCACCGCGGGACGGCTCGGCGACCTGTACGGACCGAAGAAGCTGTTCATGATCGGCCTGGTCCTCTTCACCCTCGCATCCGTGGCCTGCGGCTTCGCCCAGAACCCGACCCAGCTGATCATCTTCCGGGTCGTCCAGGGTCTCGGCGGTGCGCTGCTCACCCCGCAGACCCTCTCGGTGCTGACGGTGATCTTCCCGCCGGACAAGCGCGGCGCCGCGTTCGGCATCTGGGGCGCGACGGCCGGCATCGCGACGCTGGCCGGGCCGGTCCTCGGCGGCTGGTTGGTGACCGACTTCGGCTGGCGCTGGATCTTCTTCGTCAACGTGCCGGTCGGCATCGTCGGGCTGATCGGCGCCGCGATCGTGATGCCCGAGCTCAAGCTGAACCGCCAACACCGCCTCGACTGGGTCGGCACGATCCTGGTCAGCGGCGCCCTGTTCCTGATCACGTTCGGCCTGATCGAGGGGCAGTCGCACGACTGGGGCGAGGTCTGGGGTCCGATCACGATCACCGAGATCATCCTGACCGGCGTCGTACTCCTCGCCGTCTTCATCTGGCAGCAGTGGGCCGCCCGCGACGGTGAGCCGCTGATCCCGTTCCAGATCTTCAAGGACCGCAACTTCAGCGTCATGAACTACGTGGTCGCGTCGATCGCGTTCGGCATGCTCGGTCTGTTCCTGCCGTTGACGATCTTCCTGCAGTCGGTGCTCGGCCTGTCCGCTCTGCAGGCCGGCCTCACCACCGCACCGATGTCGCTGATCTCCATGTTCGTCGCGCCGTTCGCCGGGCGCCTCGCCGACAAGACCGGCGGCAAGGCGATCCTGTTCGTCGGCCTGTCCCTGTTCTCGCTGGGCATGGGCATGATCATCGCGTCGTCGCACGAGGGGATCAGCCGCTGGCACCTGCTGCCCGGCCTGATCGTCGCCGGCTTCGGCCTCGGCATGACGTTCGCCCCGCTGCAGACGGTGGCCATGCGCAACGTCGAGCCGCGGATGGCCGGTGCCGCGTCCGGGGTCATCAACACCACCCGCCAACTCGGCGGCGTCATCGGCTCGGCCGCCGTCGGCGCGCTGCTGCAGGCACAGCTCACCGACAAGCTCGCGGCCGCCGCCCAGGAGAAGACGGCCGCCTTGCCGCCCGCGCAGCAGCAGGAGTTCCTGAGCCGGTTCGGCGCGTCGGCCGGCGACCTGGACATCGGCAGCCAGGCCGGCGGCATGACGTTCCCGCCCGGCACCCCGCAGAACGTCATGGACCTGGCCGTCAGCATCTTCCACAAGGGCTTCGTCGACGCGATGCGGGTGACGCTGTGGCTGCCGATCGCCGTGCTGGCCCTGGGCGCCCTCTCGGTGCTGCTGGTGAAGAGCCCGAAGAAGAGCACGGATTCACCGGCCGAGGTGGGCGAGACGAGCGCCGTCGCGTAAGAGGCTTTTCGCTCGACCACGACGTCCACGGCCGCGCCCCTGGCGGGGCCGGCCGGCGACGGTGCGGCGGCCCAGCAGGGCGAGCAGGGCCCGGTTGCGGGCCGCTCGTTCGGCGCCTCGGTGCCTCCCGATTAGACATATGACTGAGTCACACATACTATAGGTCTATGAGGATCTTGGAGACGAAGCTGCACATCGATTCCTGGGACGAGAAGCCCTACCGCGAACAGCCCGACGGCCGGAAGTGGACCCGGGCCGAGGTCACCCTCACCGGAACCGACGACCTGACCTCCGGATCGTTCGAGTCGCTGATGTACTACCGCCCGGACGGCACCGGCACCTACGTCCTGCTCATGCACCTCACCGGTACGCTCGACGGGCGCTCCGGCAGCGTGGTGCTGCAGGGCGACGGCAGCTACGAAGACGGCACGGCCCGCGTCACGGTCAACGTCGTTCCCGGCTCGGGCACCGACGGGCTGGCGGGCATCACCGGCTCGGCCGAGAGTCGGTCGACGCACGCCGACTACCCGAACATGCCGCTGACGCTGCGCTACGAACTGGCATGAACCAGGCCGATCGTGACGCGACGGCGAACGTGCTCGGCGCGCTCGTCGTCGCCGTCACCGACCGGATCTCCACAGCCGTCGCGGCGGCCGCCGGGCAATCAGTCTCGGCGGCCGCCGCCCTGTCGGCGCTGCACCACTTTCCCCAGCAACCGAACCTGGATCGGCTCGGCCAGGTGCTCGGGCTCACCCACTCCGGCGTCGTCCGACTCGTCGACCGCCTGGCCGACGCCGGTCTCGTCGTCCGCCGGCCCGGCACCGACGGCAGATCCCGCACCCTCGACCTCACTGCCGCCGGTCGCGCCGTGGCAGAGCGGGTGACCGCCGCGCGCGCCGAGGCACTCGCCGGCCTGCTGGCGGACCTGTCCCCCGACGACCACCGGGCCCTGCACGACCTGACCAGCCGCCTGGTGGCCGCGCTTGTGCGGACGAAGGACGGCGGCGCCTGGACCTGCCGCCTGTGCGACCTGGACGCGTGCGGACGGCCCGCGGGCCGCTGCCCCGCGGCGAACGCCGCCGCCGAACGCTTCGGAGTACGCCCACCCGGCACCTGACCGGCACTTTCTCGCGGCGGCACCTACTCAGGTGCGCGACTCGCGCTCGGCGGGGCTCGTGTTCATACAGAACTCGTTGCCCTCAGCTCGCGGCGCCGGTGCGCACTGCCGTCACGGCCAGGGTGACGTAGTGCATCGTGAAGCCGCCGCCCACCGCCTCTATCGCGGCCCCCAGTCCGGACAGCAGTGCCTCCAGGTGGTCCGCCGGAAGCTTGTTGTGGCCGCCGTGCGTGGGCACCTGGTCGAGCCACTCGTCCCGGGTGTACTCGCGGTCCCACTCGACCTGCCACCGCTCCGGCGAGCCGTACCCCCCGGCCGCCACCATGCCGTCGGCCGCCGCCGAGGCCAGCGGCGCGTAGCCGTCGAACGCCGGCTTCGCCCAGGGGTTGCTCGGCAGCTCGGGCACGATCCGGCGGTAGACGGCAGCGAACGCCGCGCCGATCTCCGGCGCCGGCTGGGCCACGTTCCAGAACGGCGTGAGCAACCCGCCGGGGCGCAGCACGCGCGCCGCCGCGGCGGCCCCGGCCACCGGGTCGATCCAGTGCCAGGTCTGCCCGGAGACGACGGCGTCGAACTCGCGGCCGGCCGGATCCCAGGACTCGAACGCGTCGACCTCCACGTCGAGGCCGTGCCGGCGCGCCACGTCGGCCATCCGCGCGTCGACGTCGACACCCAGCACCCGGCAGCCGGCGGTCTGGAACTGCAGCCCGGCGATGCCGGTGCCGCACCCCACATCGAGGACGTGCGGCCCCGGCATCGTCGCGACGATCCGGCGCACGAGAGCGTCCGGGTAGCGCGGCCGCGCCCGGTCGTATCGCTCGGCGTCGACCCCGAACGCCTCCGCCACCTCGCGGTGCCGATGCGGCTCGGGTCCGAACGGCGGCACGATTCGCATCAGCCACCTACCTCCGATCGCGCCGCCGATGCTGGCGGTCCCGCCGCGTTGCCGGGCCCGCATCGGCGGTCTTGTAGGTGACGAGCGGAACCGTTGCCGCGACCGGCGTCGCGAGCTTGTGCGTGACGAGGTCGTCGACAACCTGCTCGATCCGCTTGTACGCCGTCGGCGCCTCCTCGAAGAGCAGTTGCCGGTCGCCGCACACCACAACGGATCCCAGCGGCGTGCGGCGCAGTTCCTCGACCGTGTGCTTGGCCTTGCCGCGACGCAGCGCGTCGGCCCGCGACATCTTGCGGCCGGCGCCGTGGGCGACCGAGTAGTTCGCGTCGGCACCGGCGTGCGCGTGCACGAGAAACGAGCGGGTGCCGCGGGTGCCGGCGATCAGCACGTCCCGCCCGTCGCCGGGCGCCGCTCCCTTGCGGTGCAGGTAGGTTCCGTCGACGATCTCGACGAGGTTGTGGCATACGTCGACGATCGGCTCGCCCAGTTGGGCGCCCAGCGCGCCGGCGATCCGCTCGGCGATGACCCGCCGGTTGTGCGATCCCCAGCGCACCGCGTCGTCGTGCGCGGCCAGGTACGCGGCGGGATCGGCGGCCTTGCCGGCGCCGTACCGCTCGGTGTGCGAACGCAGGATTCGCTCGCCGTGCCCGCGCGATCCACTGTGGACGATCAGGACGAGGTCGCCGGCGGAAACGCCCAACCACGCGGCATGCCCGGCGTCGAGCACGGACTCGATACGCGCGAGTTCCGCGAAGTGGTTGCCGCGCCCGACGGTTCCGAGGCCCGCGCGGAACCCGCCGGGTGCGCCGTCGTGGGCCGGATCGTCGTCATCGAGGGCGATGTCGAGGTCGGGGAACCTTCCGGCCAGCTGCTCCGGCACCGCACGCTTCACACCGAACGGGAAAACCGCGATGCCACAACCGATGTCGGAACCCACCAGGAGCGGGTACAGCACCGTCGAGGTCATGGCCGCGCCGATCGGCGCGCCCTTGCCGGGGTGCAGGTCCGGCATTCCGGCGACGTGCAGCATGCCGTCGAACACCGCCACCTGGTGGCACTGGTCCACGGCGTCGGACTCGATCCAGCTCGACGGCGACGCGAACACGGTGACGGTGGCCTTCTGCACTGGCAACCCTTCCACTCCGGACGGCTGACTACTGTCCGGCAGCCACCGTACGCCGGCAACCAGATATCGCCGTCGAGACCGCATGATCCGGGCGACCGGCGGCGACATTGCCCGGGTGATCGCGTTAGGCTTCCGCGGATGAGCTCCGAGGAGACCGAAGCCGGCATACAGGCGGCCACCGGGCTGAGCGGCTGGCCGCGCAGGACGGTCTGGCGGATCCTCATGCTGCTGCCCGCTTCCGTCCGGGCACCGCTGCTTCGGCGCCGGGAGGTCCTGAAGTTCCTGATTGTCGGAGGAACGTGCTTCCTTGTCGCGTTTGTTGTGAACTACGCGCTGAAGCTCACCGTGTTGACCGACAAGCCGGTCACCGCTCTGATGTTCGCGACGGTGGTCTCGACCGTTCTGTCGTACATCCTGAACCGCGAGTGGGCGTTCCGCACCCGCGGCGGCCTGGAGCGGCGCCACGAGGCGGCGCTGTTCTTCGGCATCAATGCGGTCGCGATGCTGATCACCGCCATGCCGCTGTGGATCGCCCGGTACGTCTTCGAACTCCGCGTGCCCGAGGTGAGCCGGCTCGTCCAGGAGGTGAGCGACTTCGCGTTCGGCATCGTCATCGGCACCCTGCTGGCGATGACGTTCCGGCTGTGGGCCTACCGGAAGTGGGTGTTCCCGCGGCAGAACGTGCGCCTCGTCCGCTCGGCACCCGACCGGGCGGCCTGATCGCGGCCGCGCCGGCTATCGGTCAGTCCGTACGCAGGCTCGCGTTGATCAGAGTGGTGTACCAGGCAGAGTCGGTGAAGCGTGGACCGGTTTCCTCGCCGATGTAGATGTCGACGTGGCGGGTGCCGCCGAGTCCGGGGGTGAACTCGTCGGTGACGGTCCAGATCGCCGTTCGCAGCGTGTCGCACACCGTGGCGCTGATGGCGTCGCCGTCCTCCGTGGTGCCGCAGCCGACGATCGCGAACCTGGTTCCGGACCGCAGCACGCCGGGGTCGGCGGCGGCCGATTGGAACGGGCGCAAGGGCCGTCCCCCGGTATCGCGCGGTGCGTCATCGAGCCAGTACCCGGCGTCGACGGACCAGTTCAGGTAACGCCCGGCCACCGTTCGGCCGGTGCCCTCGTCCTTCACCGCATCGACGAACGACTGCGGATAGCTCCCCAGGTCGGCGGAGCCGTGGACGCAGTTCAACGTGGCGCAGCCGGTGACCTGACGCTTGGCATCGGTGTGGAAACGTTCGACGGCGGTGTAGTACACGGTCACCGTCCAGCCGGCGAGCGTCGGTCCGGATGGCGCGCCGCCACCGCCCGGGCGGCCCGGGCCGCCCGGGCCGCCCGGGCCGCCCGGGCCGGCTGAGCCGCCCGGGCCGGCTGAGCCGGCGCTTCGACCGCCGCCAACGGACGCGCCGGTGGAGGGCGGCGGCTGGAACCCGAGGCCGGCAGGCGCATCCGACTCTGCGATCGGCGGCCGCGTCCGGTCGGCCCGACCCGTCGCGGCGCACCCGCCGACGAGCAGCCCCGCCACGAGAACGGCGCCGGCAACCGTCGCAGAGCAGCCACCCACGCGGGCCATTCTGGCCAGGGTCCTGATGCCGCGCACCGGCCGTCGGGTCGGGCGCACGACCCGTTCAGGCCGCTATCGTGATCCGCGTGGGCCTGTTCAACCGGCGGAGCAAGGAGCTGTTCACCATTCCCGAGCCCGGGCCGACGGCCGCAGCCGTCGAACCCGCGGCCGGCTCCGGTTTCCGGATGGCGGTGACCGACGTCTTCGTCATCGCCAACCGGGGCGCAGTGGTCACCGGGACGGTCGAGGCCGGCGCGGTCGCGGTCGGCGCCCGGGTCACCATCGAGCGCGCGGGACGGCCTCCGCTCGCGGCCGAGATCGCCGGCATCGAGACGGCGCGCAGGACGGCCGAGCGGGCCAGCACGGGCGACAGTGTCGGCTTGCTGTTCCGGGGCCTGACCCGCGCCGAGATTGCCACCGGCGACGTGGTCCGCACGGTGTGATTTCGTAGCCGGCGCCGATTTACGGCGTCCTGGGAAGCCGGACCGTGACGACGAGACCGCCGTCGGCGCCGGGGACGAGGTCGAGGGTTCCGTCGTGGGCGCGGACGATGCTGTGCACAATGGCCAGCCCGAGGCCGACGCCGGCGTGTTCGTCGGTGCGTACGCGTTCGGTTCCGCGCTGGAACGGTTCGGTGAGGGTCGGTATCAGTTCCGGTGGGAGCCGACGGCCGGTGTTTTCGACCCGCAGCACGCTCGCGTCGTCGTGCGCTTCGGTGTGGACGGTCACGGCGCCACCGGCGGGACGGTTGTGGACGATGGCGTTCTGGACGAGGTTCGTCGCCATCCGCACCAGGAGTTCGGCGGAGCCGCTGGTCTCGGCCGCCTCGCCGGTGACGTCGAGCGTTATCCGGAGTTGCTCTGCGAGGGGAAGCAGCGTTTCGGCGGCTTCCTCGGCGACGAGGGACAGGTCGACGGTCTCGCGGGTGAAGGTTCCGCGGTCGCCGTGGCCGAGCAGCAGCAGTGCCTCCGTGAGGTCGATGGCCCGCGTGTTGACGGCGTGCAGGCGTTCGATGAGTTCACCCCGGTCCTGTGTGGGGTCGTTCCGGGCGACGTCGAGAAGCGTGCGCGAGATGGCCAGCGGGGTGCGTAGTTCGTGGGAGGCGTTCGCGGCGAACCTCTGCTGCTCGGCGACGTGGGACTCGAGTTGTTCGAGCATGGTGTCGAACACGTCGGCGAGTTCGCGGAACTCGTCTCTGCGGCCCGGCAGCCGGATCCGGTGGGACAGCGATCCGCCCGCGGTCATCCGTGCCGCGTCTGCGATCCGGGTGAGCGGCGCGAGCATCCGGCCGGCGAGGATCCATCCGCCCAGGAGGCCGAACACCAGGAGAAACGCCAGTGCTGTCGCTGCGGCGGGGGCAAAGCCGCGCAGGAGTTCGGAGCGGTTGGGTCCGGTGATGATGACGGCACCGAACCTGCTCTGAATGGATCCGGGGTCGACATCGGGCAGCCAGCGCAGCACGAATACCCACATGACGGCCAGCAGCACGGCGCCGGCGAGCAGGAGGAACCCGGCATAGCTGAGAGTGAGTTTCAGTCGGGCGCTGAGCCCGGGCCGTCTATTCATCACGGTGGCCGGTGTCGATTCGGTAGCCGACGCCGGGCACCGTTGCGATGAGCCACGGTTCGCCGAGTCGTTTGCGCAGTGCGGAGACGGTGATGCGCACGGCGTTGGTGAGGGGGTCGGCGTTGGCGTCCCAGGCCCGTTCGAGGAGCTCTTCGGCGCTGACGACCCCGCCCTCGGCGGCGACGAGGACCTCCAGCACGGCGAACTGCTTGCGGGTCAGCGCGACGTAGCGCTCGTCGCGGAAGACCTCCCGGCGGAAGGGGTCGAGCCGCAGGCCGGCGATCTGGCGGACCGGGGGCCGCGCGTGCCCGCGTCTGCGGTCGAGCGCCCGCAGGCGCAGGACGAGCTCGCGCAGCTCGAACGGTTTGGTGAGGTAGTCGTCGGCACCGAGCTCGAACCCGGAGGCCTTGTCGTCGATCCGGTCGGCGGCGGTGAGCATGAGGATCGGGATGCCGCTGCCGGAGGTGACGATGCGCCGGGCGACCTCGTCGCCGGAGGGTCCGGGGATGTCGCGGTCGAGGACCGCGAGGTCGTAGGAGTTGACGCTGAGCAGTTCCAGCGCGGCGTCGCCGTCGCCGGCGATGTCGGCGGCGATCGCCTCCAGCCGCAGACCGTCACGGATGGCTTCGGCCAGGTAGGGCTCGTCCTCGACGATCAGTACGCGCACGACTCAGGTTACCGGTGCCAACGGCGGGCGGGTCTGGTCCGGCGGCAGCCCGGCCGGTCTGCGCCACCAGTGGCGCGACGCCAGCCCGGCCAGCACGGCACCGGCGGCGTTGACCAGCACATCGTCCACCGACGACACCCGATCCAGTTGGAAGACGTACTGTGCGGTCTCGGCCAGGATCGAGCAGGCCGCCCCGAGCGCCAGGATCCGCGGCAGGGACGCCAGCGCCGTGAACCGGATCGGGGCGAAGAACCCCAGCGCCGCGAAGATGAGCAGGTTGCCGCCGATGCCGATCGGCCCCATGGTGACCACGTCCCGCAGCGGAACCAGGCTCACCCGCCCGGGAACGATGCCGGCCCCCGGCCCCGGCATCAGGGTCAGCCATACCAGCGGCACGGTCCCGTAGACCATGCCCACCTCGGCCAGCGACATCCGCCACGCCGACGTGACACCGGCGGCCCGCCGAATGCTCGCCAGAGCCCAGACGACCACAGCGGCCAACGGCAGCCCCACCAGCATCATGAGCAGCACACCGTTTTCCGTGTCGTAACAGCCGTGCCACCGTCCGGCCATACATCGCGGAGCGGCCATGAACAGCGGCCGTCGCACGACGAACGCCACGGCCGCCACGCAGAGGATCGCCGGAA
>Ga0111538_10002256_pt1 | contig 27170 bp, 19 predicted proteins | sample SoiMethybrSBSTD1_FD_79669 | JGI IMG/M metagenome (GOLD analysis project Ga0111538, IMG submission 79669) | Bulk soil microbial communities from a Populus tree surrounding site in Tennessee, USA - Soil MetaG P. TD hybrid SBSTD1 (version 2)... | ecosystem: Environmental > Terrestrial > Soil >...
ATCGCGCCACCCCCAATGCCAACGCGCCGCCGAGGACGGCGAGGACGGCGCTCTCCACCAGGCATTGCGCCAGCAGCCGGGATCTCCCGGCCCCAAGCGCGACACGGACGGTGAGCTCGCGCCGTCGCGCTGCGTTGCGGACCATCAGCAGGTTGCTGACGTTCGTGCACGTGATCAACAGCACGAGCGCGACCAGCACCGTCAGCGCCAGCAACGGCCGGCCGTACTGCGCGCGCAGCTGCGAGATGCCGTTCCCGATGGGCAGGAGCTCCGTCTCTACCTTGATCTCCGGCGGCATCAGCGCGAGCTCACGAAAAACCGCGTCGGTCGCCGCGAGAACCTGCGCCGGCGGCAGGCCAGGCTTCGTGCGCGCGATCATCTGCAGGTTTGGCCCGGAACCGGACGCAATCCAGATATCCGCGGGCGTGTCGATCGAGAGCCCGTGAAAACGTCGAGGCGCGACGCCGACGATCTCGGCGGCCTGACCGTTGACGCTTGCGACCTTCCCCAGCACGTCCGGTCGGCCGCCAAATCGTCCTTGCCACCACCCGTAGCTCACGACGGCCACCGCGGCGTCGGCTGCCTCAGGGGCCCGCCCGATCACCGGCACGACGCCGAGATCGCGAAAGAAGTTCAACGACACCTGTTCGACGTCGCGGCCAGGCTCGGGCTCGCCGTCGACGACGACGGCGGGGCGATCCAGGCGCGCGAACCCGACGATCTCCGAGAGCGTGGGGTTGTGCGCGCGCATCGTTTCGAAGCCCTGCGGCCCGAATGCATCGAGCGGTTTCCTGAATCCCAGCGCGAGCCCGACCTGCCGCACCTGGACGAGGCGATCGGGATCGCGCACCGGCAGAGAGCGGAGCAGCAGGTCGTCCACGAGGCTGAAGAGCGCCGTGTTGGCGCCAATCCCGAGCGCCAGCGACAACGCGATCACAGCGGTGAACACCGGCGCTTTCCCGAGCATGCGCAGCGAGTACTTCAGGTCCTGCAGCAGCTTGTCGACCATGTCGATCCCTCTCTGCTCGCGATAGGTTTCTCGAAGCACGTCCGGACGGCCGAGCCGCTGCAGGGCCAGCCGCCGCGCGTCGGCCGCTGCGAGACCCCGGCTCAGGCCCTCGTCGATCAGCAGTTCGAGGTGGGTCGTCAGCTCCTCGTCGAACTCGCGATCGAGCCGCTCGCGACTGAGCGCCGCGCTGCACCGCAACCACGCCATGCGGAGCCACTGCCCCGGACCGGTCATCCCTCCGACCTCCCGTTCGCCAGCACCCGGCCCATCACGGCGGCGAGCCGCTCCCAGTACTCGGTCTGCGCGATCAGCTGTCTCTCTCCCGACCTGGTGATCGCGTAGTACCTGGCGCGACGGTTGTTCTCCGAGGTACCCCATCGCGAGCGAATCCAGCCGCGCTGCTGCAGCCGGACGAGCGAGGTGTAGATGGTGCCCTGGTTGAGGATGACCTGATCGCCGCTGACCTGCTCGATCCGGCGGGCGATGCCGTAGCCGTGGAGCGGACCGAGTGTGGAGAGGGTGCGGAGCACCATGAGGTCGAGGGTGCCCTGCAGGATGTCGAGCTTGTCCTTCACCTGCCCATCGCTCCTGTGGAGATGCCACAGGAATCGTGGTTCATCTCGTGTGGAATGTCAACAGGAGCTCATTCACGACGCGTAACCGGCGTCGGTGGCGCGGGTTCGCGGCGTGCTCGCGGCCTCACCACCGGCCCGGGCGCGCTCCGCAATGCCCGCGAGCAGCTCTTCGAGCACCGCGGGCGACAGCGGCTTGGTGAAGTGGCTGTCGAACCCGGCTTCCCGGGCCTTCCGTCGATCTTCGTCCTGGCCCCATCCGGTGACGGCGGCGAAATGGGCGCTGGCGAACTCCGGAAGTTCGCGCAAGGCCCGCACGACCGCGTAGCCGTTCATCACCGGCAGGCCGATGTCCATGAACACCACGTCCGGGACGAACTCCTTCGCAGCGGTAATCGCCCGGCTACCGTCGTGAGCCACCTTGGTGAGATGGCCCAGTTCCGAGATCAACAGGTCCAGCATCTCGGCGGCATCCACGTTGTCTTCGACAATGAGCACGCGAAGCTTGCGTCCCTCGGCAACGCTCGGCGGCTCGACCAGTTGCACCGGCCCCGCCGGCGACAGTGTCATGGGCAGGCGGATCTCCACCTGGGTGCCCTGGCCCGGCCCGGCGCTGGTGACCGCGATGCGACCGTCGTGCATCTCGACCAGCCGCCGCGCCAGCGTCAACCCGATCCCCAGTCCGCCGGCGGACCGTTCCAGGATGGGCTCCGCCTGCTGAAACATGTCGAACACGCGCGGCAGGACGTCCGCGGCGATGCCGATTCCCGTATCGCGGATGCGCACCAGTGCCTCGGCAGACTGCGACTCCGCGCTGAACCAGATTTGCCCGCCACGAGGCGTGAACTTCACGGCGTTGCTGAGAACGTTCGCAAAGATCTGCACGAGCCGCGCGCCGTCCCCGTCGACCCAGATCGGCGTGGGCGGCATCCGCACGTCCAGCTGCTGATCCGCCGCCACCGCAAGCGGCATGATGGATTCGGCAGCAGTCGTCATCAGGCGGGCGAGGTCGTGCGGCTCACGGCGCAGGTGGATCTTGTTGGCGGTGATCCGCGAAACGTCCAGGAGGTCGTCCACGAGCCTCACGAGCTGGCGAACCTGACGATCGATCACTTCACGGGCGCGTACCGCGCTCGCCGGCGGGGCGCCCGCCTTGAGGCTCTCGACCGCGAACCGAATGGGTGCCAGCGGGTTTCTGAGCTCGTGGGCCAGCGTCGCAAGAAATTCATCCTTCCGTTGATCCGCTTCCAGGAGCTTGGCGGTTCGATCGTTGACGCGGATCTCCAAATCCCGATTCAAGGCCTCGGCGTGGTCTTTCGCTGTCTGGAGACTCTCGATCAAATCCTGATTGTCGAATCGCAGCTTGAAAGAGGACTGGATCATCCGATGGAAGCCCCAGGTCGTCGCCACGGTCGCAAGGGTGAACAGACCACACAGGAATCCCATCATCAGGTGGACTTCACCTCCGAGGCTGCCAAGACGCAGCGCCGTGAGCAGGCCGGGCGGAAGAAGAAACGTGAGGAACGCCGCCGGTCTCGCGGCCAGGAGCGAGCCGCCGCCCAGCATGACGCCGCCAACGACGAACACGAGAAACGTCTCGTTCACGGGCTGGTGTGGCGGGTACAGAAAAATGGCGGCCGCGCCCCAGCCTGCGGCCGCCAGCCCGGTGCCGGCAACGAAGGCCGAGTTCCAGCGCCCGTTGCCGATCTCGCTCGCCGTCGCACGCCTGTAGCGGCGGACCAGCGCGAACCGCGCCACACAGACCAACACCATGTAAAGCAACCACGCCGATATCACCCAGTGCGGGATAACCGACCACTGCGCGTAGGCCAGCAACGCCGCGATCACAACCGTGACGACAATCCCGAGGTTGGCGTTCTCGTAGAGCAGCCGGGTTTGTGCCGCGTGCAGCTGCCGTTGACGCTGGATGCCCGCGGCCAGAGTCGACGGAGCGTCTGACTTCCGGGCGCAGAAAAGCGCCCTTACTGTCTCGGGAACCTGCCAGAACCCTCGTCCCGGGTGTGGGGTCACCATATGCCGTCGAACATGCCGATCATTGCGGTGAGGTGCCGATCTTACCGCTTGTGAGGCAGGCTTCAGTGCGAATGGACTGACCTGAGCTCAGATAGGGTGGCTGAAAAGTCCTCGGTGTCAAGGCACAAGGCAAAAGGTGCCTTGTGCCTTTTCCCTTGTCACCCGTAGTTCTCAGCAACCCGCTACCGGTCTTTCAGGCCTGAGCGAGTGGCGCGTCACGAACCGCGCGACCTGCGTCCCCTGCCGCGCACCTGCCTCGCACCCTTCGCGGAAGTGGATGCCGGCAAATACCCTCGCGTCGATTGCTTCGGCGACCGCGGCGGAGAGCGACTGAAAGCTGCGCGTGATCGATTTGGCCGGGAGCACTGCCATCGGCGCCGGGAGCGCGACCGCCGCCGCAATGAACGTGCGAGTAAACGCGACGCCGTCCGTGCCGAAGTAGTCGCGAAGCACCGTGGCCGCGGCGGCCGTGAGTGTCGGCAGCGCACAGGGATAGTCGGGATAGGCCGGGGTCACGAGGAACGGACGCCAGACGGGATCGCTCTCGGTCTCCGGATTGCCATCATCCGGCCAGCGGATCGCAGTGACCGGCCGCCAGAAGTTGTACGTGTACTTCCATTGCTGATTGACGATCGCGGCATCGGCCTGTGCGATGTTCAGGAGTGCGAAGAGGCGCCCGAGCTGCCAGAGGTCGAGGCTTGTGCTGCTGACGATCGTCCGGGTCGTCGCGTTCCAGTTCGATCCTCCGCCTGGCCAAAAGCGCGCGACATCGCTCTCTTCGGACTCGGGATGCGCGCCGCGAACCCGCGCGTCGCGGACGCGCTTCACTTCGTTGTAATACGCCGCGTAGACCGGGCCGGAGAGATCGAAGAGCGCAGCCGGCTCGACCTCGAATTGCAGGCCGTGCCGCAGGACGAACGGAGTGACGTGCGCCCAGCCGGCGAACGATGGCGTGATGACCGCGGGAAACTCCGGATTCGGCGTAGGTTGGTAGACGCCCGGTCCTGGCAGCAGCGTGTACGGAAGGTTCGGCGTATCAGAGCCGTCGCCAACACGCAGCGCGAGGATGGCCGCCGCCGCGGCCTCACCCACCGTAATGCCGTCCTGGACCGCGGGCGCGTATGGCGGCGCTCCAACCGTCGTCAGGAAAGCGGCGGCGATGAGATCGAGCGCGGCCTGTTTCTGCGGCGAGTCCGGCAACGGCGCGAGGAGCGCGAGCAGCGTATTCCTTGCCGCGGCAGCGACGGCCGCATCGGGAGAAGCTCCGGGGCGCATCGGACCGGAATCGGTGTAGCGCGCATAACGCGGGTCGATGGTGTTGAGCGCGTCGTGCACCGCGATCTGCGTCATGGCCTGGACGCGCGACTGCTGCTGCGGTCCGCCGAAACGTGGGACCACGGCCTCGAGGACGACATTCCAGTCGATCACGACGTCGGCGGCCGCAGCGGGCGCGGCGGCCGCGAACGGTGAAAGCACGATCAGGACACCGCAGATCAGAGCGGCACGACCGGGACAAAGACGACGGGCACGAAGAACCGTTCGGGACATTGATGCCTCCTTGACGGGCTCATCGAGGTAGGCGCGAAACGGCGCTCGGAGCTGTAATCGGCACTTCGACCGGCGACGGATCCGATAAAATGCGCGCGGTGACAGAGGGAACCCGCAGCGGCGGACGGAAGCCGCGAACTCTCCGACGATTCACCTCGGCGCACGAGGCAGACCGTGAGGACCTCGCTTACTGGCTGCAGATCCCGGAGTCGGAGCGCATCCTCGAAGTGTGGCGCCTCAGCCAGGAACTCTGGCTATTGAGCGGCCAGCGGCAGTATGAACCCGGACTTTCTCGATCTGTTGCACGCCTTCGCCGCCGCTGACGTCCGGTTCCTGATCGTCGGCGCCTACGCGCTGGCCGTCCATGGTCGGCCTCGAGCCACTGGTGATCTCGACGTCTGGATCGACGCGACACCGCAGAACGCCGGTCGCGTCATGCGTGCGCTGGCGGCGTTCGGCGCACCGCTCGCGGAGGTGACCGAGGCGGATTTCTCACGGTCTGGTGCGGTCTTTCAAATCGGCGTGCCTCCTGGCCGCATCGACATCCTGACCGAGCTGACCGGCCTCGCGTTCGCGGACGCCTGGGCAACGAGGATCCGCCGGCCGTTCGGGGACATCGACGCGGACTTCATCGATCGCGCCTCGTTCCGCAACAAGCGCGCCACCGGGCGGCTCAAAGACCTGGCCGACATCGAGGGAATGGAATGACGAAGCCGGGTGTTCGCCCGGTTGAAACATTCGATGTCGCGTTGTCGCTGGATTGCGGATATGGTTAACGGCACATCCGCACATGACTGCAGGCGCCGGCTCTCCAGGACCGTCATCTCATGACGTCACGGCGCTCCTCCTCGCCTGGGGCGACGGCGACGAAGCGGCCCTCACGCGCCTGATTCCGATCGTCCACGACGAGCTCCACCGGATCGCGCGCGCCTGCATGGCCGGAGAGAAGGGGCGACACAATCAGCCTTGTGGCCGAGAGAGACGGCAAGGCGCCATGGTTCGAGATCGACAGCACCGGCGATGCGTCACGCGTATCGGTGGCCATCTCTTTCGTGGACGCAGCAGGGCGCGGCGGCCTGGTCAGCGCCGTCACAGGTGTAGAGCGGTAGGATCTGATCGCGATCGCGTGAGCTCAGGCGCGAGCGACCATCTGATACGCTACGTTCCGTGCGACGCGGGCGCGTGATCGTACTCACCTCGGTGGCGGTACTCGTCGCGCTGAGTGTGTCTTTCACGGGACGCTACACACTGGACGTTGTCGACGCGGGAAGCCAGCCGCAACTCGCCTACGGGCTCTACCACCACAAGGGCGACTGGCTGAGCGTGCACCCGGTGAGTTATGACGCGACCGAACCGCGGATCGTGAAGACCGATAGCGCTGGGGGTCTCACGATCCCGGCAGCGGTTCATCTGCATTTGCCCTTCCCCGTCCAGACCCCTCCGAAGCTGTGGATTGAGATGGTCTACGTTCCTCGATTGCACAACGCCTACGGCCGCGTCGCCGGCGGCGATGCCATATCGACGGCCGGAACCTGGGAGATGGACCGATCGGGCCGTCGAGCCGTGGTGTTCGACCTCAGCGACAGTCCGGAACGCTGGCAAGGTACGCTCGCGAACCTGTCGTTCTTCATCGGCCACCTCGTATCGGCGCCCGCGCTCCGCCGCGACGGATCAGCGACGGCACCGCTGATCGAGCTCATCGGCCATTTTCGCGGAGAGTACAACGCATTCCTGGCCCGTCACGGCGACACGCGCCGGCCGCGCCCTCCGATGCCCGCTGGCCTCAACGACGACGAGAGGCGGCGCTGGAACGAGATGGTCGATCAGGACCTCACTGAGCGGCCGACCTGGGGCATGGAGATTCGGCGCCGTTTCGAGACCGAGCTGAAATCGCTGGCCGGGGTCGAAGCCGGCATGAAGCGCTGACTGCCAACACGGCATCCGAAGGCCGTCATGGCGCTTGCCCTCACCGCTGGTCGTACTCGTCGTGACGGCGCCACCACGTGCCGTCCTCGTTGCGACCGCGCGGTGCCCGATCGAGCCACTGGTACATGCCCCACAGGCCGTCCAGCCCGCGCGCGTACGCGGAGTAGCTGTAGTAGACGACGCCATCCTCGAGAACGAATGCGCTCAGGCCCGGTCTCTCACGCGTGAACGTGGCTGCGTCCGTTCCGGCCATGGTCGCGACGGCGGCTGTCCCCTCGCCGGCGCCTTTCCAGGGGGGTTCGCGCCGGTAGTTGTATTCGATGCCGCCCTCGCGCTGTTGCGCCTCGCTGAAGCCAACGCTGAAGTCGGGGTTGAAATCGCTGCTGAACGAGGACGCCCAGGGGAACGTCCACCCCATCCGCCGCTTGTACGCCTGCAGCTTCGCGAGGGGGGCCCGCGATACCGCCCAGAGCATCACGTCATGGTTGGCCAGGTGGACGGCGATGCCATTGAACCCGTCGGCGATCGCCGAGCACGACGGGCATCCCGCCTTGTAGTCGGGACCGAACATGAAGTGATAGATGAGGAGCTGCGAACGTTTCTTGAAGAGATCGGCGAGCGAGGCACTCCCTTCGTCGGTGTCGAAGCGATACTCCTTGTCGATCCGAACCCACGGCAGCTCCTGCCGCCGCCGTGCCAGCTCGTCGCTGCGGCGCGTGAGCTCCTTCTCGGCCCCGAGCAGCTCCAGCCGTGCTGCCAGCCACTCTTTACGCGTTCCGAGAGTGTGTGTCGTCATCGGGATGTTTCTCCTTCCTTCGGGAATAGTGTTTATGGCGACGAGCGAAGGCTGGGAGTGACAACTGTGACGGGATTCCGAGATCGCGGGATCGCGGCTCGCGGGTTCGCGGGTTCGCAATCCGGATCAGGTTCGGCCACTCCAGCCAGCGAGCGAACCGCGAACCGCGATCCCGCGAACCGCGAGCGTCATAGAATGCTCGACGGATGTCCCTGTCCGAAGGAACCAGCCTCGGACCCTACAGCATCGTCTCGCCTCTCGGCGAAGGCGGAATGGGCGAGGTGTATCGCGCGACCGACTCGCGGCTGAAGCGTCAGGTCGCGATCAAGATCCTGCCGTCCGGGGTAGCGGCAGATCCGGACCGGCTCGCCCGTTTCCAGCGCGAGGCTGAAGTCCTGGCCTCGCTCAATCATCCGCACATCGCGTCAGTCTACGGGCTCGAAGATGCCGGTGGCGTGAAGGCGCTCGTGATGGAGCTCGTCGAGGGGCCGACCCTTGCCGACCGAATCGCGCAGGGCCCGCTTCCGCCTGACGAGGCCCTGCCGATCGCGCGGCAGATCGCCGTCGCCCTCGGCGCGGCACATGAGCGCGGCATCATCCATCGCGATCTCAAGCCCGCCAACATCAAAGTGCGGAACGACGGCACCGTCAAGGTGCTCGACTTCGGGCTGGCGAAGCTTGCGAGCACGAATCCAGCGGGCGAAGGGGAACGGTCGCAATCGGCCACGATCACGAGCCCGGCCGTGACAACGATGGGGTTGATTCTCGGGACCGCGGCCTACATGTCTCCCGAGCAGGCGCGCGGCCGCGACGTCGACAAGCGGACCGATATCTGGGCGTTCGGCGCCGTTCTCTACGAGATGCTCGCCGGCGTGCGGGCGTTCGCCGGCGACGACGTGACCGAGACCATGGCCGCAGTCGTGAAATCGACACCCGACTGGAGCGCGCTGCCCGCCGACACTCCGGCGCCGGTCGTCGCGTTGATTCAGAGATGCCTGGAGAAAGATCGCAACGCCCGCATCGGCGACATCGCCGTCGCGCAATTCCTGATGGGCGACAGCGCGTCGATCGGCGTCTCGCGGACTGCTCCTGCGCGAACGTCGAGCAGGGCGGCGGGGATGATCCGAACCCTGCCCTGGATTTTTGCGGCGCTCGTGCTCGGCCTGGCGGGCGGTTGGCTCTACGGCCGAAGACCTGCAGCGACCCCGTTGGTTTCGCGGCTGGAGATGAGTGTCCTGCCCGCGGACCACCTCACGAGCTCGGACCTGTCCTCCCGGCCCGCCAGGCATGTGCTCGCAATCTCGCCGGACGGCCGCCTCGCCGTCTTCAGTGCGGAGCGCGGCGATGTGGCACAACTCTATGCACGTCCGCTCGACCGCAAGAGCTCTGTCCCGATCGCCGGCACGGAGGACGGGGTCGCCCCGTTCTTCTCCTCCGACGGATCCTCGATTGGATTCTGGGTGGGCAGCACCCTCAAGCGCGTTCCGGTCGCGGGAGGACAGCCCACCACTATCGCGGATGTTCCGGACGGCGCCCGCGGCAGCGCAACCTGGAGCGACGATGGAACCATCTTCGTCGCCAGCAACGCAGGCATCTCGCGAGTGCCATCAGCTGGCGGCACGCCGGCCACGCTGATCGCATCCGACCGCGCGAAAAACGAGCGCCACGTCCTGCCCCACGCCCTGCCGGGCGGAAAGGCCATTCTGTTCACGACCGTAACCGGCAGAGCGTGGAGCGCCGCCAATATCGTCCTGCGGTCGGTCGACAGCGGCGAGCAACGGGTGCTCGTAAAGGGTGGCGCTGACGCCCGCTATGTTGATTCGGGGCACCTCGTCTACGTCAAGGGTGGAACGCTGATGAGCGTGCGCTTCGACTTGCGTTCGCAGCAGATCACCGGAAGTCCCGTGGCAGTGCTCGAAGACGTGATGCAGAGCATGAACAATCCGAATTCCGGAAATGAAACGGGTGCCGGTCACTTCGCGGTGTCGAGATCCGGAGCCTTGCTGTACCTGACGGGCGGTGTGGCACCCAACCTGGAGAGCTCGTGGGAATGGGTCGAGAGGACCGGCGTCAGAAAGAAGCTCGACGAGGTGCCGACCGGCTCGTACCTGTTTCCACGGCTGTCGCCCGACGGACAGAAAGTTGCCGTCAACGTCAGGCGGCCCGCGAGCCGTGCCGCCGACATATGGATCTACGATGTGCTCCGGGCTGCACCCACCCGGCTCACGTTCGAAGGCAACAACAGCGCGCCCGTCTGGTCGCCGGACGGCAGACGGGTCGTGTTCAGCGCCGACGCGCAGAGCGCGTCGAACGTCTATGTGGTCAACGCGGACGGCAGCGGCAAACCCGAACGTCTGACAACGAGCGACTACTCACAGATTCCTTCGTCCTGGGATCGGACGAGCGGGATGCTTGCGTTCCTGCAGCGGCCCACCCTCGAAACGACGGGCATCTGGGTCATGCCGGTCGACAGCCGGCCCGCGACGCCGAAGCTGTTCCTGGAGTCGCGGTTCTTCCTCTCTCACGCCGAGTTCTCTCCGGATGGACGGTGGATGGCGTACGTCTCGAACGAGTCGGGCGCAAGCGAGGTCTATGTGCAGCCGTATCCGGGACCCGGCGAGAAGGTCCGCGTCTCCAGCGATTCGACGGACGGCGGAACGGAGCCGGTCTGGGCTCCGGACGGTCGGGAACTTCTCTATCGCGGCATCGGGCCGCACGGCGGCGTGATGTCGGCGACCATCAGTTCCACCTCTCCGTTCAGGGTGAACCCGCCGCGGCTGCTGATCGAGCTGAAGACGACCGAGTACGACTCGACGTCGCCGGTTCGAAGCTGGAACGTCAGCCCCGACGGCAGGCGATTCCTCGCCTCACGATTCGAACGCATGGGGCAGCCGATTACGACACTTCACGTCGTGCTGAATTGGGGCGAAGAACTGCGTCGCCTTGTCCCGGCCAGGTAGCCCCACCAACCCCCGGCAAAGAATGGATTCGATAATCACCGCCGCCGGGCGTGCGCTCGCGGCGGGTGATCCGCTCGGCGCACTGAAGCGCGTCGCATTGCGTGACGACGCGCCTGCACTTGCGCTTCGCGGTATCGCAATGGCGCAGCTGGGCGATCTCCCGCGCGCGAAGGCCCTGCTGCGAAGCGCCGCCCGCGCCTTCGGTCCCAGAGAATCCGTCGCCCGTGCCCGATGTGTCGTCGCCGAGGCCGAGATTGCGCTCGTGTCACGCGACCTGGGGTGGCCCGCGAAAACGCTCGACGCGGCGCGCGTGACGCTCGAAGCGCACGGCGACGTGCTGAACGCCGCCCATGCGCGATATCTCTCGGTACGCCGCCTCCTGCTCATCGGGCGGCTCGATGAGGCCGAGCGTGCGCTCGCGGACCTCGACCCCGCGCTGTTCCCGCCGGCGTTGCGGACGGCCCACGACCTGGTTGTCGCGGGGATCGCGATCCGCCGCCTCGACACGACCGCGGCGCGGGGTGCCCTGGCTCGCGCGGCTGATGCGGCACGCGAGGCAGTGATCCCTGCTCTGACCGCGGAGGTCGAAAGCGCCTCGCTCGTCCTGAACACGCCCGCCGCCCGGCTGATTGCACGCGGTGAGAAGCGACTGCTCCTGCTCGAGGATGTTCGCGCAGTGCTTGCATCGAAAGCGCTCGTCGTGGACGCATGCCGCAACGTCGTGCGGCATGCGCCGAAGGTGATCTCACTGGCCAGCCGCCCGGTGTTGTTCGCGCTCGCCCGCGCGCTGGGCGAATCGTGGCCGGCAGACGTGTCGAGAGAGACCCTCGTGGCGCGTGCATTCGGGGCGAAACACGCCGATGAATCACATCGCGCACGGTTGCGAGTCGAAATAGGGCGGCTTCGTACGATGCTCCGGACAGTTGCGGGGGTGAAGGCGACGAAGCAGGGGTTCGTGCTGGAACCGCGCCATGCACGCGAGGTGGTCGTGCTGGCGCAACCCACCGAAATCGACGACGAGCATGCGGCAGTGCTCGCGTTTCTGGCGGACGGCGAGTCGTGGTCCAGCTCGGCCCTGGCGCTCGCGCTCGGGGCCAGCCAGCGCACGGTGCAGCGCGCGCTCGACTCGCTCGCCGCGGCAGGTAAAGTGCAGTGGTACGGGCGCGGGCGGGCCCGGCGCTGGATGACGCCCCCCGTCGGCGGATTCACGACGACCTTGTTACTCCCGGCTCCGCTGCCGGGAGACTAGGCTGAATAGCAGATTGCCAACATTGCCAAGATTGCCAACATTGCCAGGATTGCAAGAGGGTCCTTGCCAATCAGCTGGATGCGCGAAGAAGGATAGTTTTCAGTTTTGGCAATGTTGGCAATGTTGGCAGTGTTGGCAATGTTGGCAATGTTGGCAATGTTGGCAATGGCCAGGATTGGAGCATGACCCGATCAGCCGCTGAAATCCTTCAGGAGTATGGCCCCTTCCCGGGTGTCGACCACGTCCATGGCGTCACGTACGACGGCAGGAGTGTCTGGTTCGCGGCCGGAGACTCGCTGAAGGCGTTCGATCCTGCCAGCGGGCAGACGCTGCGGTCGATCGATGTTGCCGCGCATGCGGGAACCGCCTTCGACGGTCAGCACCTGTATCAGCTCGCCGACGATTGCATCCAGAAGATCGATCCCGATACCGGCGAGGTACTCGCCACGATCCCGGCGCCTGGCGGCGGTTCCGGCCTCGCGTGGGCCGAAGGAACGCTCTGGCTCGGACAGTATCGAGACCGCAAGATCCATCAGATCGATCCGCACACCGGAGCGGTTCTTCGAACGATCGAGTCCAACCGGTTCGTGACCGGCGTCACCTGGGTCGACAACGAGCTCTGGCACGGCACCTGGGAAGGTGACGAGAGCGAGGTGCGCCGTATCGATCCGCGAACGGGAGAGGTCCTCGAGCGACTCCAGATGCCGCCCGGAGTTGGCGTGTCCGGCCTCGAGTCCGATGGCGCCGATCGGTTCTTCTGCGGCGGAGGAAGGAGCGGTAAAGTGAGGGCGGTGCGGCGGCCGAAACGAAGATCCACGGCCGGGTAGCTGCCCGCAACATTCCAGGCGCCGTGAACAGCCAGTCTCGTCACGCCCGCCGGTTTGGAACACAACGATGCCGCTCATGGATGCACTCTCGCGGGATGTCCGTCACAGCATTCGTGCCCTGGGCCGTACGCCGGCGTTCACGGCGATAGCCGTCGGCACGGTGACGCTCGGGATCGCGGCCGTCGCCTCGATGTTCACAGTGGCGAGTGCCGCGCTCGTGCGACCGCTCCCCTTCGAGGATCCGGGCGAGCTGTACGAGCTCAGAAAGGTTTCGAGAGAAGGTGATCGGGTCAGCCTTGCGCTGCCGGAGTTGGCCGAATGGCAGCGGCCCAATCGATCCTTTTCGGCGATCGCCGGCAGCACCGGTTTCGACTTCAATCTTGGCGGTGACCGACCGGTCACGATAAGCGCCACGGCGGTGACCGCCGGCTATCTGGAATTGCTCGGCGCGCGCATGCACTTCGGCCGGGCGTTCGTGGAAAAGCGAATACGCGCCCGGATCCGAGCGGGTCGTCCTCCTGACGTTTCCGTTCTGGCAGGAACGCTTTGGCGGCGACCGGCAGGTGCTCGGGAAGACCCTCGATCTCGAGGGGCCGTTCCATTTGTCCGACAGCATGGGCACCTACACCATCGTCGGCGTCCTCGCGCCCGAGTTCTGGCATTTTTACGATCGAACGCGAACCCATGTCGTGCTGCCGCTGCGTGCGTCGAGCGCGCAAATGACCGATCGCAAGAATCGGATCGTGGAGCGCGTGGTCGGCCGCGGCCAGGGTCTGGACACTCGCGCCGCTGTTGCCGGACTCTCCGCCGTGGCCGCCGCGTTTGACCGTGTGTTGCTCGGCGCCGATGGAAGCGCCTCGGTGCAGGTCACGCCCCTCGGGGAAGCGCATTTCGGACCTTTCAGATCGTCACTGACGCTTCTGCTCGCGGCGACATGCCTGGTCGCGTTGATCGCCGCGGTCAACGTGGCGCTGCTGTTCCTGGCTCGCGGACGCGCTCGCAGCCGCGAAATGGCCGTTCGGGCGGCGCTTGGCGCTACGCGCTTGAGCCTGATGCGGTTGCAGGTGCTCGAGACGACCGTGATCACACTCGTCGGCGCCCTTTTCGGCGTGGCGCTGGCCCTCTGGAGCATGGACGCCATCAGACGGCTCATCCCGGGCGGCTTTCGCAACCTGATTCCCGGCGGTGTGGGCGCAATCGGCTTCGACAGCACAACCCTGACCGCGGTCAGCATCGTTACGCTGCTCGTTGCCGTTTGCTCGGGTTCGGCTCCCGCCTGGGTCGTGTCCGGGACAAACGCCAGTACCGTACTCCGGGCCGGCCGGCTCCATGGATGGGCCCGCAGGTCGATGGAGCGCGTTCTCGTCGTGACCGAGGTCGCACTGGCCGTCACGCTGCTCGCGGGCGCGAGCCTGCTGCTCAACACGCTGATTCGTTTGAACCGGGTCGATCTGGGAATCTCGCCACCGCCGGGAATCGTGGCGTGGATCAACCTGAACCTCTCCAGGTATCCCGACGACACCAGCAGACGGCGATTCTTTGACCGCGTCATCGAGGCGGTCGACGCACAACCCGGCGTCACGACGGTGACAGCTATCGACCTGACCTTCAACTTCGAATGGCAGAAGGTCCCGTTTGCCGGCGAGGGGCAAACGTCGTCCGACTCACGCGAGCTGCCGCGCGTCCTCGACCGATCGGTCAGTCCGGGCTATTTCGCGCACCACGGCATCGGGTTGCGCCGAGGACGCTGGTTCGATCGGCGCGACAATGCTTCGTCGGCCGGAACGGCCATCGTGAGCGACACGCTTGCGCGTCGGACGTGGCCCGACCTGGATCCGATCGGACGTCAACTATGGATCTTCGATGACGTATCTGTGCCCGTGGCGACAACGGTTGTCGGCGTCGTGTCGGACATTCGTTCAGGCCCGCGACGCGATCCGATGTCAATCGTCTATCGCCCTTATGCGCAGCATCCACCTCCCTGGCTCTACTTGTCAGTCGAAGGCGTCGGTCGCGCCGATGTATTGCTGGATGCCGTGCGTGACGCGGTTTCCGGAGTCGACGCGCGGCAGCCAGTCGACGGCCCATGGACTCTCGAAGAATGGGTGCGCGATCAGACGAACCAGACGCGCCTGATGAGCCGCCTCGCCGGATTGTTCGCTGGCTTCGCCACTGTGTTGGCAGGCCTTGGCGTCTACGGGGTCGTCGCGCACATGGTCCTGCGGCGTGCCCCTGAGTTCGGCCTGCGTATGGCCATTGGGGCGACGCCGGCGAGGATTTTCTGGTCGGCTTCGACTGAGGCCGTTTACCTTGCGGCCATCGGGAGCGTTCTCGGCATCGCTGGCGCAATTGCCACGATGAGAACACTCGCGGGAGTGCTGTTCGGCATCAGCGCGACGGATCCGCTGACGCTCGCGGCGGTTGTCGCTGTGTTCGGGCTGATCTCCTGGAGTGCTTCCGTCATCCCGGCTCTCCGCGCTGCTCGCGTGGATCCCTCGACGGTGCTGCGCGCAGATTAGAGGGCGGGACGTCAGTTTCGAGCCAGCGGCGCGCTTCGGCCGGAGCGTCGTTCAAGCCTCATCGCGAGAACCTGTGCATGAACGTTGCCGGCGAAGTGCTGAGCCGGCGCTGGAAGGATGAGTTGAAGACTGGCGCTGAGACGAAGAAATTACGAGTTGTTACTGCGCGTGGAAGTGCGCCGGCGCGCGGAAGAGCGCGTCGTATTTCCCGGAACCGATGGCAGCGTCCAGATGTACCGCCACCATATCGAGCAGCGCCGCATCGGCACGGCCGAAGTCCATCGTGACGCTCACCGTCTCCAATCCCAGGATGATGTTCAGGACCTTGCCGTTGACGCGCACGCGCCGGGTACCGTCGTGATCGTCGCTGAGACGCGTGCCGTGCAGCTCTTCGACCAGGATCCGGACGACTTCATTTCGCAGGGGTTCGCCCGCGGGTAGCAGGGTGTAGCCCCGCGGCTTGCCCGGCTGCCAAGGGCCACGCCAGCCTCGGTACGGCAGCGGCACGAAAACGGCCCGCGGCTCGAGGACGTCGACGCCGCGCGGGTCCCGTCGCCAGGCGAAATGATGAGACACCCACGCGGGATCGAGCGATTCGAATCCTGTGAACCGCATGCGATCCCGATCGATGGGCAGGACGTACGAACTGTTCGCTTTCCAGTCGGTGACGCCGAGCCGCGGATGGTCGATGCTGCCGTCATGAGAAAACCAGACAAAGCTTCGTTCGTCAGGCGACAGGCCAAGCGGCGGCGGGCTCTCCGGCGCGAACCCCCGTGGCGCCTCGAATGGCGAGAACGTGAGTGTTCTCGTATCGAGAACGTTGTGACCGAACTGAAACAGTCCAGGGCCACCGAGGGTGTGCTGGTCGACCCAGCCGAGCACGAGTCCCTGTTCGCGTGCCGCAGTGAAGCGCGCGGAATCCGAGGTCAGCGGGTGGCCGACTAGCGGTGCGCGGCACTCGCCGATCGCGCGGACATCCGCGACTGCGCCGTTTTCCGTCAGTAGGTGACACAGTCCGGGGGCCCGATCTGCCTGCGCCAGGAGCGCGACGACTGGGGCGCCAAGGACGGCGACGTATGCGGAGCGCTCGAACCCGGAAAGCGGTTGATCGTCGTAGCTGACGCGGAAGTGAGAGATTGGCACGAACCGTTGCGAGCCTGGCGGAGTATAGAACTCATCGACGATCGTCTCGACGCTGAAGCGGCCGAACGACTGCATGCGAAGCGGCTCGCCCTGGAGCACGACCTTGTACCGGAATGTGAATCCCATGGAGCGCGCCCCCTCCGACGGCGGCAGCCACTGGCTCCAGCCGCGACTCTCGCCGGTCGGATGCGCGCGCAGGGGAAGTGCAAAAGAAGCGGGCGGCAGGTCGCCAATCCCCACATCGATGGTGCGCCCTCCGCGGCTGGTGAACACCGGAACCACCCCCGGAAGGATCCATTGCCCGTCTTCGTTCTTCGTGTCTTCGACGAACAAGTAACCGGTGACCTGCCTGCGGATCCTGCCGAAACGCGTGGCCCCCAGCGTCACGTAGCCGACACCAGGTAACCCGGCGGGCGCAGGAGAACCGGCCGGTGTCCGCACTTCGATTGCGAGGAACAACTTTCTCTGCTCAATCTCGGGAGGGATGTCCGCGAGCACCCAAGCCACAAATGCAATGGCCCAAACGAGCACTGCGACACCCCCGACAGAACCGAGGAACGCTGTCGCACGCGGCAGTCTGGTTCGGCGTGAGAGCTGCCCTCCGATGAGGCCGGCGAGGCAGCCAACCAACAGGCCGAGAAACGCGAAGGGAGCGACGACGAAGATGCCGGTGCCTTCATATGCCGGCACCTGGTACCACTCGATGGCACGGTTCGCCGCAAACGAGCTTGTAACGAAGCCGACAATTCCGGCGACGAGCGCCAGCAGGACCGACCACGCCCAGCCGCCATTTTCCTGTTCGCGGGTGGGCATCCCGGACTCCGGATTCGAAGCGGTCATGCCAGGACAGCGGACGCACGTTTCGCGCCAGACGACAGCCGAAAGCTGATAGCGGCGATGTGCGAACCGCTACCTGATTTCGATTGCGAGTTCTTTCAGCACCTCGTCCACCGCGGTTCGGTGCGCGCGCACGAACGCCACGTTGTCCGCCGCGGCCCCGGGTGGCACCGTTTTCAGTACCCCGGAATCGAGAAAACCAAGGGCGAGGCGGGCGGCGATCAGCGTGAGCGCGCGTTTCGTGTAGTCGCGGGCCGATATCCTCGCCGCCGCGAGCCCTTCGGAGAGGCCGGTGTGACCGCGCAGGCGGGCTTCGAGCGTCGCGCTCGCTTCGGTCACGTCGCCACTTTGTGTGATCTCTTCAGAGAACAGTGGCTGCCCGCGAAAGGACGCATCGTCCGCGATCACGATTGCGATCCGCGCACTGGCGTCGCGGAACTGCTCGAAGTCGGCGGTGGTGAGGCGGTACGCTGCAAGCTCGCGGCGATCGATTGTGCCGCGGTCCGCCTGTTGGCCGGAGAGCAGGAGCGCAGCCGCCACGAGCAGCCTAGTCACTGTTCCATTCTCGATCAGGTCCGTTGATCCGAACCCCGCCCTGATGTCGCGGGACGCGACCGCCTCTCAACGAACCGGCTGGTTCGTCTAACCCTCGACCGGGTGACGTTGGAGCTCGAGACCCCGATCGACGACGGCGGACCATTGCGACGATGCGGTATTGCCGTATTCGTCGTGCCAGTTCCACCACTTGTAAGGGGGCGTCTGCGGGTAGCCGTCCGGCGAGTCCTCCCACTCCTCCTGGCGCCCGAGCGCGGTGATGTCGAGGTAGTTCCAGGTGCCCCCCATCTGCTCGTCGCCGCGATTGTTGATGAAGTAGGTACGGAACACCTTCTCGCCGTCGCGGATGAATGCATTCGTGCCGTGCCACTCGTCCACCCCGAAGTCGGCGTCGAAACCGTCCGTGATTGTGTACCACGGCATCTTCCAGTCCATTCGCGCCTTCAGCCGCTCGATGTCGGGTTGCGACGCACGTGACGCGAACGCGAGAGTGGTATCGCGGGCGTTCAGATGAGCGACGTGGGCAACCTGGTCGGCGACCATTGAACAGCCGCGGCAGGCATGGTCGGGCCAGCCGTACACCCCGGGCTCGAAGAACGCGCGGTAGACGATCAGCTGACGCCGCCCCTCGAAGAGATCACCAAGGCTCACCGTGCCCCTGGGCCCGTCGAACTCGTACTTCCTGTCGACGGGCGACCACGGCATCCGGCGACGCTCGGCGGCCAGCGCATCGCGGGCGTGGGTCAACGCCTTCTCCTTGAGGAGCAGCTGCTGGCGCGCCGCCTCCCACTGCTCTGGGCCGACGATTCGGGGGGTGTTCATCTCTCTCTCCTTGTTCTTGTGATTGCTGCTGCGGAGCTGGTTCACGACCAGCGCGGCGATACCACTCGTCGACGTGACGCCTGCGCCGATCAAGACCAGGTTCGCCATGCATGAAGGACACATCGTTCTCCTCCTCGGCTGTTCGCTCGTCCTGAGAAAGATGTTGCCCCGGCGACGGATGCAATGGGAGTGACAAGTGTGGCGGGATTCGCGAGTCCCGGCTGCTGGTGAAGGCGGAATTCGGACCAATGCTCGAGGTAAAGGGGTTGAGCGAGCCGGAATCACGAGCAGACTAGAATCACCGTCATCCGCTCGAAAGGAACGAGATGAACCGGCGATGAGAATCACCGAGATCAGGAGCGCGGGGCTGCGCGGCGCCACGCCGCCGGGAGGATGGACCGCCGAGCTGCGGCCTGCTGACTGCGTTCACACGCTGATCGCGGTGCACACCGACGAAGGCCCGATCGGCCTCGGCAGCGTATTCACCAACGATTCGCTGGTGCGCGGAGCCTTGCAGCTGCTCGAACCGCTCTACCGCGGCGAGACCGCGCTGGAGCCTGAGCGAGTCAGCGAAAAACTTCATCAACACACGTTCTGGCAGGGCCGCGGTGGATCGATCACCCACACGATCAGCGGAATTGATATCGCCCTGTGGGACCTGCTCGGGCAGGCAACCGGCCAGCCCGTCGGCCGGCTGCTTGGCGGACGCTATCGTTCGCGCGTTCGCCCTTATGCCTCCCTGTTGATGCAGGAGCCGGCGGCGTTGGCGGAGCATCTCCTCGCCGTGAAGGCGCAGGGATTCACTGCCTTCAAGATCGGCTGGGGACCCTTTGGCCGGACCAATGCAGCACTCGACGAAGCGATCGTCAGGAGCGCCCGGGAGGCGATCGGCCGCGACAGCTTGCTGATGGTGGATGCCGGCGCCAGCGATGCCTTCTGGCCCTGCGACTACAAATGGGCCGTGCGAACCGGCGACATGCTGGCCGGATATGACGTCCACTGGTTCGAGGAACCGGTCGTCCCCGATGCGATGACCGATTACGCCCGACTGCGCTCCCGTTCGCCGGTGCCGATCGCCGGAGGTGAGGTGCTCACTCGCCGGCAATCGTTCCAACCGTGGCTCGAGGGCGGCGCGTTCGATATCGTGCAGCCGGATGTCACGAAAGTCGGCGGGCTCAGCGAATCGCGCCGGATTGCCTGGATGGCCCAGGAACATGGCATCCGGTTCATTCCTCACGGGTGGAACACCGCCGTCGGCCTCGCGGCGGATCTGCAGCTGGCCTCGGCATTTCACCAGACGGACCTGGTTGAATACCTGGCCGGTTCCCCGTTCATCGACGCGATCGCCGTCGGAGGGTGGTGTCTGGATGGGGATGGCATGCTGCCGATTCCAGACTCACCTGGGCTGGGCATCCGCCTCGATCCGGACGAGGTGGCGAAGTACACCGCTGGTGACCGGCTTTTCTGACTGAGCCATCAGCCCGTCCGTGGCCACGAATGGGTTCAATCGAGAACCGAGGCTGCGTTAGCATAGCGGCCGCGACCTAGCAACGAGACCGCGGCGACACCCGTCGCACCAGTTCCGGACGCGGTTAACTCGCAAGGAGAGTGACCATGCGATCCTCGACCTCCCTCTCGATCTGTCTCGGGCTCCTCCTTCTCGGTGTGTCACCCGCGTATGCACAGTTCACGACCGCCAGCTTTGGCGGCAGCGTGGTCGATTCGAACAACGGGGCGCTGCCGCAATCACAGGTCGTCGTGCGCAATGTGGACACCGGATTCACGCAGACTGCCACCACTGATGAACGCGGCGCGTTCCTGTTTCCTCGACTGCCGGTGGGCAGCTACGAGCTGCGCGTCGAGCGGCCGGGCTTTTCCAGGTTCGTCCAGACTGGCATCACCCTCGCCGTGGATCAGGCCGCGAATCTGACGGTCGTCATGCAGGTCGGACAGCTCACTGAAGAGGTCACCGTCCAGGCGAATACCGAGCTGGTCGGGACACAGAACGGCACGCTCGGCCAGCTCGTCGATCAACAGCGCGTGGTCGAGTTGCCCCTCAACGGGCGGATGGCGCAATCGCTGGTGTTTCTCGCGGCAGGAACCGTCGACCTCGGACGCAACGGCTGCCGCATCTGCGGGCACGGCGGCGTGTATCCCGGCGAACAGACCGCTGGCGTCAACGGCGCGGGCATGGCCCAGGTCAATTACCAGCTGGATGGCGCCGGCCACAACGATACTTACCTGAACGTGAACGTGCCCTTTCCGAACCCGGACGCGGTTCAGGAATTCAATCTCCAGGCGAGCAACTTCACGGCGGAGTACGGCAACGCCGCGGGCGGCATCGTGAACATTGTCACTCGCTCGGGCACCAATCAAATCCGCGGCAGCGCGTTCGAATTTCTCCGGGATGGCGCGCTGAACGCGCGCAACTTCTTTGCGCCGCAGAAAGATACGCTGAAGCGCAATCAGTTCGGCGGCAGCGCCGGTGGTCCGATTCTGAGAGACCGGATGTTCTACTTCGGGACCTACCAGGGAACCCGGATCCGCAGTGAAGCGGCAGGCCGGGTGGCGTTCGTCCCGACCGCCGCCGAGCGCGCCGGGGACTTCTCCGCACTGTCGACGCAGCTGGTCGATCCGGTCACCCGCCAGCCGTTCCCCAACAACCAGATACCGGCAGCCCGGATCAGCCCGGTGGCCAAATACTTCCTGGACTGGATCCCGCAGCCGAATCGTGCCGGTCGTGAGCTGAATTTCGTCGGCACCGAGCAGATCGAAACTGAAAACCAGTTCATGGCCAAGGTGGAGTACAACCGCCAGCGGCACCAGATCAGCGGCCGCTACTTCTTCACCGATTACGATCGTCCGGCAGTCATCCCGGAGGACAACATCCTCGCGGCCAGCAGCGCCGGAAACGCGGTGCGCGTGCAGAATGTCTCGGTCAACCACACCTATTCGATCCGCCCGACCCTGTTGTTGCACAGTACGTTCGGATTCAACCGCCAGCGCGGCGGATCGCTGTCGAGCGGTCCGTTCAGCTATCCCGACGCGGGCGTGCGCATCTCCTCGGCAGCCTCCTCGGCGCTCGCGGCGCCGCCGGAGCTGGTCATGAGCGTCACCGGCGCATTCAGCATCAACACCAATCATCTCGGCGACTTCGATCGCGGCGACTTCACCATCCGCGAGAACCTGACTGCTGTGCTCGGACCGCACGAGATGCACTTCGGCGGCGAAATCGTGCGCCTGTCGAACCACATCACCAACACGTTCCGCATGGACGGAAATTTCACATTCAGCGGGCAGCTGTCGGGCGACGGCCTGGCGGACTTCATGCTCGGTCGTGCGTCGAGCTTCGTGCAGGGCGGCGGGGAGTTCAAGGATCTCAAGGGCACGCGGTGGGGCTTCTTCGCCCAGGACAACTGGCGCGCCAATCAGCGGCTGACGCTGAACCTCGGGGTGCGCTGGGATCCGTACTTCCCCTACTACGATCGCGAGGGTCGCGTGGTCTGTTTCGAGCCCGGCGCGAAATCGGAGCGGTATCCGAACGCGCCTGCCGGCATGTTGTACGGCGGCAAGGACCATGATCCGGGGTGCCCGGTCGGCGGGTCGGAGGCGAACATCTGGAACGTGGCCCCGAGAGTCGGCTTCGCCTACCGGCTGATGGAAGACGGCAAGACCAGCCTCCGTGGTGGGTACGGACACTTCTACACGCCGATCCAGGCGAGCGCGTTCAACCCGTTTACGAACATCGCGCCGTTCGCGCCGGGATTCTCGTTCAGCGGCGTGTCGTTCGAGGATCCGTTTGGCAGTGTCGGCGTGCGCGACCCGTTCCCTGATCAATATGGGCCGAGAGTTCCTGGCGCGGAGGCGACGTTCGTGACCCCGACCGAGCTGCGGGCCGTCTTCGCCGAGGATTTCCGCACGCCGTTGCTCATGTCCTGGAACCTCTCGCTGGAACGGCAGCTCGGCGCCGACTGGGTGGCCCGCGTCGCGTACATCGGCAACGAGGGCCGCTACTTCTTCGGCGCCGCGGAGAACAGCCGTGAGATCAATCCCGCGATCTACATACCGGGTGCCTCGACGGTCGCCAACACACAGGCCAGGCGTCCGTACCAGGATTACAGCCGCATCGGATTGTACGAGTCCACCAACACGAGCCGGTACCATTCGATGCAGCTGAATGTCGAGAAACGGTTCGCCCGCGGACTGTCGGTGCTGGCCAGCTATACGTTCTCGAAAAAACAGGATGACTACGGGTGGACGACGCCCGACGACATCCACTTCGACTGGGGATTATCGCGCGAGGATGTGCCGCACAATTTCAAGTTCTCGAACGTGTGGCAGCTGCCGGAGATCCAGGGCAACCGGGTCGTGAACACCATCCTCAACGGCTGGATGCTGAACTCGATGGTGACGTGGCAGAGCGGCTTCCCGTTCACCGTCAGCAGCGGGAGAGACAACTCGTTCACGGGCATCGGCCGGGATCGCGCCGATTTCCTCGGCGGAGATCCGGATCTGGGATCCGACCGTCCTCACGGAGAGATGGTGGCGCAGTATTTCGACACCTCGAAGTTCGTCGCGAACGCGATCGGGACGTTTGGCAACTCCGGCAAGAACATGCTGCGCGGTCCCAGGTACTTCAACACCGACGTCGCGCTGCTGAAGAGCACGCGTATCGGCGGGCGGGTCGACGTGCAGTTCCGGGCCGAGTTCTTCAACATCTTCAACAACGTCAACTTCAACCTGCCAAACAGCAACGTGGCGTCGGCCCAGTTCGGACGCATCACCTCCGCGCTGGATCCGCGCATCCTGCAGTTCGGTTTGAAGATGCTGTTCTAGCCTCGGCCTTTGGAGACATCGGAGTTTCGAGGAGAGGAGAGGAGGCAATCGAGGTCACGGATCTCAACACGGAGCAACGGAGCGCACGGAGGTACACGGAGGGTGCACACGCTCGCAGGTCGGTGTTCATCGACCGCTCTCGGCGCTGGCAGTCGGCCGCGTTGCGGCCGGCTGGAGGAAGGGAGTGTGATCCCCGCGGAACGCAAGCGGGCAAAAAAGCTAAAACCCGCTTGTGTTCCGCGGGGATCACACTCCCTTCCTCGCGCGCGCAAAGCGCGCGCCCAGCGCCACACTCACGCAATCGACGACCGATCCAAACTCCGTGTACCTCCGTGGGCTCCGTTGCTCCGTGTTGAAGTCCGTGATCTCCGTAACCTCCGTCGCTTCATTGCGCAAACGGTGAGTACACCGCGTCGATGGTGTTGAGGGTCCGGCTCGTCCCGATGGTGAGACGGCTGTCTGCTCCGCTGTTGCCCTCAACCGTCACCAGGCTCCCGCCGGCGCCAACCTCCTTGATGATGAAGTGATGCTGAAACGGGTGGTGAACGTAACCCACGTCGCCGGGCTGGGCGTTCGACTTGCTGATTTGCTTGAAGCCCGACACGCTGCTGATGCCTGACCCGATTTTCCAGGTACCCACCGGCACGTTCGCCGACTTGACCGCCCAGAGCGCGAATATGCCGCACCAGTGCGGGCAGGGGGCGAGCTGGCCCGGTGTCGTCAGGTATTGGATGGCGTCCTCGTTGAAAACATTGGGCGCTGCCAGGCGGAAATATTTGAGCAGCTTGTGGTGGCCCATTCGGAACGTCCGACCGTTCGTCGAGTCTTTGCCGCCCGAGGTTTTGGCGGCGACGCCGCCCTCGATCGCGTCCCCGTTCGCGAAGTTCACGACATCGGCGCGACTGCCGTTGCCGTCAGCAGGTTCTGGCGGCGTGTCCAGGCCCGGCGGCAGCGTGCCAGGAGGCACCAGCTGGGCGATCAGTTCGAGCAGTCTGGCCCAGGTGAATGGGCCAACGATGCCGTCCGGGACGAGAGCAGATTGCTTCTGAAATTCCACGGCTCGGCCGTGCGTCTTGGGACCGAAGCTGCCATCAGCGGCGAGCCGCTGCAACTGAGTCGGGAGCAGGTTCAGAGATTGCTGAAGCTGCTTTACTTCGGAGCCGAATGAGCCCAAGCGAAGTGTGGCGGGCATGGTTCTTCCCCCTTCTGGCGTCACTCCAGATTCCAAGAAGGCCGTGAGCTGCCGGGCGCGCGATCGGACCTGTCAAAAACGCCTTGTCGACGCCGTCAGTACGATTGAGACGAGATTTCCGTGCCCTTCGGGTGCAGCTCAGCCGTGGTTGTGGCAGAATCTCCCTTCCCAAATCCAGACAGCCAGTCCACGGTGACGAAAGCGGCGGTAACCGAGGAGGAGAGCCCAATGTTTCCATCCACCGCGCCGGCGCTCGCCGGGACACCGGCATACGAGCCGAGGCCCGTTGCGCCGACCGACCGCATCACCGCCATCGATGCGCTTCGGGGCGTTGCGCTGCTCGGCATCCTGCTGATGAACATCGTCGCGATGGGGATGTACGGCGCGTCGTACGACGATCCGACGGTGACCGGCGGCTCCGACGGCGCCAACCTGTGGGTGTGGACGGTGATGCACGTGCTCGCCGAAGGCAAGATGCGATGTCTCTTCTCGCTCGTCTTCGGTGCCAGCATCATCCTGCTGATGGGAAGGATGACGGACCGCCTGGACGCCGCCGACATCTACTACCGCCGCATCCTGTGGCTGTTGCTGTTCGGCATTCTCCATGCCTACCTGTTGTGGGCGGGCGACATCCTCTATCCCTACGCGCTCAGCGCGCTGGCCCTCTATCCGTTCCGCAACATCCGCGCGAAACGGCTGCTCATCGTCGGCGGCATCGTGGTGGTGCTGACCGGGCTGGCCTACATCGGGCACGGCTTCGAGCAGCGCGAGATGATCGTCAAGGGACAGGCTGCCGTGCAGGCCGCGGCGGCAGGCGAGACCTTGACCGACGATGAGCAGGACGAGAAAAAGGCGTACGACGAGTGGCGCAAGTTCGCAAAGCCGACCGAGGCCGAGCTCGCGAAGGATGCCGAGAAGTGGCGCGGCAGCGTATGGAGCGTCATCAAGGCACGGGCGAAGGTCGTGGGCATCTTCCACTCGTTCCCGTACTACCACCCGTTCTTCTGGGACATGTGGTCGATGATGCTGATCGGGATGGGACTGATGAAGCTGGGGGTCCTGTCGGGCGAGAAGTCTTACAAGGTGTACACGCTGTTCGTGCTGATCGGCTACGGTATTGGCGTGCCGGTCAACAGCTACACGGCGTGGCTGATGATCAAGAGCAACTTCGACCCGGTCATGCACGAGTTCACGGCGTCGACCTACGATCTCGGCCGCCTGGCGGTCGCGCTGGGCCACCTCGGCGTCCTCATGATGATCATCAAGGCCGGCGCGCTGCGGCCCTTGATGTCGGCCCTGGCCGCGGTCGGACAGATGGCGTTCAGCAACTACATCCTCACGTCGATCATCACGGCGATCGTGTTCACCGGCTACGGGTTCGAGCTGTACGGCACGCTTCAGCGCTACCAGCTCTATTACGTCGTGGTTGGCGTGTGGGCGGTGAACCTGCTGTTCAGCCCAATCTGGCTCCTCTATTACCGTTTCGGGCCGCTGGAGTGGTGCTGGCGGTCGCTGACGTATTGGAAACGTCAGCCGATGCGGCGCACTACGGCCGTCGAAGCCGCCCCGGCGGTTGCGGTGTGAGGCGCGGAGAGAGCAGGCGCGCCTTTCGCCGGATCGCCGTATGATCTGCCGCCAACCGTCGAGGCGCTACGCCTGATCGCGTCGGAGCACGGTGAGGGCAATCAGTCGCGAGACGACGAGTGCGATGTACATCACGCCAGCGAACGACTCCAGCATGACGAGCGCGCGCGCCATCGCCGTCACGGGCAGGATGTCGCTCAGGCCCACGCCCGAGAGCACGGCGAAGCTGAGGAAGAGCAGCTCCATCCAGGTGCGCCGCCCCGCCGGATTGATCGGCGCACTGAAGCTTCCCGGGAGCATCGTCTCACACGCGGCGTAGGCATAGGCGAACGCCCACGCCAGCAGGGTGAAGGTGGCGCCAGCCGCGAACAGCTCGTCGGTGGTGGCAACCCAATCCTGGAGCATGTAGGCGATCAGACTGCCGGTCGCATAGAAGTAGAAGACGCACCCTACGACCGCGACCGCGGTCGGCAACGCCGGATGCGGCGCGATGGCATTGACCACGGTCAGCGCGACGATCGCAACCGCGAGCACGAGCGCCAGCCAGGTAAGCCATGGCGATCGCCGTACGACCCGCAGGGCGACGCCGAGTATGAGCAGTCCAAAGGCGGCGAACACTGCGCGCCCGCGGGGTGATGTCTCCATCCACGGGTACAGCAGGATGCCGAGCAACTGCATCAGCAGTAATCCCGCGGACGGGGTCCGCCGAAGGTAGCCGAGAGCTGACATGCGTCAGGACCGGCGTGTGTGGCGCGGAGTCA
>Ga0111538_10002259_pt1 | contig 27165 bp, 31 predicted proteins | sample SoiMethybrSBSTD1_FD_79669 | JGI IMG/M metagenome (GOLD analysis project Ga0111538, IMG submission 79669) | Bulk soil microbial communities from a Populus tree surrounding site in Tennessee, USA - Soil MetaG P. TD hybrid SBSTD1 (version 2)... | ecosystem: Environmental > Terrestrial > Soil >...
CCAAAGTAACCTGCGCGGGGTCAGACGCATTGCGGTAGTGCCAACACAATGATGCCATTTTTTCTTCTATAAACGTGCCGGGGATGTTGTCGCAATGCGGCTGCATGATCTTACGGACTGTCGGCTTCCAGCTGGTATCGGGCTGGTGGGTGTGCCAAGAACCAGACTCATCGCGGTAACTTAGCCCATGCTCGGCAATAACGCGGAGCGGCAAATCGCCTAGCCAGGCTTCTAGTGTTTGTTGGTCCCGCCCACTTATCACCACCACAGTATTTTTAGGATCTGCAGTAAGTTGTGTCAGGATGGCACGGACTTGAGGTGAAGGTTTGGCATCAGGAGGTGTGGGATAAAATCGAACGAGCGTGCCATCGTAGTCCAGCAGCAGTAGGCGCTTCGGCGCCTTTTGGTATGCCTGGAGTAATGTCTCTATGTTCATCATATTCGATCATAGCATCTGACGGCTCCAGCGCAGAATAATTAATAACTTGGTAATAAGGCTGTGGTATGATTATCGCTAATGGTGATTAAGGCGGAAGTTGGGAAGATAATTCTCGTTTCTAATCGTTTGCCTGCAACTATTGTTGAGACAGCAGGCAAACTGACCACGCGCCGTAGCATGGGTGGCTTGGCAACTGCTCTGACATCTGTTTTTGAGCGTCCAGGTACTGTTTGGGTTGGCTGGACTGGTTTGCCTAGACTGCTTGGTAAACACGAACTAGCCAGCTTGTCGTTGCCAGCCGGCATGGTGCCAGTCAATCTTTCGGCTCAACAAGCACATAGCTACTATGACCGTTTTGCCTGTGGTGGTGTGTGGCCCGCATTTCATCACTTTACGCCGCGGCGACTATATAGCGAGACCGACTGGCAGACTATGTTTGGTGCGGTTAAAAAATTTGCCCAGGAGATTGTTCGAATCGCTGGCCCCAAGGACGTGATCTGGATACACGATTTCCACTTGAGTGTTTTGCCAAGGCTGCTGCGTGATGCGGGGCTAAAAAATCGCATTGGATTCTTTTTGCACACACCCTTTCCCGAACCAAAGTTCATGAAGATATTGCCACACTATCAGGATATTCTGGATGGCTTGGCTCAGGTTGACGTGCTAGGCTTTCAGACCGAAAGGGACGTTCGGCATTTTCGCGAGGCAGCCGAGCAGCTTTTGCCCGGCAAGCGCTACCCGCAACAGGTCCGCAGTTTCCCGATTGGTATAGATTACATAGCCTATCATAGTGCCGCGACGCAGCCCGAAGCTGTTGAGCGGGAAAAACAACTGCGTCGTACTCTTGGCTCAAAGCTTCTTATACTGTCGATCTCGCGTTTGGATTATACAAAGGGCATCGTAACCCAGCTATTGGCTGTCGAAGGCTTATTGGCCGGAATGTCCGAAGCAGCTAGGCAAAATCTAATATATAAAGTTATCGTTGCGCCTTCTAGGGAAGGTACATTCGAATACCGTGAGCTTAAAAAAGAGATAGACGCCACTGTTAGGCGTATCAATAAGCGATTTGCCACCCGGGACTGGCAGCCGGTGGATTACGAATACCATAGTCAAGGTTTTGAAGGTGTGGTTGCGCATTGCCAACAAGCCGAGATTTTTTTGGTGGCCCCGGTTATAGATGGCATGAATTTGCTCGCAAAAGAATACGTCGCTTCAAGACAAGATGGGAATGGCGTGCTTGTGCTTAGCGCCAATGCGGGTGCGGCTGTACAGTTACACGAAGCCATGTTGGTTGACCCTACAGACGTAGCCGGCATTACTGCTGCTTTGCGTAAAGCCATGGATATGCCCGCCAAAGAACGCGAACGGCGTTGGCAAGCCTTGCGCACTAACGTACAGACCGAAAATGTGCAGTGGTGGGCGGACAGCTTTTTAGACGCCCTCTATCATTAGAGCGCATCAAGAAACCTCGCACTCCTTTTTTGCTACAATTACATTGAAGGAATCTACATGACATTATCTATCCAACCGTATAAAGGTACGCGTGACTTCTATCCAGAGGACAAGCGGCTACAAAAATACATGTTCGGCATCATGCGGCGAGTAGCCGAAAATTTTGGCTACGAAGAATACGACGCGCCAATACTTGAGCCGCTCGAGCTGTATCTCGCCAAAACAGGCGAAGAGATTGTGAATGAGCAAACGTACGCCTTCCAAGACCGGGGTGGTCGCAATGTAGCCATCCGTCCCGAGATGACGCCGAGCGTTAGTCGCATGGTTGCTGCCAGGCGGCAGGAGTTGGCGTATCCACTAAGGTGGTACAGCATACCTAATCTTTGGCGTTACGAACGCCCGCAACGGGGACGACTGCGCGAGCACTGGCAACTTAATGTCGATGTCTTTGGTATTGACGGCTTAACGGCCGAGGCCGAAGTTATACAGGTGGCCGACGGCATATTTAAAGCCGTAGGCGCGACGCACGAGATGTACAGCATTAAACTCAACAGTCGCAAGTTGATGGATTTTATGCTGCACGAATATTTGGGGCTCAGCGCCGTCCAGGCACACACTATCGCAAAACTGATTGATCGTATGCACAAGATCCCAGCCGAAACTTTTGTGGCCGAGTGCGAGGCTATTTTTACCCCATCCCAGCGCGAGGCTGGCGCTAGTACCAAGTTGATTGGGTTGCTTAAGACTAAGACACTCGAGCACTTGCCGGAGATAATTCGTCAATGTAATCCGGCAATGCGCCTGGCTGAACTGCTACACACTCTAAAAGAGTCCGGCATGGTCAATGCTCACTTCGATATCACGATTATGCGCGGTTTTGATTATTACACCGACATCGTGTTCGAATTTTTTGACGAAGATCCCGACAACAATCGCTCAATGCTCGGCGGTGGCCGCTACGATGGCCTGGTTGGACTATTCGGCGTAGAGCCTGTCCCGACCGTCGGCTTTGGTTTTGGCGATGTAACTCTCGAAAACTTTATTCGGGGGCACAAGCTTATGCCGGCGCTACGAAGCGAGACCGATGTATATGCAGTTCTGATTGGCAACGTGCATATGCCAGCTCAGAAGGCAATTGCCAGTCTACGTGACATGGGGGCAAATGTAGCAGTCGATGCCACTGGCCGCAAACTAGACAAGCAAATCAAAACTGCAGCCAAGAAGGGCATCCACTATGCTCTATTTATTGGCGAACACGACCTCAAAGACGAACAGTACGAGCTACGCAATTTAGTGACAGGTGTTGCTGAGCGACATAGCCTAGAGCGGATTGTGAGCATTATCAAAGACTACAGAGAGTAGTACTTTAGTTTTATTTTAATTATTTCATTGTATTGTATTTGAATGAGTGTAAACCTGGGACCTGAAGCGGCTTTTGCCTTGGTTGCTGCCGAAGCGCCACTTGTTGGTATCCCTCATGAGCTGATGGATCAATCTGTGCTCGGTCAAACCGTCTTGGCAGCAGCCGAAGGTATGGAGTTGCCAGATACGGTCGAAAAACTATATGGACGAGGGGAATTTCCTGTAATTCAGGGTGTAGGCCTGCGGGTGCTTAGGTCGCTAGCCGAAGGTCGTACTTACAGTCAAATTACAGAAGAGGAAGTTGATCCACCGTCGACACTTGAAGCCCATGCTCATCGGACGGCCGCGGCCCTGGGTGCATACGGCATCAGGTATGGGGTACGAAGACTTACTGAGTTTGGGCTTCTCGACCCTCTGCCTGCAGCTCCTTTTGATAGGCTTAGCGGTCACGAAACAGTTCTTGCCGGGTTGATGTCCCGCGGCTGGCAACCCGCGCAGCTTGCAGAGAGACTGGACCTTAGCGCGTCAAGTCTGGCGCAAAACGCGAGTTATATGTTTACAAAACTTGGGGCAAGCCCGATAGGGTTTGCCCGCCAGGCATTGGCCTATCGTCAACTTTTGCCGGACCACGTTATTGCCGGCGTACAACCTCCAAAAGTGAAAGTCGTTGGGCGGGGCAGGCCATAGCCAAACGCCTTCATATCTGTTACAGTGAGTCACTATGCAAATCATAAAGAAGAATTTATCTGACACTAAAGTCGAACTAAAATTAGTTGCCGATCCCGAGCTGCTGGTTGCCATTAAAGAGCAAACAGTGCACGCCATGGCGAAGGGCATAAAGGTACAAGGTTTTCGGGGTGGCAAAGCGCCAAAACACCTTGTCGAAAAACAGCTTGATCCCACGCAACTGCAGAGCGAGGTTATAGAGCGCTCAGTTAACCGTTTATACGCCGCCGCTCTAGAGCAAGAGAATCTGCGTCCGGTAGCCCAGCCCGAAGTCATGATTTCTAAATTTGTCCCTTACGAGACTCTAGAAGTGACCCTTACACTAGAGGTAGTTGGCAAGGTTACGCTGGCCGATTATAAGAAGATCAAACTGGCTCCCGAGAAGGTGGCCATTAATACCAAAGACGTCGATGATGTTGTCGCCGAACTAAGGATCCGCGAAGCCGAAAAGCTAGATGTTGACCGAGCAGCAAAAAATGGCGACCAGGTTTGGATAGATTTTACGGGTGTAGATGCCAAGACCAAGGAGCCGATTAGTGGCGCCGATGGCAAGCAGTACCCACTTAACCTAGGCAGCAACACATTTATACCTGGTTTTGAGACCAATCTTGTGGGTGTAAAACCTGGCGCAACTACCGAATTTACATTAACTTTTCCTAAAGACTATGGCGTGAAAACATTGCAAAATCGCAAAGTAACGTTTACGGTGACGGTCACCAAGGTTCAAGAAGTTGTCGAGCCTAAAGTAGATGATGCCTTTGCTGCCAAGATCGGCCCGTTTAAAACAGTTGCCGACATGAAAGAAGACATCAAAAAGGAACTGGCAGCCCGCAAACAGGCCGATGCCGATCAAAAGTACGTGGACGATCTTATTGCAAAGATTGCTGAGAAGAGCAAAGTAGCCATCCCGCCAGTTCTGATCGACGAGCAAATTGATCGTCTGATTGATGAACAACGACAGAACTTAGCCTACCGCGGCCAGACCTGGCAAGATTTTCTAGACAGTCAAGGTGTAACCGAAGAAGCCTATCGAACCCAGAACCGTCCTATGGCCGAGTTGCGAGTGAAGGCCGGCCTGGTATTGGCCGAGGTCGCCGAGGTAGAGCAAATTGAAGTAACACCAGCCGAACTGGAGGCACAGCTTAAGGTGCTTAAAGCCCGCTACAGTGATCCCAAAATGCAGGCCGAACTGGCTAAGCCAGAAGCACGTCGTTCGATTGCCGCGCGCATTCTAACCGACAAAACCGTTGCCAAATTAAGAGAGTATGCCAGTGCCTGAGTACGTAAGGCCACCGTTACTGGAAAGTATCCCCGAACAACTACCCGAGGATACTTTCGAATATATGGACACGTTGGCCGATATGGCAGGCGCGATTGCCTGGCAGTTACGGTCGGCTCGGCAGTTTATGGCGGCAGCAATGGCTGAGCGTCTAGCAAGCGGGCCTGCAGGGGCAAGAACCGAGGCTGATCGGGTTGGTGCGCTATGTGCTTTAGGGTGTCATGCTGCCGATGTGGCATACCCTGGTGAAGCTCAATCCGAGATGGAGCAACGTCGCGCCGAAGTGGCCACTGCCACCACCAATACAGTTGGCAAGCTTCGGGCTATGGGTATAGGCATCTAGGGTTTTGAAATGCCTAAATTTATTGATGTCAGTCGAAATCGAGTAGAGTTTTCTGAAGAATTCGAAGGCCGCGAACAACTAAACGCAGCTCAGGCGAAGCGTGAGCTACTTGCTGGGGATCATCATCTAGCGCTACCTTTAGGCAACGAGGCTGAAGTGGATGCCGTTTTTAGGAACGACCGTGGACAGCGCCTTCAGACGACAGCCGGATTCTTGGTGTATCTACATAAACAACCAAGTATTTTGCATCGATTATTCTATGGACCATCTCCTACTGAGGAAGTAGTTGAGGCACTAACAATTGCGCGCTACGCGCTAGAGGTGCAGCAATACGCTCCCTCTAGTTTTCAGTTGAGTTTAGACTACCCCAGTGTAATCCTTGGGCGTAATCGCAGTCTCATGACAGCAGTTGTTACTCTAAGAGATCCAGACATCCCCGAGAGTGATTTTGATGCGTTGTATATTCCGCACGCTGATTGGTCGCTATATTCTCCCGAGCTTGGCCTGGGCGACACCACCCCACATACAATTTCACAAGCTGCCGGGTATTTATGTGCCGCTTTGTCTTACCCAAGATACGAACCGAACTAACTAGCTACGCCTACCAGCGGGCCCGGCCCGCTAAAGTGTATTTAACGATGTTGTGGTTACAACATACGTATTGTTTGGCACTCTTGACTCGTGAGTGCTAATTTTCTATACTGTTTTTATGAATTCACCACAAAGTATCCTTGTACCAACAGTTATCGAGAGTGATGGCCGCGTCGAGCGGGCCTACGACATCTACAGTCGCTTGCTTAAAGACCGGATCATCTTTTTGGGCTCCGACGTCAACGAGCACACCGCTAATTTAGTTGTTGCACAGCTGCTTTTCCTGCAAGCCGAAGACGCTAAAAAGGATATTTACCTGTACATTAACAGCCCTGGTGGCAGTGTCTATGACGCCATGGCTATTTACGACACCATGCAGTACATCACCAACGACATTCAGACCGTCGGTATTGGCATTCAAGCTTCAGCGGCTGCCTTCTTGTTAGCTTCGGGTACCAAAGGCAAGCGCTGTCTCTTGCCCCATGCGACTGTTATGATTCACCAGCCAAGCAGCGGCACACGCGGCAAGGTAACTGACCAAGAAATTGATCTGCGCGAATCGTTGCGTGTAAAAAGGTTGATGGAAGAAATTATGGCCAAGAATACCGGTCAAAAACTCGAGCGTATTCATACCGACATGGAGCGCGATTTTTGGATGACTGCTGCCGAAGCCCACAAATACGGCTTAGTAGATAAAGTCATAACCACTCCACCAAAAGTTAAATAAAACTAAAATTACACTTGCGCGCGGTAAAGATGGGGTGTATAAAGGTCGCATGTCGACCAATATGTTTGAGCGGCCCCAGGGGCCGTCTTCTAATTTTAGAACGTTATATATCCCTGTCGTAAAACTACCGAACCTCGAGTTTACTGAACGCGCATTGTGGATGCAAGACAATCGCCAACATGAAGCGCCGGGAATAACGATAGCCAACGCAAACCGGGCAGGGCGGCAGGTTCGTGCTGCCGCCAAGGAAGGTCCTGCACTCGGCGCCTTAGCGATGAGTATCTGGACTCCGGAAAGAGGGGTAGCTCCTAAGCCAAATTATCCTCTCGAAGCGCCCCATGGGTATTTGGCTGACGCCGGCTATGGCTTTGCCTATGGGACCGAGCGCGGTGTAGTTTTGGGCGGGGCTATGGTGGCCCGATGGGCCCAAGGCAGTTCTGTGAGCGCCGCGGTTACTCGGACGTTACTACAGCAGTTCGATCCACATCGGCTGATGGCGCCTTTACAGGAGAGATACCTGGCGCCCGGAGACGGCCCAGAAGTGACGGCCGAATTTCGTTCGGCACTAGATGCTGTTCCATTGCTTTTGAATCACGCGTTCGAAGGACAGACTACCCGTCCACCTAGACTCTACGCAGCGACTACAGGACTTACTGTAGGCGATGTGCTTGATTTGTTGCCGCAGCAATTCCCCGACTTACCTGACATGGCAATCGTAAGCAACACTAGCATATAACCTATTTATAGAATTCAATTCATGGCCGGTCGAACTCTGAACGTAACAAGTGCATACGAAGCCCCACACCTGGACTCAGGCTTTGTGTACGTGTCTCGAACTACAGGTAAGCACGACCCAGATGCCATGCCTAGACTAGGTAGTGGATATGAATTTGACCGTATCGCTATCCAGATTGCAAATTTGCGTGGCAACAGACTCCCAGTTAGAAGTACAGCGAGTGAGATAGCTGCGGGTATGAGAGACCATGCAGTAGGTGACTACTTTGTTGTCCATGGTAATCCGAATCAACAGGATCGGCTGTTGGGTTACACTTGGCGACGTCCATACGAGGCGCTCGGTCATGTAGTTGTGTTCGAGGAACTTGTCACTGCTCCTGGCATGACCGCGGAGCAGGCAAAGGAGGTCATCGGGTCGTTGATGCTCGATGCCTTGAGCGACCCCGAGATTGCGCCTAAGGCAGCCGTCAGATTTCGTAGCCCGAATCCAAGCGGGAGAGGCGTAGGCGTCATGGAGAGTCTGGGCACAGAGCAGGTGTACTTGGGGTTGGGCGGTATAAATCGCCGGGACTTTTACGGCCAAGTTAATAGCATCATGCCGAATTTAGAATTTTTGGGGTATAATGTGCACCCGCATCCCTGGGCTTGACATTCATGCTTACTTGCTCCACAATCTTAGGCTAAGAAGTAGTGTAAGCCGGTCAATGTTGCTATATACGCAACATCAAACACACCCAGCTTAGTGATCTTCGCGCGCAAGGATAGCTAAAACTACATACTATTAAGGCTTGGCTGGCTATTATTTAGTCCCCGGCTACTAAATTAAGAGGAATTGCTGCATATATGGCAAAAAGCACCCACACTGCTCCTGTAAAGGGCTCACGCCTATACTTTACTAGCCAAGACGACGCATTGCAGCTCGACAACCTCGTCGACCACCAAAACAAATCATTCCAATGGTTTGTAGAGGAGGGTTTGGGCGAGTTGTTGGCTGAAATTAGTCCGATTGACGACTACACCGGTACTAAACTAAGTCTGAGTTTTAAAGATTATCGTTTCGACGATTCAAAGATCAGCGAGGCCGATGCCCGCGAGAACAATATCTCTTACGAGGCACCGCTCAAGGCAACCGTTATACTTACCAACAAAGTTACCGGCGAGGTCAAAGAACAAGAGATCTATCTGGGTGACTATCCTAAGATGACCAAACGCGGCACATTTGTCATTAATGGTGCTGAACGTGTGGTTGTGTCGCAGCTTATTCGTTCGAGTGGTGTGTTCTTTACCGCCAGTCAACATGGCACCGCTAATTTGTATGGTGCAAAAGTAATCCCAGGTCGTGGCGCATGGCTGGAGTTCGAAACCGCCACCAATGGCGCGCTGTATGTAAAGATTGATCGTAAACGCAAAATTGCAGTCACTACACTACTGCGAGCACTTGGTATGACCGAAGCCGCGATGCGCGAAGCCTTTGCCCACGTCGACCAAGGCAAGACGAGCCATCTAGATGTGACGCTCGAAAAAGATCCAACACGTGGCCAAAGTGACGCCCTTATTGAGGTCTATCGTCGCTTGCGCCCAGGTGATTTAGCCACTGTCGACAACGCCAAGGCGTTGATTGAGAACATGTTCTACAACTTTAAGCGTTTCGATTTTAGCCGCGTGGGTCGCTACAAAATCAACAAGCGCTTGAATCTGGACACACCGAACACTATTGAACACCGCGTGATGCGTCTGGAAGATTTGGTAGCGATTGTAGCCGAGCTGATTCGTCTAAATAACACCCAAGAACCAGCCGACGACATCGACAGCCTAGCCAACCGCCGTGTTAAACTCGTTGGCGAGCTAGTCCAACGTCAGTTCCGTATCGGTTTGCTGCGCATGGAGCGTAACACCAAAGACCGCATGTCAATGAGCGAGATCGAAACGGTTACACCTGGTCAGCTCATTAATGCCCGTCCAGTGGTGGCCGCAGTGCGTGAATTCTTTGCCAGTTCACAGCTCAGCCAGTTCATGGACCAAATTAACCCGCTTTCCGAACTCGCACACAAACGCCGCCTAAGTTCTATGGGACCAGGCGGCTTATCACGTGAGCGCGCTGGTTTTGAAGTCCGCGACGCACACGCCACCCACTACGGCCGTATCTGCGCCGTCGAAACTCCAGAAGGCGCGAACATCGGCCTTGTACTTAACTTGGCTAACTATGCCCGTATTAATGATTATGGCTTTATCGAGACACCTTATCGCAAGGTTATTAATGCGGTAACTGCCAAGGATGCACCTGGTCATATCGCAGGTGTTGATCTAGAAGACGCCAAGGGCAAATTGATTGTCAAGGCGGGCAAGACCATTACCGCGGCAGACGCTGCCAAACTGGCTAAAGTTGAAGGTCGCGTTACATGGCCCGTAAAAGCCAAGGTTACCGGCCAAGTGGTCTATCTAGATGCTGCTGCCGAAGAATCAGCTGTAATTGCCGGCGCTGGTAGCGAGGTAGATAGCGATGGTCACTTTGTGCACGAGCGTGTAAGCGCCCGTATGAACCTAAAGTCTGGTGAGGTTGACGCCAATGACGTTACCTACATGGACGCTGCCCGCAACCAGATTATTGGTTCAAGCGCCGGTCTTATTCCGTTTATCGAAAAGAACTATGTGTACCGTTCACTTATGGGTAGCAACCAGCAGCGCCAAGCGGTGCCGCTTATTCAACCGACTGCCCCTATTGTAGGTACTGGTTTGGAAACCGCTGCCGCCCGCAACACTGGCCAGTTAATCCTTGCTGAAGATTCGGGCGAAGTAGTTAAGGCTACAGCCCAGGAAGTGATTGTTGCCTACAAAGATGGCCCAGTTACCTACGAACCGCTGCACTTTGTTCGTTCTAACGAGGGTACCTCTATTAACCAAAAGGTTATCGTCAGCACTGGCGATAAGGTCAAAAAAGGCGATGTACTTATTGAGGGCATGTCCATTAATAACGGCGAACTGGCTCTTGGTAAAGACCTAGTCGTAGCCTTTATGCCTTGGCATGGCTATAACTTCGAGGACGCTATCATCATCAGCCGCAAGCTAGTTGAAAACGATGCTCTGACTAGCGTGCACATTGTGGATTTCATGATCGAAGTCCGCGAGACCAAGCTAGGCCCAGAAATTGTGACCCGCGACATCCCGAATGTTTCTGAAGATGCTCTCAGGCACCTAGACGAAGACGGTATTGTACGCATTGGTGCCGAAGTACACCCTGGCGATATCTTGGTAGGTAAGATTACCCCTAAGGGCGAACAAGAACTATCCTCTGAGGAGCGGTTGCTGCGGGCTATCTTTGGCGAAAAGGCCAAAGAAGTACGCGACACCTCTCAGCGTATGAGCAATGGCAAACATGGCAAGGTTGTGGGCGTAAAAGTCTTTAGCCGCGAAAACGGCCACGAGTTGAAAGCCGGTGTACTGATGCAAATTCAGGTCTTTGTGGCTCAAATGCGCAAGATTAGCGTCGGCGACAAGCTGGGTGGTCGACATGGTAACAAGGGTGTTATTGCCCGTATTTTGCCTGTCGAGGATATGCCATTCCTAGAGGATGGTACGCCCACCGACATTGTGCTAAACCCACTAGGTGTGCCATCACGTATGAACATTGGTCAGTTGTTCGAGACCCACTTGGGCATGGCTGCCCGAGCACTTGGCATGAAGGTGGCCAGCCCATCGTTCAATGGTGTTTCTATCGAAAAAATTCAGGATCTACTTAAAGAAGCAGGTTTGCCAGAAGATGGTAAGCAAGTGCTTTATGATGGCCAAAGTGGCGAACCATTCCAGGAACGCGTTACCGTCGGTAGTATGTACATGATCAAGCTCAACCACATGGTGGCCGACAAGATCCACGCCCGTTCAACCGGTCCATACACCATGGTTACTCAGCAGCCGCTGGGTGGTAAGGCCCAAAATGGTGGCCAGCGCTTTGGTGAAATGGAAGTTTGGGCGCTTGAGGCCTATGGTGCCTCGGCAACCCTGCAAGAAATGTTGACCATTAAGTCAGATGACGTATATGGCCGTTCTAAGGCGTACGAATCGATCATCAAGAAAACCGAGATCGTTGGTCCAAAGGTACCCGAAAGCTTTAACGTGCTTGTCAAGGAATTGCAGGGCTTGGGACTCAAGGTTGACCTTGTGCATTCCGACCGAGTTATAGATGCCGAGGAAGTCTTAGCCACAAATGTCCGCGAAGAGGCGGCTCATCAGGCCGAGATTGAAGTTCCAGCACCGCTTGTGTCTGATGTAGACGTGACCGAGGATGCGGTTGTCGACGAGTTCATGGTTATGGACGATATGGAAGGCGAACAGCCAACAGCAACTACACCAATAAATGACGACTCCGGCGATGATGCCGCGGATGACGAAGAAGGGAAGGAGGTCTAAGATGCGTCGATACTCTTACGGCACAAACATTGCCGATTTTGACGCAGTGCGACTAGCAGTAGCTAGCGCTACCGATATTTTGGACTGGTCACACGGCGAGGTTACCAAGCCTGAGACCATTAACTACCGTACCCAAAAGCCAGAACGCGATGGTCTGTTCTGCGAGCGTATCTTTGGCCCGGTCAAAGACATTAACCCGCACGACGCCAAATATAAGGGCGTTCGTTCCCGCGAAGCTGCCGTCGACAAAAACGGCGAGCTGGTCACCAAGAGTATTGTCCGCCGCGAGCGCATGGGTCACATCACCCTTGCGGTACCTGTTGCTCATATCTGGTTCTTGCGTGGCACCCCGTCAGCTATTGGCTTACTGCTTGGCATTACGGTCAAGAATCTAGAGCGAGTTGCTTATTTTGCCAATTACATTGTTAAAAATGTAGACAACGCAAAACGCGACCAACTCCGCGCCGACAAAGAAGCTGAGTTTGCTGCTGCCAAAGAGGCCATCAAGATTCGATACGAAAAAGAGGCCGAGGCCCCCGAAGCTAACGTTAAAGCCCTGGCCGAAATGCAGACCAAAGAATTGACCGAAGTCGACAAAGAGTTCGAGATGCTTAAGGCTCAATTGGATTCTCTGGAAAAATTGCGACTTATCTCCGAAACCGAATACCGCGCTCTGCCAGAAAACCTAAGCCGTCTCATCCAAGTTGGCATGGGTGGCAACGCCCTAAAAGAGCTTTTGGATGAGATTGATCTCAAACAACTGATTGCCGAACTATCTGCCGAAGCCGAAGAGGCCAAGGGTCAGCGCAAGAAGAAGCTGATGAAGCGTTTGCGCCTGCTCGAGAACATGGATCGAGCCAACATTAAACCAGGCAGTATGTGCGTCAGTGTGTTGCCGGTTATTCCCCCAGACCTTCGCCCTATGGTGCAATTGACTGGTGGTCGATTCGCGACCAGCGACCTAAACGACCTCTATCGCCGGGTTATTAACCGCAACAATCGCTTGAAGAAGCTTATCGAGCTAAACGCGCCGGAAGTTATTCGTCGCAACGAACAACGCATGTTACAAGAAGCTGTCGATGCGCTGATTGACAACAACAGCACTCGTTCTGGTCGTGCCGTAGCCGCTACCGGCCAACGTCGCCGCCTAAAGTCCTTGAGCGATATGCTAAAGGGCAAGCAAGGTCGGTTCCGTCAGAACCTACTTGGTAAGCGTGTAGACTACTCTGGTCGTTCGGTAATCGTTGCCGGTCCAGAGCTCAAGATTAGCGAATGTGGTCTACCTAAGATGATGGCACTCGAGCTGTTCAAGCCATTTGTCATTGGCGAATTAATCGCTCGCGAGCAAGCTCACAACATTCGTTCCGCTACGCGCATGATTGAAATTGGCGAGACCGTGGTATGGGATGCCCTGGATGAAGTTATTCGGGGTAAGTACGTACTACTCAACCGCGCGCCATCGCTACATCGTTTGAGTATTCAGGCCTTCCAACCGGTACTCATTGAGGGTCGCGCTATTCAGCTGCACCCACTCGTCTGTGAAGGTTTTAACGCCGACTTCGATGGTGACCAGATGGCCGTTCACTTGCCGCTGAGTGACGAGGCTCAAGACGAAGCTCGTAACATCATGGCTGCTAATATGAACCTACTTAAGCCTGCAGATGGTACGCCTATTCTAAACATCGACCAAGACATGGTGCTCGGCTGTTATTACTTAACGTACGACCGACCGGGCGCAACCAAGAAGGTCAATAACTACAGTGGTGTTTCCGAGGCCCTTATGGCTCAAAGCGCCCATCTGATTACAGCCCAGGATTACGTGCGTTTGCCATTCCGCGGCGAAGTGCGCGAAACGACCCTTGGTCGGGTTCTATTTAACGAGATTTTCCCAGACGACTTCCCATTCCAAGACGAAGCCATGACCAAGAAGAAATTACAGCAAGTGATGGCCTTGGTGTATCAGAAGTATGGGCAAGCCCAGACTGCAGAGATTGCCGACGACCTAAAGCGACTTGGCTTTACGATGGCCACTCGTTCAGGTATCTCGATGGGTATGGGTGACTTCGCGCCAATTGACGGTATGGATCAACTCGTCAAAGAAGGCGAAGATCGTGCTGCAGCTATTTCCGAACAGTACGAACAAGGTTTTATTACCGAAGAAGAGCGCTATCGTCTGACAGTAGAAAACTGGACCAAGATTGATAACCGCGTCCAGGAACTGTTGGGTGAACAAATGATCGGCGCCAATAGTTCCATGGCTATTGCCATCGCCTCCGGTGCCCGAGGTAACATTTCGCAGATGAAGATGTGTGTTGGTATGCTTGGTGTCTTTTCGGACGCCTCTGGTCGTGCCATTGAGCTACCCATTAAGTCTGGTTACATTGAAGGTCTAAACCCGCTGGAATACTTTACCGGTACTCGTGGTACCCGTAAGGCGCTCATCGACATCGCTCTAAAAACCGCTGACGCTGGGTATCTGACCCGTCGTCTGGTTGATGTAGCACAAGATGTGTTTACTATCGATGTTGATGATCCTGCTGCTGACCCAGGCTTTGCTATGCTGCGCGCTGACGCCGAAGAAATTGGCATTGCCTACGCCTCGCGCCTGGAAGGCCGTTTTACTGCCGAAGACGTTAAGGGCCATGTTAAGCGCGGACAGGTTATCACTAAAGAAGTTGCTCAGGCAATCGAAGCTGACGAAAAACTTGATGGCATTAAAGTTATGTCTGTCCTGAGCTGCACACCGGTACGCGGAGTGCCTCAGAAGTCATACGGTCTTGACCCAGCAACCGGTTTACTAGTAGCTGGCCATCACCCCATTGGTGTTATTGCCGCCCAGTCTATCGGTGAACCTGGTACGCAGCTGTCGCTTGACTCTAAGCACCGTTCTGGTGCTGTCTTGGCTGACGATACTGCTCAGGGCTTAAGTCGTGTAGAAGAGTTGTTCGAAGTCCGCACCCCTAAGGGTCTGGCGTATCTGACCGAAATCGCCGGTACGGCATCGGTATGGGAGCAGGGCGACCACTACGTCGTGCAGATTGCCGCCAACCCTGGTGCAAGTCTGAACTTCCCACTGGGTGAGCGAGTAGCCAAGGTAAAGAGTGGCAGCGACGTCGCCATTGGCGATGTTGTCGCCAGCCTAGAAGATGGCGCGGAACCAATTGTGGCACCTATGGCCGGCAAGGTTGAGATAAAGCGCAAAGAAGTGGTCATTACGCCGAACGGTCAAAGTAGCGTTCGCTACGAGATTCCTGGCTTTAAGCAACTACTTGTTGCCGATGGCGACAAAGTAGTAGCTGGCCAACGCCTCACCAACGGTTCTATTAACCTACAGGATCTTATGCGCCTGCAAGGTGTCGAGGCAACTCAGCGCTACATCATGAACGAAATCCTGCATATCTTTGCAGGACAGGGCCAAAACATTGCCGACAAACACCTCGAGATCATCGTCCGAACAATGTTTAGTCGCGTGCAAGTCGAAGAGGCCGGTGAAAGCGAATTTGTAACTGGCGACGTCGTTAGCAAGTTAGCGGTCGTTGACGCCAGCGAGGCCCTCGTCGCAGCCGGCAAGGCACCCATGAAGTACAATCAGTTGCTGCTTGGTATCACCAAAGCCAGCCTGAGTACCGACTCGTTCCTAAGCGCTGCTTCATTCCAAGACACCACACGTGTGCTGATTGCCGCCGCAACCAGTGGTCGCGTCGACAAATTGTTTGGTCTAAAAGAGAATGTTATCTTGGGCCGCAGGATTCCTGTCGGTACGGGCTATATGAGCCCCGAGGACAAGCTCGAGGCCAGACGGCTACTTGCTCAAGAGTCATAAACCTGATAGAATAAGCACATCAACATAAGCAGTCCGAGTCAAGCGGCACCAAAGTTCGGGTAGAGTTGGCACTCATCCACTTCGCTTCTGACGGCAGATTGCACCTAAGGAGAATTAATGCCAACGATCAATCAATTAGTGCGCAAATCGCGTGCCAAGGTGACTGGCAAGTCCAAGTCGCCTGCATTGCAGCGCGTCACCAACAACCTAAAAACGAAAAATTATGAAAAGCCAGCGCCGTTTAAGCGCGGTGTGTGCGTTAAGGTTACAACCAAGACACCTAAGAAACCTAACTCGGCACTCCGTAAAGTCGCTCGCGTACGGTTACAGAACGGCTACGAAGTGTGGGCCTACATTGGTGGCGAAGGCCACAACTTGCAGGAGCATGCCGTTGTGTTGGTGCGTGGTGGACGCGTAAAGGACCTTCCTGGTGTTAGATACCACATTGTCCGCGGTAGCCTGGACCTCCAAGGTGTCCAAAACCGCAAAAAGGGCCGTTCTAAGTACGGCGCCAAGAAGGAGACCAAGTAATGGCCGGACCTTATTATTGCAGAGGGATAACGAGCAGAGATGCGCTCTCACCATGGGATATTTCCGGACCGCTTGCCCCTATAGATCTTAGAGCTGAAAGAGTCAGTGTTGACCGGCAAGCACTATGTAATGAAGCTGCCGCGGCCGCAGTAGCGGCTGGTGTAGAACTACCCACGCAAGGCTGTATCCTCGATTGGCTACAGGCTCAAGAGCAAGGTAACCCCACAACCGGAGGTGAAGCATAATGCCACGCCATAAGACTAAAGCCCTGGTGCGCGATGTCGCTCCAGATCGCCTATATAACAGCATTCCTGTCAGCCGGATTATTAACCGCGTTATGCGCGATGGCAAGAAACAAATTGCTGAGCGATTGGTATATTCTGGCATGCAAAAGGCTGCCGATAAACTAAAGGTAGAAAATCCACTAGAAGTATTTGAGCAAGCGCTTAAAAACATTCAGCCGCACATGGAAACCCGTTCGCGCCGCGTTGGTGGTGCAAACTATCAGATCCCATTCGAGGTTAAAGGTCAGCGCCAAAATCATCTAACTACTATGTGGTTTGTTGCCGCAGCTCGCAGCCGCAAGGGCATGAGTATGATCGACCGTATCGCGCTAGAACTAGTAGACGCCTATAACAATCAGGGTTCGGCAGTCAAAAAGCGCGAAGACACCCACCGCATGGCCGAGGCCAACCGAGCCTTTGCTCACTTCGCTAGGGGATAGGACATGTCGGATTTTTCGCGCCTTCAACTTCAGCGAGTCGCTATCATAGGCGAGGCGCCAGACACGTATCATTTTACAGATGGCCAGCAACCACCTTCATTCGCACGAGTGTGGTATGAGGACGCTGCGGACGAAGTTCAGCCAGGATTCGCTGTTTCTCTCCGTGCTGCCGGGTTGCTGACACAGGGCCAGCTGAGCTTTAGCATTGAAGGGCAAAATGACAACCTGATCGCAGAGCTCACGGCAGGAGAACTAGCCGATGATCCCGAGCTGGTAGAAATGTCCGTAGAGCTTCAAACAGATCCAAGAGCACATGGCGAAGCCAGAGCCGAACAGGTAGCAGCCGAGACGGCCCAATACCTATTCACCATTGCTACGCTACAATAAGAGTATTCATAGGAGCATCATGGCAGGCAAATATTTAATCCAAGATTCGAGAAACACAGGCATTGTCGCCCACATTGACGCTGGTGAAACTGCCACTGAACCTAACCGAGCTTTTGCTCACTTTGTAAGGAGATACTATGATTGAGTTGGGAACCACACACGATTTTCATAACGCTACGGATGTTGCGGGTGAAGCCAATGAACAAGTCCTTGCTCTTCGAGTTGTACATCCAGAATATGAAGGCGCCTACGTGCGTGCAGATGGTTGGGAAGGTGGCAATATCGGGGCGCCCGACGCCGTGCTTGCAAGGCGCCCAGTGATTGAGGGCCATATATTTGTGCCGCACAGCGATACGTGGGGAGAGGTGTTTCGTGTCGAACTTCCTGAGCTAGTCGGCCTTACCTCTAGACAGATTGGCGCCCAAGTTTTGGGTGCGGAATTGTATCACGCCCTCGAAACTCATTCAGAACCACAAGGATAGGCGCCTAACAAATGGAATATCCTCCTCTAGAAGATTTTTTTCGAGCAAATTTTACAGATGACGAACATGGAGCTAGGTTCTGGGTGGTATGCCACCCCCCAATGCCCGAAGACAGAGTGATCGATGTAAGCGGGCCTGGTGTGATTATTGAACCTCGTCCGCGAGGGGAACAGAGAGTTACACTCTGGCGCATCAGCCACGACGAAGCGCTAGTTGCTACTACCGCCCTCGCTAACCTCTATACCGAGCTAAATCCCGGCGTCGCTAATGTCGAACGGGTACCTAGGGTGCGAGGAAAGCATGGGTGAACAAGCAGGCAGTTTCGATGGAGAATATGTAACGACACGTATTGTTTGGCCTCCTCAATTCCGAGATAGTTCGCGAAAGGGCGGTCAGGTTGCGGCGGTGGGCATTATGCATATGAGTCAGGAACCGCAGCCTTTTGACAGAGCCGATTGTGTGGTTAGCGGGTATCCACATAAACCTGTAGCATTGGGCCACCTTACGGGTACCGAACTTCCGACTCGCTTCACACACAAACTGCCCGAAGTCGAGGGTGACGGGTGGACCCCGGGTGGACTAGCTCTTTTAATAGCGGCTGCTGAATTGCACCACGTGCTCCACAACCAGATTCCCCCGGGTTCTGTTCCGCCCGCTGGGCAATCCTGATAGACTTAACACAGATGAGTGAAAACTGAAAGGTAACATATGGCAGGAAAGTATAGCATTCAAGATTTAAGAAATATCGGCATTATTGCCCACATCGACGCTGGTAAGACTACCACGACCGAGGGTATTTTGTATCGCACTGGTCTAAAGCACAAAATCGGTGCCGTACACGAGGGCGAAACCACCACCGACTGGATGGCCCAGGAACGCGAACGCGGCATTACTATTGTGTCTGCCGCTGTAACTTGCTACTGGAAAGGCAAGCAGATTAACATTATCGACACGCCCGGTCACATCGACTTTACCGTTGAGGTGGAGCGATCTTTGCGCGTACTGGATGGTGCTTGTGTGGTCTTTGACGGCAAGATGGGTGTCGAAAGCCAATCTGAGACCGTCTGGCGCCAAGCCGATAAATACGGGGTTCCGCGTATCTGTTTTATTAACAAGATTAACCAAACAGGTGGCGATTTTTACAAGTCACTCGACAGTATTCACCACCGCTTAAGCAAGCGCGCCTTCCCTATTCACCTGCCGATTGGCTTCGAGCAGAGTATTAACGGCATCGTTGACCTCGTTGCCATGAAAGCCTACACCTACAAAGACTTTACCGACAAAGAGTTGGTCGAAGCCGAGATCCCAGCCGACATGATGGACCAGGTCAAGAAATACCGCAGCTTACTCATCGAAAACGCTGTTGCCGAAGACGAAGCCATGCTCGAAAAATATTTCGAGGTTGGCGAAGAAGGTCTATCCGAAGACGAGATTAAGCAAGCTATTCGCACTGCGACACTTACAGGTAAGTTTTTCGTCGTTACTGGTGGAGATGGCCGCGGTGTAATTGTAGAAAAATTGCTTGACCTTGTCGTAGATTATCTGCCCGCTCCGACTGACCGTTCAAACACCTGGGGTGTGCACCCAAAGAGTGGCGACGAAGTTGAGCGCAAACACGCCGATAGCGAGCCATTCAGCGCTCTAGCGTTTAAAATCACTACCGACCCGTTTGTCGGAAAACTAGCTTATTTCCGCGTTTACTCCGGCAAAATTGTAGCCGGTAGTTACATCTTAAACAGCTCAACTGGCGAAAAAGAGCGCGTGGGGCGTATTGTTCGCCTGCAAGCCGACAAGCGCGAAGACGTCAGCGAAGTATTTGCTGGCGATATCGCGGCTATTGTTGGCCTAAAGGGCACGACGACTGGTCACACATTGTGCGACGTTACAAATCCGATCGTACTTGAGAGCATTGTCTTCCCAGACCCACCCGTTAGCATTGCTATCGAACCCAAGACCAAGAGCGACCAAGAAAAGATGAGTCTAGCCATGCAGCGCCTGGCAGAAGAAGACCCAACCTTCCGCGTTAAAAGTGACGAAGAAACTGGCCAGACTATCATCTCTGGTATGGGTGAGCTGCATCTAGAAATCATCGTCGACCGCATGAAGCGCGAATTCTCCGTTGAGGCCAACGTTGGCCAACCCCAGGTCGCGTACCGCGAAACCATCCGCAAAGACGGCGTCGAAGCCCAGGGCAAATTTATTCGCCAATCGGGTGGACGTGGTCAGTATGGTGATGTTTGGTTGCGCCTGTTCCAAAACGAAAAGGGCGCTGGGTTTGAGTTTATTAACGCCATTAAGGGTGGTGTTATCCCTGGCGAATACATCAAGCCGGTTGAAGAAGGCATCAAAGAAGCCATGGCTAACGGCGTGCTCGCCGGCTATCCAGTAGTTGATATTAGGGTAGAGCTGTACTACGGTTCCTATCACGAAGTTGACTCATCCGAAATGGCCTTTAAGATTGCGGGCTCAATGGGCTTCCAGGAAGGCTTCAAGAAGGCCGGTCCTGTGCTGCTAGAGCCAATCATGAAGGTCGTCGTCGTAACCCCAGAAGAATTCATGGGTGACGTCATTGGCGATCTTAACTCCAAGCGCGGCCGTATCGAGAGCATGGAAGATCTGTCTCTCGGTATTAAAGAGATTACCGCCTACGTGCCTTTGGGTGAAATGTTTGGCTACACCACTAATTTGCGCAGTAGTACTCAAGGACGAGCCAGTTCTAGCATGGAGCTCGACCACTACGCCGACGTTCCACCAAACGTTGCTCAGACAATTATTGCCAAGAATTCAAAGTAGCTATCGTTAATCGTTCAAAGACAGCCGGGTTACTCGGATTAGGTGTGTCGGACGTATGTTTTCGTCCCCGGCTGCTCTGATGTCGGGACGACGCCCATACGCGGAAGTAAGGAAAGCCCTACCTCGAGGGACAATTCTCTCTGTTCGCGATACTTCTCATCTATGGTCACTGTCCTGCCATCCGCAAGGTCGATAGCATCTCCACGCAGCCCAGACATGCGGCGTACATCCAGATACAAAACGCCACCCGGGCTCAGTAGACCAGCAAAAGTCGCCAGGGCGATGTCGGGTACTTGTGTGTGGGTAAGTGCTCGAGATTCGTGCAGAATATCTATATTGTTTTTAAGAGGTACCGGCGCACTACTAGTGTCGTTATACAATTCGAGCACACTGGCATCGACAAATGTTACTAAGTTCTGATTGTCCTGTACAAAGCGGAGGTCTTGTTCGGTATATGGCTGAGGTGTGAAACGACGGGCCTGATTGTCCGCCTGCATTAGGCGTGCAATCTTTGTATAGCCATCAGCGTCAGGCTCGTCTTGCGGCATGAATCCGAGGTTGCTAACAGCTACGACGAGCCTCCGATCTTGAATTGCCTTCTTATATATTGGCTGCGAGGCAACACGCATTGCCGAGAAACCCATACCCCCTCCGAAGTCTAGGAGCACAACCGGCTGGTCGCCTTTGGCTTTAAGAGCTCTATCCAACTGTTTTGTCCACAATAACTCCATACCCGACAACGAACCGCTTGAGGGATGGAGATTGGGAACATAGCGATCCCGATAATCACCCGTACTGTATGTCCAGGCGGTACCCTCGCCATGGTTTCTAGAGAAATCTACGATTGCGTTCTCTACCTCAAGTCGTTCACCTAGGTATGATTCGTATGTGGCAGGCTCTGTTTGCTGGGACGCCTCCTCCAGGATAGCCCTCCTTAGATCTGGCTGCAGGCTAGAATGTAGCATCTCGGACATATTTTCACTCCGCACTTAGCAAAACTAGAGATAGTATAGTAGAAATGCCACAGAAGCTAAAATTACGAGTTTGACAAATATATGTACACATGACAGACTTTAGGGCACTATGTCATCAAGAACAGATTATTACCCCAAACTTGAAAGAATTGAAGGTGACCGGGCAGACACATTTCAAGGTGTCGGCCAATCAGCTTTCAGTGTTGCAACGGCTCTCCTTCGCTATGCAGCAGCACGCGCTGCAACCTTAGATAGGGCGGAAATAGAGTCTGGTGCCAGACGCGTCAATAGGGTGACCGCAGCGCTTGAAGAAGCCAACCAACGCGGCTTTAATTTGCTTGCCACGTATGGCAACGCATCAATTGAAGTAGACATTGCTGCCTTGAGTTCAGATGACCCTGAAGTTGCGTCTAGAACACCTATGGGCGAAACCTCCCTTTTGGCTACCAAGGACGGCGTTGAATATGCGATTATTTGGCGGCAGGATAGTGACGGCGGTTACGATGCTCCAATTTCCGAGAGCCGAACACCGGATAGCCCACCACTTGATGTAGAAGGTGTGCGAGAATTGTATTTTGACTTCAATATGCGCCCAGGTGCTGACTACCAGCTAAACGGCGCCCGTCTGTAAGTACGGTAAAAGCGTATTTACACCGGTGCTGATTTCGGGTACAATAGGCAGGTCACTCGTGTGAGTTCTTCTCTCATACCAAGATTAATCAACCAGTTAAGTAACAGGAGTCATCTAAATGGCAGATCAATTCGACCGTAGCAAGCCCCACGTTAATGTTGGCACCATGGGCCACGTTGACCATGGTAAGACTACGCTCACCGCAGCAATTACCGCTGTGCTTGCAAAGCGGCTTCCAAGCAGCATTAACAAGCCCGTTAAATACGACGAAATCGACAACGCTCCAGAAGAAAAGGCTCGAGGTATTACCATTGCTACTTCTCACCAGGAGTACGAATCGAAGAAGCGCCACTACGCGCACGTCGATATGCCAGGCCACGCCGACTATGTAAAGAACATGATTACTGGTGCTGCACAGGTTGACGGCGCTATCTTGGTTGTATCTGCTGCTGATGGTCCTATGCCTCAGACCCGCGAGCACGTATTGCTTGCTAAGCAGGTTGGTGTACCAAGCATCTTGGTATTCCTCAACAAAATGGACCTCGCCGACCCAGAACTCGTTGATCTTGTTGAAGAAGAAGTTCGCGATCTATTGGCTAAGTACGACTTTGACCGTGAAGCACCTATTATCCGCGGTTCTGCAACCAAGGCTCTCGATGGCGACTCCGCTAACGAAGACGCCATTATGTCACTCGTAGAAGCTATGGACGACTACGTTCCAGAGCCTAAGCGCGACCTAGACAAACCATTCCTGATGTCTATCGAAGACGTCTTTAGCATTAAGGGTCGTGGTACTGTTGCCACCGGTCGTATCGAACAAGGTGTGGTTAAGGTAAACGAAGAAGTCGAAATTGTCGGTCTGCACGACACCCGCAAGAGTGTTGTAACTGGCGTAGAGATGTTCAAGAAAAACCTAGACCAAGGTCAGGCTGGCGACAACGTCGGCATCCTGCTCCGCGGTATTGAGCGCGAAGACATCGAGCGCGGTCAGGTATTGGCCAAGACTGGCACCATTACACCGCACACAGAATTTGATGCTGAAGTGTACATCCTTAGCAAAGAAGAAGGTGGTCGTCACACTCCATTCTTCAAGGGTTACAAGCCTCAGTTCTACTTCCGCACAACAGACGTAACTGGTGAAGTTGAATTGCCAGCCGACAAAGAAATGGTTATGCCAGGCGACACCGTTACCTTTAAAGTTAAATTGCTACAGCCCATCGCTATGGAGCAAGGCCTACGCTTCGCTATCCGCGAAGGCGGCCGCACCGTTGGTGCTGGTGTAGTTACCAAGATTAATAAGTAGGGATTTTAGATGGCTGGCGAAGCGTTTCCAGGGGCAATGTCTCATGAACAGGAGCTTCATGTAGTAGCCGAAATTGGACTGCGTATAGGGTCATCCCCAGATGTAGTTGCGGCAGTAGAAAACCTTGAAAGGGCTATCCGAGAGGAAGCTCAAGTCGAGGCGACGCAGTAGCAGGACAAGACGGTCCTTTGTCTTAGAGATATTAAGTAACGAGTTATCAATAACTAGCACATTTCAAAGGAAAACAGCAATGGAAGAACATCACGTAAAAACAGACCTAGGCGTACTCGACACCTTGACTGGGGTGGAGCTCATTGACTACGGCGGCGATCAGATGGATCGCGTCCAGCGCACACCTGAGGAAGTAGCAGCTGCGGTCGCTGCTGCACCTTTGGCAAACCAGGTAGAGGTGCGATCATAATGGTAGCATCAGAACCAATCAAGAAAGAGCAAAAGCAGCGCATCCGCATTCGTTTAAAGGCCTACGACCACAAGGTCATTGATCAGGCCGCTAAGCAGATTGTAGACACTGCGCTGCGAACAGGTGCTACCATTGCTGGCCCTATTCCATTGCCGACGGATCGCAGCACATTTACGGTGGTCAAATCACCACACGTCTACAAAAAAGGTCGGGAACAGTTTGAAATGCGCATTCACAAGCGCCTTATCGACGTAACTGAACCTACTCCAAAGACAATTGATAGCCTGATGAACCTCAGCCTACCGGCTGGCTGCGACGTCGAAATCAAAATGTAAATCAAGGCGCCCGAAAGGGCGCTTTTTGTTATGATCAATCTAAACTTATTATTTTCTAGCATACAACTAGGTACGGTTGCTGACTGGATAGCCGCGGTCGCCACTTTGGCGGCCTTTGCGCTTGCCGTAGGCGCCTACCAGTCTTGGAAGACCCAGCATCGCTCAAAAGCAGAAGAGAAATTGGCCCACACAATACTTAAGACGGTATACCGGTTGCAGGATATGCTGGAGGATGCTAAAAGTGAGGGTTTCAGCCCTTTGGACGTGGATGCCTGGCATGAAAAGTATCGCGAGCATTCGTCTGAACTAAGATCTTTAGTTCACGAATCCACTATTTATTGGGGCAGACAACTTAGAGATGTGGCCGAAGAATTTTGGCTGGCAAGATGCGAAGTAATGCTGGCATTGCGGCATTTCAAGCACGATCATGAAACAAATAATACAGACGCACTCTTTTCGAGTGAAGATCATGAAATTCTTTGGGGAGAGGCGCACAGTAAGAAGATCAGAAAGATCGTAAGGGATTTCGAGTCAGCGCTAAAGGATAAGCACATAAAATAAGAAGAGTTGACAACTATTAGGCATGACTGTATGTTAATAACTATGTCATTTTTAACTGTGGTGAAGCAATTCGGTCGCATTCTCGGCACTGCCGGGCTGTGCTTCACCATGGTTGAAGCCTGAGCGCTAGAACGCGCTTCGCACAGTCCTATAGGCAGGCTTCAACCGAAGCCTGTTTTTTATTTTTGATATTAGGAGAACGACAATGAGACATTTAGGAATAGAATCTGTGGGCGATGCGGGTACCGAGGCTGGGCAAGAAACCGTTACGCTAACGCGCATAACGCCGGATGGAACCGAGGTTTATGAGTATCCATTTACACCGCCATCCTCGGCTATACCACATACAGCAGGCGCCGCCGCCATACTAGGCGCAGCACTGACCGAAAGGATATAGCATAGTGCTACATTGTCATCCTTCAGTGGGCGTGCTTTAATACTGCTAGTGGCTAAAACCAAGAAACGTTCGAACAAAAATCAAGAACTAGACGGTGTCTATTTGTTGAAGCTGACGCTGTATGTTCTGCTTGGCTCGATGTGGATTAAAGTCACTCATGAAGGCAGCCTGAATATCCCTATCCCAATCGGTTTTATCATAGGTTTAATTTTTGCTAGTCACGAGCATTTCCAGATTGACCGTAAGATAGAGTACGCCGTCTTGCTTCTAGCCATGTTCGTTGGCTATTTCGTGCCTTACGGTTTATATATCAATCTGTAATCCGCCGGTAGCGATTTCGTTTATAGTCACATGAACGACGGGGAATGCAGCTAACGCAATACCGCCGTTAGTAACGAGGTTTTCCCGCATTGTTGGCCGGGAAGGCTGGTGTTCTTCTGGTGGGTCTTCAGGTTGCGGGGTTGGTACGATTGGCACCTCTGTAAGGCGTTTCCGTATCATTACCTGAGCCAGGGCAGAAGCCGAGTTGCCTAATCCTTTGAGCGCAGCACCAAACGTCTCGGGCGCAAACTGTAAAGCAACATTATGTCTTACGCCATAATACATAGCTAGGGCAGCCATGCCGAATGATGTAACACCTACGATGGCATTTGTGGCCGCAAATTGACCAAGACGACGGGTGTAGTGTGTCCTGCCATCTAGGTCGCCCCGCTGAGAGGCACGGACACCTTCTGCGTAGAAATGTCGAACACGATGTTTAGCACTAAATGGCATCTGACCCACGGTCCTGACGAATGACTCTTGAGTGAACATCAAACTATGATGCCTGACAAGTGATGGCTCGCATAATGTAGAATTCTCAACACATTGACAAGAGGTGGATGTGTCTGATAAGATGTACCGGTATAACAATTTCTGTACTTGGTTTTTTGGATAGGTCTTATCCCTAACAGATAAGAAACCATCCGGAGCCGAGAATTTTTATATCTCGGCCCTGCCACAGACGGACTAATAATCAATAAAGGTCACTATGAAAGCACTCATCGTACGAAAGGTAGGCATGACCAGCACCATCGCAGAAGATGGCGTTAGTCAAGCTGTTACCCTGCTTTCCGCTAGTCCTTGCGTCATTACGCAAGTCAAAACCGACGACCCTGACGGCTATACGGCTGTACAGCTCGGTTTTGAGGAAACAAAAGAGGCCAATGTTAGCAAAGCCCGCCAGGGCCACGTTAAAAAGGCCGGCATTACCGTCATGCCAAAGATTATTCGCGAATTCCGCGTAGACGAAATCTCAGAAGACCTCAAGGTTGGAGAAACAATCAACCCCGAGGTCTTTTCAGTTGGCGACGAAGTCGATGTAACTGGTACTTCTAAGGGTAAGGGTTGGGCTGGTACCATCAAGCGCCACAACTTCCACCGCGGTCGCAAGACCCATGGTGGTCGTTCGTACCGCCGCGTTGGTTCTATTGGTTCTATGTATCCTCAAAAGATTTTCAAGGGCAAAAAGATGGCTGGCCGTATGGGCAGCGATCAAGTTACAGTCAAAAATCTTAAGATTGCCCTAGTAGACACTGAGTTAGGTGTTATTGGAGTTACTGGCGCCGTTCCTGGCCCACGCAAGGGTATCGTTATCCTGAAAGAGGTCAAGTCATGACCGCGCCAACATTCACCAAAAGTGGCGTTAAGGCACCGACCGCTACCAAACTGCCAGCTGCAGTATTTGCGTTCGTACCCGAGAATCA
>Ga0111538_10002264_pt1 | contig 27113 bp, 22 predicted proteins | sample SoiMethybrSBSTD1_FD_79669 | JGI IMG/M metagenome (GOLD analysis project Ga0111538, IMG submission 79669) | Bulk soil microbial communities from a Populus tree surrounding site in Tennessee, USA - Soil MetaG P. TD hybrid SBSTD1 (version 2)... | ecosystem: Environmental > Terrestrial > Soil >...
CTGTCCTCGGAGACCCACGTCGAGATCGTCCGCGGGCTGACGGCCGGCGAGGTGGTGGTCGAGGGGCCGTACCGGACCCTGGCGCGCGAGCTGGAGGACGGCGCGGCGGTCGCCGTCACCGGCGCGGAGGGCGGACAATGAGCGAGTCGGAGCGGAGCAAGGCGAGCGGTGTGAGCGAGGCCCGTAGGGCCCGCGGATCGCGAGGCGAAAGCGAAGCTTGCGCACTGCTCACGCTGGCGCGGGTCTCGCGGCGCTACCAGATGGGCAGCGAGACCATCCACGCGCTGCGCGACGTCAGCTTCACCATCGACGCCGGCGAGTACGTCGGCATCGTCGGTTCGTCCGGCTCCGGCAAGAGCACCCTGCTCAACATCCTCGGCTGCCTCGACACCGCCACCTCCGGCGAGTACCGGCTGCGCGGTACGGACGTGCGCGACTCGTCGGACGATGCGCTGTCGGACCTGCGCAACCGCGAGATCGGGTTCGTCTTCCAGACCTTCCAGCTCCTGCCGCGGACCACCGCGCTCGAGAACGTCGAGCTGCCGCTGGTCTACCGCGGAGTCCGCGCCGGCGAGCGCCGCCGCCGCGCGCGCGAGGCGCTGGCGCGGGTCGGGCTGGCCTCGCGCATGCGCCACCGCCCCAACGAGCTGTCGGGCGGCCAGCGGCAGCGCGTCGCCATCGCCCGCGCGCTGGTGACCGAGCCGTCCATCCTCTTGGCCGACGAGCCGACCGGCAACCTCGACTCGGCGACCGGCCGCGAGATCCTCGAGCTGTTCCGCGAGCTGCACGAGGCCGGCAACACGATCATCCTGGTCACCCACGAGCCCAACATCGCCGCCCAGTGTCCGCGCGCGCTGCGCATGTCGGACGGCTACCTGCTGGACGACGGACCCGGGTCGCGGGTGGTTGCCGATCTGATGGTCGGAGTGCGTTTGTGAGCGTGATGGGCGCCATCCGGCGGGTGATGGGCGCCATCGGGCGGGTGATCGGCGCCATCGGGCGGGCGATCGTGCGCGTCGCGGTCAGGCAGGGCGTCGCGTTCGTCACCGCGCTGCGCGGGATCGCCGCCAACCGGATGCGCGCGTTTCTCTCCACCATCGGCATCGCCATCGGAGTGGCGACGCTCATGACCATCTACGGGCTCACCGCCGGGCTCACCAGCTCCTTCACCCGACAGCTCGCCATGCTCGGCTCCAACACCATGTATGTGTCGAGCCGGCCCTGGGTCATCCGCGGCGACTGGTGGCGCTACCGCAACCGGCCGCCCATCACCCGGGCGGACGTCGCTGCTCTCCGCCGGCGCGGCGACCTCCTGGCGGCGGTCGCGCCGGTGGCCGACGCCGCCGCCGAGGTGTCCTACCGGGGCGAGCGCATCGGTCAGGTGCAGGTGCAGGGGACGACCAGCGAGTACATCGACACCTCGACCCTCAAGATGGCGAGCGGGCGCTTCCTCTCGCCCCTCGAGGGGGCCGGCACCGGACAGATCGCGGTCATCGGCAGCGAGGTGGCCGAGCGCCTGTTCAAGCAGGCCAGCCCGCTCGGCGCCCGCATCGCGCTCGGACCCCAGCGCTTCACCGTCATCGGCGTCCTGGTGCCGCAGGGCAAGGCCTTCGGCCGCTCGCTCGACAACCTCGTCATCATCCCGATCGACACCTTCGGTCGCCTCTACGGGATGCGCCGCGACATGGCCATCGCGGTGACCGCGGTCGAGGGCGCGCTGCTGCAGGCCGAGGACCAGATCATCGAGATCCTGCGCACCGAGCGGGGCCTCGGCGCCGGCGACGAGGACAGCTTCTCCATCAACCGGCAGTCGGAGCTGCTCAAGATCTTCAACCAGGAGACCGCGGCCCTGTTCGGGGTGGCGCTGGCGATCGGACTCATCACCCTCCTGGTCGGCGGCATCGGGGTCATGAACATCATGCTGGTCGCGGTCACCGAGCGGACCCGCGAGATCGGGGTGCGCCGCGCGGTCGGCGCCCGCCGGCGCACCATCCTCTTCCAGTTCCTGAGTGAATCGGCGCTGGTCACCATGGTGGGCGGCGCGCTCGGTACGGCCGTCGGCATGCTCGGCTGCCGGGTGATCGATCGGGTCGCCCCGATCAGCGCCGAGCTGTCGCCCGGCGCGGCGGTCGGCGCGCTGGTCTTCTCCGCCCTCATCGGACTCGTGTTCGGTACCTGGCCGGCCTACCGCGCCTCCCGCCTCGACCCCATCGACGCCCTCCGGTTCGAGTGATGCTGATCGCCCTGGTCGACACCCTGCGCGCCGCGCTCCGCACCCTGGCGGCCCACAAGCTGCGCTCGGCGCTGACGCTGCTCGGCATCGTCATCGGGGTGGTCTCGGTGGTCGCCATGGCCGCCACCATCGAGGGGCTGCGCCGCAAGATCCACCAGGACCTCGCCCAGCTGGGAACCGGAGTCTTCCAGGTCCAGAAGCAGCCGACCGGCGGTTTCGGGCCGCGCGACCAGGCCGCCATCGAGCGGCGCAAGGACTTCACGCTGCGCGAGGTGGCGCTCCTGCAGGACCGCTGCCGGAGCTGCCTGCGGGTCGGCGGCGAAGCGTGGGAGCCGGAGCGCGACGTCCGCACCGCCGAGCGCGCGATCCGGACCATCGTGCAGGTGGCCGGGGGCACCGAGGCATTCTTCGACAACAACGGCTTCGCCCTGGCCACCGGGCGACTCTTCACCGAGGGAGAGGCGCTGGCCGGGACCAACGTCGCGGTCATCGGCGCCGACGTGGCGGATCTGCTCTACCCCGGCCAGGAGTCGGTCGGCCACTGGCTGCGGGTGCGCGGCCGCCGGTTCCGCGTCATCGGGGTCCTGGCGCGGCGCGGGCAGCAGCTGGGCTTTCCGATCGACAGCGTCGTCGCCATGCCGATCGCTGCCTTCATGCCGCTCTACGGCACCCACCGCTCGCTCAACGTGACCGTCCAGGCGCGCGATCCCGAGCGCATCGCCCGCACCCAGGACGAAGTGGTGTCACTCCTGCGGCGCGCGCGCGGCGTGCCGCCCGAGGCGGAGAACGACTTCGAGCTGTTCTCCAACGAGTCGGTACAGGAGACCTTCGACAACCTGTCGACCATCATCGCGGCCGCCTCGGTCGGCATCTGCGCCATCGCGCTCCTCATCGGCGGCATCGGCGTCATGAACATCATGCTGGTCTCGGTGACCGAGAGGACCAGCGAGATCGGCGTCCGCCGCGCGCTGGGAGCCCGGCGGCGCCGCATCCTCGCCCAGTTCGTGGTCGAGGCGATCATGTTGACCAGCATCGGCGGCGCGCTGGGGGTCGCCGTCGGCATCGCCGCCGCGGCGCTCATCGAGATCCTGGTCGGCGTGCCGACCGCGGTGCCGGCCTGGGCGGTGGTGCTGTCGATGCTGTCGGCCGGCGGCGTCGGCCTGGTCTTCGGCATCTACCCTGCCTACCGCGCCTCGCGCCTCGACCCGGTCGAGGCGATGCGCCGCGAGTGACTCGGCGATGCACGGCCGCCGGCGGCCCTCGGCCCAGGTGACCGGTCAGCGGCCGCGCACCCGCACGTGGCCCCAGCGCTCGGCGATGCGGTGCTGCTCGAGCCGCAGGATGGCGATGACGTCGAGCGCCAGCGGAGCGCCGGCCCCCGGCTGTCCCATGAAGGGACCGGCCTGGATCCCCTCGATCGAGAAGCGGATGGCCACCCGATCGCCCGAGCCGAACAGGTCGTGCACGGCGATCGAGCGCCGGGGCAGGGCGACGGACAGCATCTCCATCACCGCGAGCACGCCGCGCGGCCCGCGCGGCCACTCCGGCCGCGGCGGGTCGTGGTCGAGGAAGTCGGCGGTGAAGAGCTCGGCGACCCGCGATCCGTCGCCGCGCGCGAAGTCGCCGGAGTAGAAGTCGCGCACCAGCTCGAGGTCGCTCGTCATCGACATCACGCTCCGATCCGGGGCGCGCGCCCCAGGTAGGTACGGTCGCTCAGTTGCTGGAGGAGGAAGACGGCCACGTCGGCGCGCGGGATGGTCCCCTTCGCCCGCTCGTCGCCGAGAAATACCCGGCAGCGGCCGCGCGCCGGCCGGTCGACCAGCCGCACCGGCTGCACGATCACCCAGTCGAGATCCGATTCGCGCACGATCCGCTCCTGCAGCTCCTTGTCGGCGAACTGCTTGCGCAGGAAGAACGGGATCAAGATCCGGTCGAGGAGGAAGCTCGATCGGCCGCGGGTCTCGCCGACCCCGATGGAGGACTGGACGACCAGGCGCCGCACGCCGCTCTCTCCCATGGCGAGGACGATGTTGCGGGTGGCCTCGGAGGCCACCGTGGTCGCCGCCGGCTGCGAACGCGACGCCCGGTTGCGCGGCCCGATGCAGCAGACCACCGCGTCCTGACTCTTGACCGCCTCCGCCACCGCCGCCGGGTCGCGCGCGTCCCCCTGGACGATGCGCGGCGCGCCGTCGAGGTCCGACATCGCGGCAGGATTGCGCACGAACGCCGTCACCTGGTGTCCGAGCGCGACCGCGCGCTTGACCACCTCGCGGCCGGTGGGACCTGACGCGCCGAAGACCGCCACCCTCATGCCGCCATCGTGCGCCGTGCCCTGCCCTGGGACAAGTGGCACATTCATCGATTCAGTGTGCCGGATATGGAACAATGCCCGGATGGCCGCTCCACCTCCGCTCGACGATCTGGCGCTGTTCGTCGCGGTCGCGCGCGAGCGGAGCTTCAGCCGGGCGGCGGCCGCGCTCGGCCTCCCCAAGTCGACCCTGAGCCGGCGCGTCGCCGCGCTCGAGCAGCGGATCGGCGCCGCGCTCCTGCACCGGACCACGCGCTCGCTCTCGCTCACATCGCTCGGCGCCGCCCACGTCGAGCGCTGCGCCGCGATCGTGGCGGCGGCCGAAGAGGCGGCGCGGGCGCTCGAGGCGGGTCGCCAGGCGCCGCGCGGGCGCCTCCGGGTCGCCGCCCCGGTCCTGTTCGGCGCCGCCTTCCTCGCCGACGCGGTCGCCGACTTCGTCCGACTCTACCCGGGCACCGCGGTCGATCTGGTCGTGACCGACTCTCCGGTCGATGTGATCGCCGACGGCTTCGACATCGTCATCCGGGTGGATCGAAGGCTGCCCGACTCCTCGTCGCTCGCGCGCCGCTTCATCGGGCCGGCGCCGATGGCGATGGTCGCAAGCCCGCGCTACCTGGACCGCCGCGGCCTGCCGCGCCGGCCGGCCGATCTGGTGCACCAGGACTGCATCCTGCTCGGCGACGGCCCCTCGGCGGCCCGCTGGGAGCTCGAGCGCGGCTCCGCCCGCCAGATCGTCAAGGTGGCGGGCCGCGTCCGGGTCAGCAGCCCCATCGCGGCGCGCGAGCTGGCGCTGGCCGGCGCCGGGATCGCCATCGCCCCGCTGTTCCTGTGCGCCGCCCCGCTGGCGGCCGGCACCCTGCGGCTGGTCCTCGAGGGATGGAGCATCACGCCGTATCGCATCCACGCGCTCTACGGCCGCGCGCGGCCGACCGCGGGCGTGCGGGCGCTGCTCGACCTGGTCGCCGCCCGCGGGCTCGAGCGCGCGCGCCTCGCCTGATCGCGCGGCGACTACGACCGGTCGCGCAGGGCGCGGACGATCTCTTCGCGGATGAGGGCGGTGACGCGAGCCCGGTCGGACGGGCGGCCGGGCGCGACGGTCGGGACGTCGGAGTGGGGCGCCGGGGCGCAGGCGACGACCGGCTGGACCGCCGCGCTCGCCGGAGCGGCGGCGCGCTCGGCTGCCTTGCCCAGGCCCGCCTTGCTGCGCGCGGCGAGCAGCGGCGCGATGGCGCTCTCCGGCAGGTAGGCCGGGCCGCCGGTCGCCTGGGCGAGGGTGGCGATGCGCGCCAGGTGCTCGACCAGCTCGAGGCGCAGGTAGGCCTGCTCGAGGTCGGCGCCCCAGGCCAGCGCGCCGTGGTTGCCGATCAGCACCGCGTCGTGGTCGGCGAGGAAGGGGAGGAGCGCCTCGCGCGCGGCCGCGCCGGGCAGCGCGAAGGGCACGGTCGGTACCGCGGGGCCGAGCGAGACGACCGCCTCCGCGATGAACGGACGCTCGAGGACGCGCGAGCCGGACACCGCGAGCGCGGTGGCGTAGGGCGGATGGGCATGGACGACCGCGCCGACGTCGTCGCGCCGCTGGTAGACCGCCAGGTGGAGGCCGAGCTCGCCGAACGGCTTGCCGGTGCCGCCGACCACCACGCCGGCGCCGTCCACCTCGATGAGGGTGCGCTCGTCGACTCGCCGCTTCGAGGTGGCGGTCGGGGTGGCGAGGAACCGCTCGGCCGAGAGGCGAGCGGTGACGTTGCCGTCGTGGTTGGCGACCCAGCCGCGCCGGTGCAGCTCCTGCGAAACCGCGACCAGCTCGCCGCGCAGCCCGCGCGCGCTCATGCGTCGACCCGGTCGACCACGCCGACCACCAGCGAGCGGATGGGAAGGATGTCTCCCATCTGCATGATCTGCCTGACCCCGTTGCCCTCGGTCAGGACGACCACGCGGTCGCCCGGGCCGGCCTGCACCCGGTCGATGGCGAGGAAGCTGGTGCCGATGTCGGCGCCGCCCTCGCCGATCGGCTGCACGATCAAGAGGATCTGCCCGCGGTAGGCCGGGTGCTTCACGGTCGCCACCACGTTGCCGATCACGCGGCAGAGGCGCACGTCATGCCTTTCCGGCCTTCCCGGCCTTCCCGGCGTTTCCGGCCTTGCCGGTCTTCCCGGTCTTGTCGACCTCGCGCTCCGGCGCGTCCACCTGGTCGACGATCCCGACGATGGCGGCGTCGACCGGAACGAAGTGCGGCTGGCAGGCCAGCGCCGCCTCGCGCGAGCCGACCAGGACCACCAGGTCGCCCGGTCCCGACTGCACGGTGTCGACCGCGACCTGGAGCGGGCCGTTCTCGCGCAGCTGATCGTCGACCGGCTGCACCAGGAGGAGCTTCTGCCCCTCCATCCCGTCGGCCTTGCGGGTGGCGACGACGGTCCCGGTGATCCGCCCGAGGTACATCGGGCCGGAAGATACCTCAGCCCGGCCGGTCAGGGCAGCTCGATGCCGGACCAGGTGTGGCTGAACTGGATCCGGTAGCTCGAGCCGGTCCCGCTGCCGTTGCACCCGAAGCAGTAGCTCGCCACCCCGCCGAGCGAGGGCAGGGCCTTGGTGGCGCGGGCGCGGCGCTCGACCACCAGGTCCCACGCCGAGGTGGACGGAGTGCCGAAGGTCGGGCTCCCGGCATCGTCGTCGTAGGCGCGGCCCCAGCTGGAGGTCGCCGGGTTTCCGTTGCCGTCGGTGTAGCGGTACGTGTTGGTCGCGAAGTGCTCGAGCATGACGAGCCGGTCGAAGGGGATCGGCGGGCTGGCCGAGTTGCGGATCGCGCCCCGCATCTTCGCGTACTGCTGGGTGCACCAGTTGCTCCCGTCGTAGGGCGGGGCGCACTGGCCGGGCGCGGCGAGCACCTCGCGGCCGCTCAGGTAGGCCTCGACCCCGATGAGCGCGTGGTCCGCGATCTCGGAGACCAGGGTGAAGGGGCCGGCGGCGCTGGTCCGCTGCTGCACGTAGAGGAGCGGCAGGCGACCTCGCGCGGCGAGCTGTCGGGTCACATCGCGGAGGAACCGCCGGTAGTAGATGCCGGCGTCGCTCGGGTCGTAGATGAGCGACCAGGCCTCGTTGAGCGCCATCAGCGCGGGCGCCGGGTAGTCGCCGTAGATCTCCACCTCCCGGGCGACGAGCTGGTCGGCCCAGTCGGCGCCCCGGATGCAGCGCCAGCCGCAGCCGGAGCCTCCAGCGCAGCCCTTGTCCGGCGTCCACGCTTCGGCCAGCGTGCACGAGGCGGAGGGGTTGAGCTCGTTGACGTAGTGCCCGACCGTATTGCCCTGCGCCTTGATGGCGGCGTACGCGTCGAAGGCGTAGCTGCCGTCCTCGCGCTTGCCCCAGCGCGGCTGGCTCACGATGATGACGCGGCCGTCCGGGTTGCCCGCACTGCCGCTCGCCGGGTTGAGCGCGGCGAACTCGGGCAGGCACAGGCACTTCTTGTCGTCCGTCGGACATCCCTGCCCGGAATCGAACAGCTCGATCGTGCACATCGGGTTGACCAGGTCGAAGCGGCCCAGGCCGCCGACCGGCTCGATGCCCGTTGCCGGGCATGGCGGCTCGCTTCGCACGCCGCGTGCCACCGGTCACCAGTCGGAGTTTCAGCCCGTTGTCCGCTGGCGCCGGCCGGCCGGCTGGCAGCCGCTGCTGAAGCACCGCCTCAGTGCAACCGGCTGTTCACTTGGTCGCGCCGACGCCGAGGCGGGCGCGCGCGGCCAGGTAGCCGCGCTTGAGGACGAGCTCGTACAGGTGACGGACCTGCTGCTTGCCGTCGGGGCCGGGAAGGCCGCCGAGACGAAGGGCGGTGTCGATGTCGCCCGAGATCAAGAGCCCGGCGCGGTCGGCCGCGCGGAAGCAGGCCCGGCGGTAGCGCTCGGCGTCGGGCGTGCGGCCGCGCGAGGCGCCGAGCAGCTTCTCGAGCTGGGTCCGCACCCGGACCGGCAGCGTGGTGCGCAGGAGCTCGTCGTCTTCCCGCCCTCCCGCCGGCTCGCCGGCGCTGCGCCCGAACACGCGCACCAGCGAGGCCCACAGGGCGGCCAGGTGCTCGGCCGACAGCCCGGCGGCGATGATGCGCTCGGGCCGCGCGAGCTCGGCGGCCCGCGCCAGGAGGAAGCGCATCTCGGGATCCGACACCGAGTTGGCGCGCGCGCCGTGCAGGCGCGGGCCGAGCACCAGGACCGGTGGCGCGACGCACAGCACGGAGACGTCGGGGGCGTCGGACTGATCGGTGGCGTAGAGGACGGTGGCCGGAGCGTCGAGCGCCCGCGAGATGCGGGTGAACACCGTCACCGACGGCAGGTCGCCGGTGGTCTGCAGCTTGCGCGCCCCGCTCATGCCGGCGCGCGACTGGGCCCCGGCCACGTCGGCCCAGAGAAGCGGCGCCGCCTCCCACAGGGTCGCCATGATTGCCGCCATCGGCTCGTCGTCCTCGTCGGCCAGGAGCTCGCTCCTGGCGTCGCCGTCGATGATCCCCTTGTAGGCCTCGTCCTCGGCCATCAGGCGCACCGGGTGGAGCCCGAGGAAGGAGACCTGCTTGTTCGTCAGCTCGTGGCCCATGGCGCCGGCCAGCTCGAGAATGGCGCGCCCGCCGTCGCCATGGCCGCGCTCGCACAGCGCGTTGGCGTAGGTGACCACGTCGGCCACCTCGAGCGAGTCGGCCGCCAGCACGCGGGAGAACTCGACGATGACGTCCACCCGATCCGGGTCGTCCTTCCAGATCTCGACCAGGCGGCGGCGCGCGCGCATGGCGCCGTCCGACTCCTCCGCCAGCACGATCGCCTGCTGGTAGGCGGTGGTGGCTCCCTTGACGTCGCCGCGCTGCATGCGCGCGTCGGCCAGCCGGCTCCACAGGAGCGACTGGATGGCGGTCGACACGTCGTCCTTGAGCTCCTTGACCTCCTTGGCCTGGAGCGCCCGTCCGAGCATCGCCGCCGCCGCCTCGAAGTCACCGCCCTGCAGGCAGAGGTCCGAGGCGATGCCGACCGCCGCCAGGTCATACGGGTCCGCCGCTACTGCGCGCTCGGCGGCTGCCCGCGCCCGGTCGGTCTGCCCGGCGGCCATGTAATTCTCCGCCGCGGACCGGAGGCGCGCCGCCCGGGCCAGCCCGTCGGCGGCGAACGAGGCCATGAGCTCGGCGGTGCGGGCGGCGCCGCCCGCGTCGGCGGCCAGGTCCTGCCGTTCGAGCAGCTTCTCGAGCAGCGGCAGGTGCTTCGACTCGAGCGGCACCGCGGCGTTGACCGCCGCCTCGTAGCAGATCTTGGCCCTCAGCTCGTCGTGCAGGGTGAGGAGCGCCATGTCGCCCACCGCCTCGAACAGGCGGGTCCGCTCGGTGGGGTCCTCGGTCGCCGAGGCCTTGCGGGTGAGCAGATCCGCCGCGCGCTTGGCGTCGCCGCGCTCCATCGCCAGCTCGGCCAGCGCGTGGAGCGCCGGGGCGTAGTTCGGTTTGAGCTCGATGGCGCGCTCGTAGAGCGCGGCGGCCTTCTCGGGGCGAAGCGAGCGGATCTCGGCGAGCGCCGCGTGGTAGAGACCCTCGGCCACCTCGGCAGGCTGCATCTCCGCTTGCGGGTGGCTGGCCAGCGCCCCGAGGTGGAGCGCCGCCTCGCGCCAGCGGCGCGCCCGGTAGCGGTTCTCGCCCAGCGCCAGCTTCACCAGGAGGTTGTTCCGGTGCAGCTTGTCCGCCTGGTTGAGCGTCTGGTAGGCCTCCTCGGCCGCCTCGAGCGATTCGAAGGCGATCGCCTTGCGGCGCAGGAGCTCCGCCCGGGTCTCCGGCGGCTTGCCCTCGAGCGCGGGCATCACCTGCTCGATGAAGTCGATGAGGTTGTCCCACGCCTGGCGCTCGGCGAGCAGGTCGGCCCGGGCCAGGATGGCGGGCAAGTGATCCGGCACGGTCACCAGCGCCTCGTCGAGCCGCTTCTCGGCGGCGGCGTCGACCCCGGCCTGGCGCGACAGCGCCGCCAGCTGGGTCAAGACCTGCGCCCGCTCGAGCGGCTCGAGCGAGGCGCCCGCCAGGCGCGCCTCGAGCAGCGCGGTGGCGGTGTCGAGATCGCCGGTCTGCTCGACCAGTCCGGCCAGGGCCCAGGTGGCGTCGGCGTGGTACGGCCGCAGCGCCAGGAGCTTCTCGAACGCGTGGCGGGCGGCGTCGACGTCGCGGCATTCGTCGCGCAGCGTGGTGCCGGCGTCCATCAGCGCCTCGATGCGCGCGTCCATGTCGGCGAGCACGTCGGCCTCGCGCAGGCGCGCCTCGGCGTAGGTCCGCGGGTCCTTCTGCTCGGTCGCCAGCTTGGCCAGCGCCGCCAGCGCGGTCGGGTGATCCGGCACCAGCTGGAGCGCCTCGGCGAGCACCTGACGGGCGCCCTCGGCGTCCTTCAGCTCGGCCGCGCGCAGGGTCGCCAGGCGCACCAGGAGCGCCGCCAGGTCGCCGGCGGCCGCCTGGGCCTTCTTGAGCGCCGCGATCCGCCCCTCGAGCACCGCCGCGGCCTCGCGCTCGCGCTGCGCCTTGATGAGCGCCTGGACCAGCTCGTCGGCCAGATCGCCGTCGTCGGGCCGGATGGTGCGCGCGTGGCGCAGGGCCGCCGCCGCCTCCTCCGGCACCTTGAGCCACTCGGTCAGCACCCGCGCTCGCCGGCGGAGGAGCATCACCTTCTCCTCCGGATCCTTGGCGATGGCGGCCCGCCGGCGCAGCACGTCCTCGAGGTCCTTGTAGCGGCCGTGCTGCTCGAACAGCTTGTCGAGCGCGGCGAGCGCCTCGCTGTCGTTGGGCCAGGTGGCGAGCAGCAGGAGGTAGGCGTCGATCGCGCGGTCGGGAAGCTCGAGCTCCACCTCGTAGATGTGGCCGATGTTGCGCAGCGCCTCCCGTGCGGTCGGGGTCCCCTCGGCCGACTTGCCGATCTCGTTCAAGACCTCGATGACCTTGCTCCAGCGGCCGATCTCGCTGTAGAGCGCCGCCAGCTGGTCCATCACGTCGACGTCGTCGGGGGTGATCGCGCGCAGCCGCTCGAGCGCGTCGATGGCGTCGTGCGGCCGGCTGAGCTTGTCGCCGTAGAGGTTGGCCAGCTCGCGCAGGAGCACCGGCCGCTCGCTGAGCGGCATGGTGGCGCCGAGCCGCGGATCGGTCCGCTCCTCCAGCGAGGCGGCGAGGTCGACCCAGCGGCCCTCCTGGCGGTACAGGGCCTCGAGGCGCTCGCGGGCGACCATGTCCTCCGGCCGCATGCCGAGCACGCGCCGGTGGATGGTCTCCATGTCGCGCGGGCGTCCCTGCCGCGAGCGGATCTCGGCCACCTCCATGAGCAGGCTGGCGGCCTTCTCGACCGTGTCGGCGGCGTCGGCGGCTCCCTCGTAGAGCGCGGCGAGCCGGTCCCACTCGCCGTGGTCCTCGGCCAGTCGGTACAGGCGCGCGCGCAGCTCGGCGTCGTCGGGCGACGTCTTCATCGCCAGCTCGAGCACCTCGAAGGCTCGCTTGACGTCGCCCGCGCCGCTCTCCCACACCTCGGCGGCGCGGAACTGCCAGCGGAGGCGCGCCGCCAGATCGCGCGCCGGCAGCACCTCGTAGGCCGCGGCCAGCTCGTCCCACGGGCTGGCGAAGGGGCGGGTCGGCATGGTCGCGACGCCGGTCTGGGCGCCGACGCCCGGCAGTCCGCCACCGCCCGAGCGCCGGGCCATGGCCGGCACCGGGCGCGCGCCGGCGGCGCCACCTGCCTGCTTGCGGATCTGCGGCGGCCGCGGCGGCGGCGGCGGCGGCCCCTTGCCGCTCGACATCGGCGGGACCGGCGGCGGCTGGGTCGGACGCTTCTGGCGCCCGGGCGGCGACGGCGGCGGCGTGCGCAGGACGTTCAGCGCCTCGATGAGGTCGTCGGTCTTGAGCTCCATCGTCGGCTCGGACTGCGCCTTCGGCTGGATCTCGACCAGGTCCTCGAGGTCGAGCGCCATGGTGCTGTCGCGCCGGAGCTTGTCGGCCCCCTCCGCGACACTGGCCGGATCGAGTGCCAGGAGATCGCTGGCCGACAGCTCGGTGGTCGCGTCGCGCCGGTTCTTCCTGGTCTGGATCTTCAGGCCACCGCCGCCGGCGCGCAGCGGCATCCGGCTGCGGTCCTCGATCGGCTCGACGTGGGCGGGCGGTGGCTCCGGCTGCGGCGTCTTCTCCGCCTCGGTGTAGGTGCCGATCGCGCGCGCCAGCCGCCAGAGGTGCGCGATGGTGTCGGCGTCCTCGGGCGAGAGCAGCATCGCCGCCAGATGGACGCGGAATGCCCGCACTCGGTCGCCCACCCGCTCCTCGAGGATCTGCGCCTTGCGGCGGAGCGCGTCGATCCGGGTCGCCAGCGTGGGGGCGCGATCGAACAGGGTCGCCTCGACCGCCAGCGCGTCGCTCCAGCTGCCCGACCGCTCCGACAGCGCGATGAGCGCCTCGCGCACCTCCGACTGATCGGGCGCCCACGAGAACGCCTTCATCAGCTCCTCGGTCGCGCCCGGCATGTCGCTCAGCCGCTCCTCGCGCAGCCAGGCGCGCCGGAGATGGAGCGAGACCCGCCCCGGCCGGTCGGCGACCGCGAGGGGCAGCTCGAGCGCCTCGAGCAGCCGCTGCCACAGCTCCGGCTTGTCGCCCTCGCCGGCGATTCGCTCCGCCTCGGCCCGGAGGTCCTCCGACTGCGGCTGCATGCGGAGCGCGTCGATGATCGCCTCGAGCGCGCGGCGCCGATCGCCGAGCCGGCGCTCGGCCAGCGATGCCACCTCGCGGCAGGCGGCGACATAGGCGGTTGCGTCCAGTCCCGGCGGTGTCGCGGCCGGCGAGGCGTCGCGGTGCGGCCACAGCGCGTTCCGCTCGTCCTCGTACACCTCGGCGAGCTCGCGCCACAGGCCATAGGCCTCGGCCGCGCGGCGCAGCTCGGCGATGGTGGCCGCGTCGGGGGCTTCCTGGTGAGCGCGCCGGTACCAGCTGAAGGCGGCCCGGTGATCGCCCAGCCGCTCGGCCACGACCTGCGCGATGCGACCCATCAGCGCGCGCTTCTCGCGCGGCTCGCCCGAGCCCTCGACCCGCCGCTCGAGCGTCTGCACGTGGCGAGCCCAGTCGCCGACCTGGGCGTAGAGCTCGGAGGACGCGGCCAGCGCCTCCTCGTGATCCGGCGCCAGCTCGAGGACGCGCTCGAACGCCATCAGCGCGCGGTTGGGATCGGCCAGCCGGTCGCGGCACAAAAGGCCGATGTCGAGCCCGCGCGCGATCTTCCGCTGCGGCTCCTCGGTCAAGTAGAGCTCGCGCTCGGCCACCCTGACGGCGGCGTCGAAGTCGCTGCGCGCCTCGTAGAGGCGGCGCAGGGTCTGGTGCGCCTGCAGGTTGGACGGGTCGAGATCGCGGATGAGGACCTCGAGCGCGCGGGCCGCTTCGGCCGGCGCCCCCAGCCGCTCCTCGAGCAGCCGGGCGCGGCTCATCGCCACCTCGGCCGCCTTGGTCGGGTTGTCCTCGGTGTAGAGCGGCGCCTGCCGCTCGAGCACCTCCGACAGCTCGCGCCACTGCCCCTGCTGCTCGTGCAAACGGGCCAGCGCATCGAGCGCGTCGCGGTCGCGCGGCAGGATCTCGATGACCTTGCGCCAGGCCCGGGTCGCTCGCTGCGTGTCGCCCAGCCGCTCGTCGACCACCTGGGCGTAGCGCTTGAGCTCGAAGGCGCGCTTGGCGGCCGCCGGGCTGCCCGGCTCGGGCGGCTTCTGCTGCATGAGGCTGCGCTCGAGGACCAGCGCCAGCTCGCCCCAGCGGCCGTGCTGCTCGTAGAGGTCGGCCAGGCAGACCAGCGCGTCGCTGTCGGACGGCACCGCCTTGATGACCTGCTCCCAGCGGTCCATCGCCGACGCCTCGTCGCCCCGCTCCTCCGCCAGGCGGGCGAGCCGGCGCAGGACCTTGGCCTTCTCGGCCGGACCGGTGGCCGACACCGCGTGGTACTCGAGCGTCTGCTCGAGGCGGACCGCGTCGCCCGCCTTGTCGAGCACCCGCTCCATCCGCTCGAGCGCGTCGCGATCGCCCGGCAGGATCTCGAGCACGCCGCCGGCTGCAAACACCACGCCCTCGACGTCGGCCAGCCGCTGCTCGTACATCGCGGCCAGCCGGCGGAGCGCGGTGAGCCGCTCGACCCGCTTGGCCACCGGCCACTCGCGTGCGGTCGCCGCCCGCTTGCCCTCGCGCTCCATCTCGGCGGTCACCTTGGCCAGGTCGAGCTCGAGCTGCCGCCGGATGGTGCTGGCCAGCCCGGCGTCGTCCCCCTCGCGCTCGTACAGCTCGCTGAGCGCCTTCATGGCCGGTTCGTCGTTCTCGAGGATGGTGAGGATCTCCTCGTAGAGCTGGATGGCGCGGCGCGGGTTGACCTGCCGCTCGCGATAGACCTGCGCGATGCGGCGCAGCGCCTCGGCGCGGGCCTCCGGGGTGACCGCCGCCTGCGCCTCCTGCTCGAGCATGCCGACCAGCTGCTCCCACATCTTGGCGCGCGACAGGAGCCGGCGCAGCGACTCGTGGGCGCGCGCGTTCTGCGGGTCGAGCTCCTCGACCCGCTGCCAGGTGGAGATGGCGCGCTCGATGTCGCCCAGCCGGAGCTCGGCCAGGTGGGCCAGCTCCTCGAGCCGGCGGATGAGGTCGGCCGGCGCCGCGCCTGCCTCGCGCAAGTTCTCCAGCGCGAACTCGTTCAGGTCGGCCAGTCCGCGCCAGTCGCGCCGCTCGCGGAAGTGGTCGGCGTAGCGGGCCAGCGCGTCCTCGTTCTTCGGGTCGATGGTGAGCACCCGGTGGAGAATCTCGGCCGCGCGATCGCGATCGTTCAGGTGCTCGCGCACGATGGTCGCCAGCTCGAGGAGCTCGGCCATCTGGCGATCCGGGTCGGACTCGAGGCTGTCGATCTCGGTCTCGCTCAGCGCGGCGAGCAGCGGCCAGTCCTGGTCCTCGGTGTAGAGGGTGCGCAGCCGGACGTAGGTCGGTCCGCCCGGCGACTCGAGCGCCGCCAGCTGCTCGAGGCAGCGCTTCAGCTCCTCCCGGTCGCCCAGCTGGTTCTCCACCAGGTCGGCGCGCTTGCGCAGGAGCGACTCGCGCTCGGGGTCTTCCTGCACCACCGCCAGCGCCTGGCGGTACAGCATGTCGAGCTCCGGCCATTTCTCGGCGCGGATGAGGGCGTCCTCCAGCGACTCGATGCTCGGCTTCGAGTAGGGATCGACGCCGAGCGCGCGCCGGAGGTAGGTGATGGCCATCTCGGTGTCGTCGGTGGCCATCCGGCCGCGGCCGAGCTCGACGAACAGCTCGCCGGCGCGCCGCTGCGGCTCGGGGTCGCCGGCGAAGCTCGGCGAGGCGTAGATCTCGGCGAGCGCCTCGCGCGCCGCCTGGGAGCCGGGATCGAGCGCCAGCGCCTCCTCGAGGTGACCGGCAGCCGCCTTCGGGTCGCCGTGCCGGGCGAGCAGGCGGCCGAGCTCGAGCGCGATCTGGGCGCGGCGGTCGGCTCCGTCGTCACTGTCTTCGGCCGAGGGGAGGATCTCGAGCTCAGCCTCGTAGAGCTGGGCGACCATCTTCGGCTTGCCGAGCGAGGCGTAGATGGCGCGCGCCGCCTCGAGCGCCTCGGTCCTGAGCGGCTCGAGCTGCCAGGCGCGCTGCCAGTGATGGAGCGCGCGATCGACCCGGGCCAGTTTGCCGTCCCACAGCGCGGCGACCTGGCGGTGGCGCTCGGCGCGGCGGGTGTTCAGCTCGCCCCCGTTGGCGCCGCTCTCGGCCATCGCCGACAGCGTGTCGAGCTCGCTCTCGATGACCGCGGCTGCCTCGGCGAAGCGGCCGCGCGCGATGAAGTGCTCCGACAGCCGGTTGGCGGCCTGCTCGCTGGCCGGGTCGTGCGCCAGCGCATCGCGCAGGTCGCGCTCGCCCTCGCTGGCCTGGCCCATGCGCAGGCGGGTCGCGCCCGCCTCGACCAGGATGCCGGCGGCGCGCCGCGGATCGCTCACGTGCTCGGCGTGGAGCTCCGCGATCTCGGCGAGCTCTCCGCCCAGATTCGCCTGGCGCAGCGCCTCCTTGAGCTCGCGGTAGAGCTCGCCCGAGCGGGGGTCCCGCCGGAACGCATCCACCTTGGCGGCGAGGCTATCCAGGAGCTGCGGCTTGGTCGGCGTCAGATCGTCGCTCATCGACGAGGGCCCCCCGGCAGAATCTGCCGTCCGCCCGCGACGTTAGCACGGCCCCCGGAGCGCGCGAAAGGCGCGCACCGATCCGATTTCGACTGTTAGTTGCCGATTGCCGACAGGAATTCGCGCGCCAGCGTGCGGGCTGCGTCGTGTCCGTTGCGCGCGGCCGGGGCGGTTGCCGCCGGCTCGGCCGCCGGGCGCTCGCCGCGCGACGGCTGCAACCCCTCGCGGCTGAGGACGAACTCGGCGGCGCGCACCCTCTCCTGCATCGACACCGATTCGACCGGGAGGTAGGAGACCCGGTGCTGCTCGAGGAGCAGCTTCACCATCCCGTCGATGCGCAGCACCGACTCCCAGGTGACGCCGGCGCGGACCCCGTCCTCGCGGAGCAGCGAGGGATGCGGCCGGAGGAAGAACACGATTCCCTCGGAGACCCACTTCATGTACTCGGCGAACCGCGGGGTCGCCATCAGGTCGGCGACGATGGTGGTGTGCTCTGCCGCGTAGGCCAGGTTGTCGAAGGCCCGATCGCTGACGAAGTGGCCGTCGTGCAGCCGCTCGACCGCCACCTGGCGGGCGAAGACCTGGGTCTGGTACTCGGCGACCAGGTCCATGTCGGTCCGCAGGGCGTCGAACGAGGCCTCCATCTCGGCCAGGACCGCGCGGGCCACCTCGGTGATCATCGGCAGCCCGTACTTCCGGCTGATGAAGCGACAGAGGGTGGTCTTGCCGGTGGCGTGGCTGCCGACGAAGTAGATGCGCACGGGGCTTCTCTAGCACCCCGGTCTGATGTGGAACCGGCCCTAGAACACCTGGAAGACCACCCAGAGCGGCAGGTGGTCGCTCACCCGGACGCCGCGCTCCACCCCGACCCGCCTTGCCCCGATCCCGCGGGCGTAGACGGCGTCGAGCCGCATCGAGAGCCACGGGCTGGTCGGCCCGGAGCCGGCCGCCGGCACCGCGAAGCCGCGCTCGCGGACCAGCGCCTCGAGCCGGTCGTCCTGCCGCCCGCAGGGGACCGGCACCACGTGCCCGATCCAGCAGAAGGGGCTGGTGTTCATGTCGCCGGCCACGATGACCGGCAGATCGCGCTGCGCCGCCGCGGCCACCAGCACCGGCGCCAGCTGGCGCCTCCGCTCCGACGGGTTGATCCGGTTGTCGAGGTGAACGCTGTAAACCCGGAGGGCGCGCCCGGGATAGGCGACCGTCGCTCCCAGCGCCACCCGCCGCGCCGAGTTGAAGACCACCTGCCGGCGCGGCAGGGTGACGAGCTCGAAGTCGCTGAGCGGCCAGCGCGACAGGATGGCGACCCCGTGACTGCCGCCCGAGCGCAACCCGTACCCGGGCGCGTAGGCGTAGCTCATGCCGAGGCGCTCGGCCACCTGGCCGGCGCGGCTCAGCCCTTCGCGGTCGTGGCTCTCGATCTCCTGGAGGACGATGACGTCGGCCCGCCGGAGCCACGGCCCGCCCAGGCCGCCCGCGATGCGCGCCGCCGTCTCCATGTGGACGTTGTAGGTCACCACCAGGAGCTGGCCGTCGTCGCGCGCGGCGGCCGGGCGGTTCCGGTGCCGCACGGCGGTGTCGGTTGGATCCGCGCGGTTGAGGGCGGCGCAGCCGGCCGGCAGGAGGGCGAAGACGGGGCCGAGGAGGAGGCCGGCGAGGAGGATCGCGCGCCGCATCCTTTCAACCTAAACGGTCCGGCCGGGCGGTCGGCTGGCAAAGTGCGGTCTGGAAAGCGACCCACCCGTGTGGTAGGTAGGCGGTTTCATGCTCGATCTCAGGAACCAGACGCTCGAGGAGACGGTGGCGCTCGCCACCTCGCTCGGCGAACCGCGCTACCGCGGCGAGCAGATCTGGCGCTGGGTGCACGCCCGCGGGGCAACCTCGCTCGACCAGATGTCCGACGTGTCGAAGGAGCTTCGCGCCCGTCTGGCCGGCCAGGTGGCGCTCGGCACGCTCGAGGTCGCCGAGGTGCAGCGCTCGCTCGACGGCACCCGCAAGCTCCGCCTGGTCACGCGCGACGGCAAGTCGATCGAGAGTGTCCTCATCCCGGACGGCGACAAGCTCACCCAGTGCATCTCGTCGCAGGTCGGCTGTGCGCTCGACTGCCAGTTCTGCGCCACCGCCACGCTCGGCCTCACCCGGAACCTCGAGCCGGGCGAGATCGCCGACCAGGTCTACCGGGCCCAGGAGCTGCTCGCGCGCGAGGAGGCCCACGGGGTCATCCCCCGTGATCTGGTGTCGGGTTCGGGAGGGGACCGTTCGGGGGGGAAGGCGGGCCGCCGCATCACCAACCTGGTCTACATGGGAATGGGCGAGCCGCTGCACAACTACGACGCGGTGGTGAAGTCGATCGCCATCCTCACCGACGAGCGGGGCGCCAACTTCTCGCACCGGCGCATCACGGTGTCGACCGTCGGCCTGGTGCCGGCCATCGAGCGCCTCGGCCGCGAGCCGGACGTCCGGCCCAACCTGGCCGTGTCGCTCAACGCCTCCAGCGACGAGGTGCGCGACCGCATCATGCCGGTCAACCGCAAGTGGCCCATCGCCCGCCTGCTCGCCGCCCTCAAGGCCTACCCGCTCGAGCGGCGCCGCCGCATCACCTTCGAGTACGTCCTCCTGGCCGGGGTCAACGACGGCGACGCGGACGCCGAGCGCCTGGCGCGCCTGCTCGGCGGGATGAAGTGCAAGGTCAACCTCATCCCGTGGAACCCGCACCCCGGCGCGCCGTATCGCCGCCCGACCGCCGCCGCCATCGAGCGCTTCCAGAACCGGGTCAAAGAGCTCGGCCTGGCCGCCTACCTGCGCACGCCGCGCGGCGACGACATCGACGCCGCCTGCGGCCAGCTGGCCAACCGCGCCCGCCCCGCCGCCGACGAGCTGGTCCCGGCCAGCTCCCTTTCCCGCTCCTGAGTCGGGCGTCAGAACGGCTGACAGCCAGGTCTTGCCGGTTCTTCAGGGGGCGATGAGCGGCTCGGCGGCTGCGCCGTCGTCGACGTCCACCGCCACCGGGAAGGGGAGGGGGAGCACGAGGTCGGCGCGCTCGGCGACGTCGCCGAGGACGCTGTCGACCGCGAGGTGGAACTCGAGCGCGTCGAGCGCGCGCCACAGGCGCGGGTCGGGCGGCGGGGCGAAGCAGATGGAGACCAGCCCCGCGATCTCGTCGGCCTCGATCGCGCGCACGAGCTCGGCGGCGCCGCCGATCGCCCGGTAGCCGGCGCTCGAGCCGAGGACGAGGGTGGCCGAACGGACGCTGGACCAGACCTCGGCGACCTGGCGGATGACCGCCTCGGGGACGCCGGTCTCCTCGGACGCGCGGGCGGCAGGCCAGGTGAGCACGAGCTCGTCGGCGGGGCTCTCGCCTTCGCCGGCCGGCAGCCAGCCGCTCTCGAGCAGGAGCTGGACGACCGCGGCGACGACGGCGCCGTCACCTCCGGTCCGGACCGGCAAGTGGAGGTCGCCGGCGCCGCTCGGCTCGCCCGGGCGGGAGTCCTGGACGATGACGCGGGCGCCGCGGGCCCGGGCGGCGGCGACGCTGCGCGCGGTCGCCGGCGAGCAGGCGGCGGGGGTGCAGCCGAGGAGCCAGACGATCTCCGACTCGACCGCTTCCACCACGGCGCCGCCGACGACGCCGATGGCGGCGCGGCCGCTGCGCTGCTGGATGGCCGCGAAGCGTCGCTCCGCCAGCGCGACCGCGTTCGGGTAGGGGATGGGCACGAAGCCGCCCGGCTGGCCCGGCTTCTTGATGATCGGCTTGGTTACCGGGCGTCCGGCGCGCGCCACCTCGCCATCGTGCCAGAGGGGTGGCCAACAGAGTGGCCAGCCGCACCGGAATTGCTGGAGTCGAGTGACCTCAAGTGATGGAAAAGGGCAGGTCGGGTAGCCGGGACGCCTGACTCCATCGCCCACGGAAGTGCGCGGCGCATGATGTCCGTCCCCGTGGCGCTGGCTTTGCACTGCAGCGCATCCATGAGGCTCCCCCACCTCTCGACGCTACTGGTCTGCGCTGCGCTCGGCGGATGTGTCGGATCGATCGACGGCGGCGGCGAGCCGCTCGACCCGGACGAGCCGGATGACCCGGGCAACCCGGGCGGTGGCGGCGGCGACGATGACTGCGCTTCGGTCCAGGTCGACCTCACCGACACCATCCCGACCGTGATGCTGCTGGTCGACCGGAGCGGGACCATGGACTTCGACTTCGCCAACACCTCGCGCTGGTGGGCGGTCTACGACACCCTGTTCGACGATCAGGTCGGGGTGGTCAAGCGCCTCGAGCAGGACGTCCGCTTCGGCATGGCGCTCTACACCGCCGACAACGGCGTCTGCCCGATCATCGAGCAGATGCCGCCGGCGATGGGCAACTACCTGCCGCTCCGCGGCCTCTACGAGTCGTACGACCCGGTCGACGAGACCCCGACCGCCGTCTCCATCGACGCGATGGTGACCACCCTGAGCGGGATCCAGGAGACCGGCCCGAAGATCATCGTGGTGGCCACCGACGGCGAGCCCGACACCTGCGAGGTGCCGGATCCCGACGGGCTGCCCGAGGCGCGCTCCGCCGCGGTCGGCGCCGCCCAGCGCGCCCACATGGCCGGCATCGACCTCTACATCATCAGCGTCGGCGACCAGATCGCCCAGTCGCACCTGCAGGACATGGCCAACGCCGGGGTGGGCAAGCCACTCGGCGGGCCGGACAACGCGCCCTACTACCAGGCGTTCAACGCCGACGCGCTGGTCGGCGCGTTCGACTCCATCATCGGCGGCGTGCGCAGCTGCTCGTTCGCCATCGACGGCCGGGTGGATCCCGACCAGGCCGAGTACGGCACCGTCACGCTCGACGGGCGCGAGCTGGCCTACGGCACCGAGTGGCACCTCAGCGACGAGAGCACCCTCGAGCTCCTCGGCGAGGCCTGCACCACCCTCATGCAGGGCGACCACACGGTCGAGGCCGAGTTCACCTGCGGCTCGATCGTCGACTGACTGATCAGAGCGGCCGAGGCGTGGGGCCCGCGAGCGCGCAGTGCGAGCCGTTCTCCGGGGTAGCACCCGCGCTGAGTCTTACAATGGTTGGTAATAGCCGCGCGCGAAGAGCGTGACCTCGCCCTCGGCGGCCTCGAAGGTGAGGTCGAGCGTGTCGCCGCGGTGCATGACGAACAGGTCGTGGTCGGCGCGGCAGTAGGCCGGCACCGGGTCGCCGCGGCAGGCGAGCGGATGCTGCTCGACGCCGCCCGACTCGAGGAGGATCTCGTCGAGGTAGGTCACCTCCGGCTTCTCCTCGGCCAGGCGAACGTGGATGGTTCCGCGCGGCATCACCAGCGACTGCAGCGAGTAGGCGCGCGCGCCGCGCAGGTCGCGCAGAATCTCGCCCACCCGGGTCGCGCCCCCGTCGGCCCCGACGGCGTAGACGAAGGGACAGGCGGCCAGCTCGTCGCACGCTTGCTTCTCCCTGGTGTCGATGCGCCTCCACTCGAGCATGGCGGTGCCGGCCCGGTTGAGGCGATAGACGACCTCCTGTTTGACGACCGGAGTCGGCGGGTGCTTGGCGCGGTTGCAGGCCATCCAGCCCTGCTCGACGTAGCGCAGGGTGCCGTCGCCCGGGAAGGCGAGATCGACCGGCGTGTAGACGCCGACCGCCTGGTCGAAGACCTTCACCAGGCGGCCGCGCCGCACGATGAACAGCCGTTCGATGTTGGGCGGGTCCTCGCCGTCGCCGGTCGGCACGCCGAGGTGGATGGCGACCAGCTTCTTGGCGCTGTCGAGCACGACCGCGCGCAGCACGGCCTGCTTGGTCCAGAAGTACTCGCTCGACGGCGGCGGCTCGAGGCGGATGGAGAGGTCGCCGGCGGTGAGCGTGCCGTCGGCGGCGAAGGTGATCCGCTCGTCGCCGGGTTTCCCGTCGATGTCGCCGGTCGTCGACAGTGGCGCCATGCCCGCTCCGGCGTCGGCGGCCGCCGCGGTCGGGGCGGCGACGTCGCTGGGCGCCGCGTCGGAGGCGGGGGATTGTGTCTGCAGGGCCACCGGCTCGCCCGTCGGGGTCGCGGGCGGCGCCGGCGGCGGCGCGCTACATCCGGCGAGAATCGCGAAGAGCAGCCCGGCGCGGGTCATGCTCGATCGAACGGCGACCGTGCCGCGCCTATTCCGCACTACAATGGGCGCATGCGGCGGCTCTGGATGGTGTGCGGGCTGGCCCTGCTGGCGGCGGCCGGCGCCGCCCGCGCCGACGAGTGGGCGGCGCCGACGACCAAGTACGTGAAGTCGGATTCGGGACGCTACCGGGCGGTGCTGGTGCCGGGCGAGGCGAAGAAGCCGGGGACCCTCACGCTCTACGACGACAAGGACCCGGTCCACCCCAAGCGCATGTACCAGCGCAAGCTGGTCAACCAGGTCGCGCCGGTCCGCATCCTGGTGGCCGACGGCGGCCAGCTCGCCACGGTCGACGAGTGGGGCAACGCCGGCTACAAGCACGCGCTCGTCATCTACGACAAGAAGGGCAAGGTCGTGGTCGACTGCGCGCTCGAGCACCTGCTCCTGCCCGAGGAGCTGGCGGCGGTCGACACCACGACCTCGTCCCGCTGGTGGCGCGCCAAGGAGGAAGGCGACGTCTGGCTCGACGCCAGCGCGGTCCTCATCAAGACGGCCGCCGGACCGGTCATGCGGGTCGAGCTCGCCAGCGGCGTCCAGACCCGCGACGGCCGGCGCGTCGCCATCCCCGGCTCCGACCGCTGCCGCGCGACCAGGAAGTGATATAGAGCGGGGCATGGACCTCAAGGACGCAGTGGCGATCGTCACCGGCGGCGCCTCCGGACTCGGCGCGGCCACGGCGCGGCGGCTGGCCGCCGGCGGCGCCAGGGTGCTGGTGGTGGATCGCGACGAGGCGAAGGGCGCGGCGGTCGCGCAGGAGATCGGCGGCGGCTTCGCGCGCGCGGACGTGTCCGACGCCGACCAGCTGCAGCTGGCGGTCGGCCAGGCGGTCGGGCTCGGCCCGCTTCGCGTCGCGGTCGCCTGCGCCGGGGTCGGCTGGGCCGCGCGCACGGTCGACAAGTTCGGCGCCCCGCACGACCTCACCGCCTTCCAGAAGGTCATCGCGGTCAACCTGGTCGGGACCTTCAACCTCTTGCGCCTGGCGGCCGCCGCCATGACCAAGAGCCCGCCCGACGCCGGCGGCGAGCGCGGCCTGGTGGTCATGACCGCGTCGGTGGCCGCCCTCGAGGGACAGATCGGCCAGCTGGCCTACTCGGCCTCGAAGGGCGGCGTGGCGGCGATGACCCTGCCGGCCGCGCGCGACCTGGCGCCCTCGGGAATCCGCGTCGTCACCATCGCCCCCGGCCTGTTCGACACCCCGCTCCTCGCCATGCTGCCGCCCGAGGCGCGCGCCGCGCTCACCGCCAACATCGTCCACCCCAAGCGCCTCGGCGATCCCGCCGAGTACGCCGCCCTGGTCGCTCACCTCGCCGCCAACCCGTACCTCAACGGCGAGGTCATCCGCCTCGACGGCGGCCTCCGCATGCCGCCGAAATAGAGCCGCGCCCGGGCTCGCTAGCCGGCGGCCTTGGCGGGGGCCGCGACCGGCGCCATCGCCGGCAGGCCGAGTAGCTCGCGCAGGCGCGGGTGCACGACCTGACCGTCCTGGGTCATGAGCGTGCCGGCGGTGATCTCGTCGGCGGTGTCGACCTTGAGCGCGCCTTCCTTGGTCGTCATGTTCTTGAGGAAGGTGACCACGTTCTTCGCGTACATCTGGCTGGCGTGGTAGGGCACGGTGCTGGCCAGGTTGAGCGGCCCGCAGATGGTCACGCCGTGCACCACGATCTCCTTGCCTGCCTGGGTGAGCTCACAGTTGCCGCCGCGCTCGGCCGCCAGGTCGACGATGACCGAGCCGGGCTCCATCGCCTTCACCATGTCGGCAGTGACCAGGATGGGTGACTTCTTGCCCGGGATGGCGGCGGTGGTGATGACCACGTCGCTGGCGGCGACCACCTTGGTCATCGCCTCGCGCTGCCGGCGCAGGAAGTCCTCGCTCTGCTCCTTGGCGTAACCGCCCTGGTCTTGCAGGTTGCCGGTCTCGAGGCCGAGGTCGACGAACTTGGCCCCGAGGCTCTCGATCTGCTCCTTGACCACCGAGCGGACGTCGTAGCCCGACACCACCGCGCCGAGCCGCCTGGAGCTGGCGATCGCCTGCAGACCGGCCACGCCGGCGCCCATGACCAGCACGCGGGCCGGCTTGAGCGTCCCGGCCGCCGTCATCAGCATCGGGAACATGCGCGGCAGGTGCATCGCCGCGATGAGCACCGCCTTGTAGCCGGCGATGGTCGCCATCGACGACAGGATGTCCATGCTCTGGGCGCGCGTGATGCGCGGCACCAGCTCGAGCCCGAACGAGGTCACCCCGCGGTCGCCCATCTCCTTCACCTGGCGGAAGGCGATGAGCGGGTCGGCCATGCCGATGACCAGCTGCCCCTTCTTGAACAGCATGAGGTCGCCGCGGCCGGCGTCCGGGTTGGCCGAGTAGGTGTTGACCTGGGCGATGACGTCGGCCTGGGCGAACAGGGTCCGCCGGTCGGGCACGATGACCGCGCCCTTGTCGACGTACTCCTTGTCCGGGTAGCCCGAGGCGACGCCGGCGCCGGCCTCGATCTGCACGGTGATGCCGCTCTTGGTGAGCGGCGAGAGGACGCTCGGGACCAGCGCGACGCGCTTCTCGCCCGGCAGGGTCTCCTTGGGTGCTCCGACGACGAATGGCATCAGCGCCTCAGCGCGGCGAGCTCGGCGCCGCTGAAGAAGAAAGCGATCTCCTGGCGAGCCGTCTCCGGCGCGTCGGATCCGTGACAGGCGTTTCGCTCGATGTTGCTCCCCAGCTCGGCCCGGATGGTCCCCGCGTCCGCCTTCTTGGGATCGGTCGCGCCCATGACCTCGCGGTTTCGCGCGACGGCGTTCTCGCCCTCGAGCACCTGGACCACCACCGGTCCCTCGGTCATGAAGGCGCACAGGTCCTTGTAGAAGGGACGCTCGCGGTGGACGGCGTAGAACTCGCCTGCCTGCTCGGGGGTGAGCCGCACCATCTTCTGCGCGACCACCCGCAGGCCGCCGGCCTCGAGCATCGCCACCACCTTGCCGATGGCGTTCTTCGCCACCGCGTCCGGCTTCACGATCGAAAACGTCCTCTCGATTGCCATGTCCTTGTCTCCTACAGCACCGATTTCAGGGTCACGCCCATCTCGGCCGGGGTCTTGGCCACCGCGATGCCGGCCGCCGTGAGCGCGGCGATCTTCTCCTTCGCGGTCCCCTTGCCGCCGGCGATGATGGCGCCGGCGTGGCCCATGCGCTTGCCGGGCGGCGCCGTCTGGCCGGCGATGAAGGCGGCCACCGGCTTTTTCACGTTCGCCTTGATGTAGGCCGCCGCCGCCTCCTCCGACGAGCCGCCGATCTCGCCGATCATGAAGATGGCGCGGGTCGCCGGGTCGGCGTTGAACAGGGCGATGCAGTCGATGAAGTCGAGGCCCTTGACCGGGTCGCCGCCGATCCCGATGGCGGTCGACTGGCCGAGGCCGAGCGACGACAGCTGGTGCACGACCTCGTAGGTGAGCGTGCCCGAGCGCGACACCACGCCCACGTCGCCCGGCTTGTGGATGTAGCCGGGCATGATGCCGATCTTGCACTCGCCCGGCGTGATGACGCCCGGGCAGTTGGGCCCGACCAGCACCGCGTCGGGATAGTCCGACTGCAGGAGCGCCCTGGCCCGCAGCATGTCGCGGGTCGGGATCCCCTCGGTGATGGTGACGATGAGCTTCAGGCCGGCGGCCGCCGCCTCCATGATGGCGTCGGCGGCGAAGGGGGGCGGCACGTAGATGACGGTCGCGTTGGCCCCGGTCTCGCGGATGGCCTCGGCGACGGTGTCGAAGACCGGTACCTTCTCGAGGCCCTCGACCTTCGCCCCCTTCTTGCCCGGGGTCACGCCGGCGACCAGGTTGGTGCCGTACTCGAGCATCTGGCGGGCGTGGAAGGCCCCGGCCGAGCCGGTCATGCCCTGCACGATGAGCCGCGTCTGCTTGCCGACCAGGACGCTCACCTTGCACCTCCCGCCAGCTCGACGATCTTCCTGGCGCCGTCGGCCATGTCGGCGGCGGCGTACAGGTCGAGGCCGCTCGAGCCGAGGATCTTCTTGCCGAGCTCGACGTTGGTGCCCTCGAGCCTGACCACCAGCGGGACCTTGAGGCCGACCTCCACCACCGCTTTCAACACTCCGTTGGCGATGGTGTCGCACTTCATGATGCCGCCGAAGATGTTGACGAAGATCCCCTTCACCGCCGGGTCGCGCGTGATGATCTTGAAGGCCGCCGTGACCTTCTCGGTGGTCGCGCCGCCGCCGACGTCGAGGAAGTTGGCCGGCTGGCCGCCGTAGTGCTGGATGATGTCCATGGTGGACATCGCCAGCCCGGC
>Ga0111538_10002265_pt1 | contig 27110 bp, 28 predicted proteins | sample SoiMethybrSBSTD1_FD_79669 | JGI IMG/M metagenome (GOLD analysis project Ga0111538, IMG submission 79669) | Bulk soil microbial communities from a Populus tree surrounding site in Tennessee, USA - Soil MetaG P. TD hybrid SBSTD1 (version 2)... | ecosystem: Environmental > Terrestrial > Soil >...
CCGGGGTCCGGAGACGCCCGTGGCCAGGGGAGGAGTAGCAAGACGCGTGCGCGGAAGGCCAGAGGGCGCCGGAAAAGACGGGCCGGCGGAGCCGGAATGCCCTCGCCCCAGCGTGCAACCGTGCGACGCTGCCACGCGCCGCCCTCTCAGGTGCTACCTCCGTACGACGTACTGGATCCCCGCCCGGGGAGGGCCGGGACGGGTCGCTCAGGCCCGCTCGAGGAGGAGCGCGAAGGCCTCGATCGGGTTCCGCGCCGCCAGCAGCGCGGTGCGGAGCTCCGCCGAGCGCAGGAGCGTCGCCATGCTGGCGAGCACGCCCAGGTGATCGGCGTTCGCCGAGGCCGGAGAGAGGACGAGCGCGACGATGTGGATCGGGACGGTCGGCACCGCCTCGTACAGCCCCTGCCCGGCGATCGCGAGCCCGAGCGCCGTGGTCTTCAGCGTGCCGAGGCGCGCGTGCGGGACCGCGGCGTGGATGTCGAGGAGCGCGGTCGACGCGAGCGCCTCGCGCTCGCTCACCGCGCGCACGGCGTCGGCGGCGCTCGCCGCCGGGAGGGCACCGCCCTCCACGAGGGTCTCGATGAGGCCGCCGACGGTCTCGTCGAACGACGTCCACGGCGGCGCGACGCGGATCAGCTCGGGTCGCAGGTGCGTCGCGATCATCGCCCGCCGCTCAGGATGAGCTGCACGAGCTCGGCGACGGTCGCGGGCTCCTCCACGCCGCCGAGGCGCGTCATGATGTCGGTGTGCGCGCGCTCCTCGACCGGCCAGTCCTGGACGATCTTCCACGATGTCCCCGCACGCTCGAGGAGGTGCACGCGCCGCTGGTCGTCGGTCACCGCGATCGCGGCGCGCTCGCTCGGCGTCATGCTGAACAGGGCGTAGCCGGGACGTTTGCTGGTGACGAAGTACATCGCGTCAGCGCTGCACGCACACGCCGAGCGTGCCGAAGCGGACGGCGCGCGAATAGGCGATGAGCCTGAGCCCCTTCTCTCCGAACTCGCCGAGCGCCGCGTAGCCCTGGTCGAGCGTGACGCTGCGGGACCAGTCCCACGTACGCGCGAGCAGCCGCTCGCCGTGCACGTGCTCCCAGAGGAGGGTGTCGTACACGATCTCGACCGCGCTGCGGCGATGCGGTCGCCCGGGCGCGTGCGAACCGAGGACGGCGTCCTGCGCCTGGTAGCCGCGGTTGAGCGTCTCCGGGGCCGGCTCGCGGCGCACCAGCCACCAGCCCGCGGCGCACGTCTCCTCGGCCGCGAACGGCTGCTCGTCGATCGTCCACTCGGGACGCAGCGAGTATCCGACGCCCTTGTGCGCGGCGGGGTCGATGCCCCCGAGTCGCGTGGCGAGCGTCAGGATCGAGAGCGGCCCCTCGGGCGCGCGCGGCAGCCGCAGCACGAGCATCTCGCCCGCGGCGCGGGCGCGCTCGAGGTCCTCCGGCGCGAAGGGCAGCGCGGCAACCGCCCGCCGCTCGTCGGCGTTCAGCACCGTGACGGGATCGAAGCCCAGGACGGCCGCCAGCTCGCGCGGCCCGAGCATGGCGCCCCCGAGCGCCCGACTCGCCGCCTCGAGCCCGGGAATGTCCGCGGCGCGCGTCACCCGCCGATCTGATGCATGGCCCGCTCCTCGGTGGAGCGCCCGATCGCGAGGAGATGTCCCGCCGGCTTGTGATGCACGGCCCGCAGGAGCAGGGCACCGATCGTGCGGGTGTCCGCGCCCCGCCTGAGCGCGGTGCGGATGTCCAGCTCGTCGTCGTTCAGCAGGCAGAGGTGGAAGCGCCCGTCGGCGGTGAGACGCATGCGATTGCAGGTGCCGCAGTAGGGTTCCGTCACGGGGCTGATGAACCCGACGACGCCGCGCGCCCCGAGCAGCCGGTGGTTCGACGATTCGTCGGCGACGTCCCGCGGCGGGAGGGGCACGAGCGGCCCGAGCGCGGCGGCGATGCGCGCGCGGGTCTCGGCCGTGGGCACGAGCCCGCCCCGGGCGACGCGTGCGGGCTCGCCGCCGCCGAGCGGCATCGCCTCGATGAAGCGGACGTGCCAGTCCCGCTCGCGCGTGAGCGCGGCGAGCGCCACCACGTCCGCCTCGTTCTCCCCGCGCAGCACCACGGCGTTGATCTTGATGGGGCGGAGGCCCGCGGCCTCGGCGGCCTCGATGCCGGCCCAGATCTCCGCCAGCGTGCCCCAGCGCATGAGGCGCGCGACGCGCTCGGGGTCGAGGCTGTCGAGATGGACGTTCACGCGGCGGAGTCCCGCCGCGGCCAGGCCCGGCGCGAGGCGCGGCAGGAGGACGGCGTTGGTGGTCATCGCGAGATCGGCCACGCCCGGGACACAGGCGATGCGCGCGACGATCTCCAGCAGGTCGGGGCGGAGGGTCGGCTCGCCGCCGGTCAGCCGGAACTTCCGGAAGCCGACCCCGACGGCCGCGCGGACCACGGCCTCGATCTCCGCCGCGGTGAGCACGTCCTCGCGGGTCCCGAAGGCCGGCCCGTGGAGCGGCATGCAGTACGTGCAGCGGAGGTTGCACCGGTCCGTGAGGGAGATGCGCAGATAGTCGATCTCGCGGCCGAATCCGTCGAGCGGCACGCCGGGCATCTTCGAGCCCCGGAGGGGCGAAGTCAACAAACCGTTTGAGCAATGTGGCGGGTGGGGTGTAAGCGGGCGCCGCGGTGGAGGAGGTGGGGCGGCTGTCGGCCGCGGACGTGCGTGCCCGCCGCGGGACGCCGCCTGCGCTGCCGGGGGTGTACGCGTTCCGCGACGGCGACGGGCACCTGCTCTACGTCGGCGTGAGCCGCGACCTCGGCCGCCGCGTCGCGTCCTACTTCGCGCCCGGCGTCCCGCGCGCCGCCAAGCGTGGGCGCATCGCGCACCTCGCGGCGTCGGTCACATGGCGAACGGCTCCGTCGCTCCTCGAGGCGCTTGTCCTCGAGGCGCGGACGATCGCGCGCGAGAAGCCGTGGTTCAATCGGCGCCTCAAGGAGACCGGCCGTCACGTCTGGGTGCGCGTCGATCTACGCGATCCGTTCCCACGGCTCGAGGTGACGCGGCGACTCGAGCCGGGCCCATGGCGCTACGTCGGGCCGCTGCCCGCCGGCCGCGCGCTCCGGCGGTCGCTCGACGAGCTCGCGGGCGCCTTCGGGCTGCGCACGTGTCCCGGCGTGCTGCGGCCCGACCCGGCGGGACGGGCCTGCATGCGCCTCGACCTCGGCCAGTGCGGCGCGCCCTGCATCGCGCGTACGGGGCGCGGCGCGTACGGGCGCGCGTTGCTGCGCGCCCTGGCGGCGCTGGGCGGCGTCCACGTGGACGTGGCGCGCGCGTTCGGCGCGCGGGCGGGACCGGCAGTGGCGCCGCTCGCTCCGCCGGTCGCGGGCGCGCTCGCGGCCCTCCGCGCGGCGCGCCGCGCGGCCCGCATCGTGGTCGTGGTGCCGGCCGCGTCGGGTCCCGGGCATCGCCTGATCGCCGTGGCGGGTGGTCGTCTGCGCGGCGCCGCGTCGGCGTCGCATCCGGCCGAGCTGCGGCCCGCCTTCACGCGCGTCCTCGCGGCGCTCGTGGAGCCGGTGGAGGCCATCGTGCCGCGCGAGGCGCTGGACGAGATCCGCGTCGTGACCGCGTGGCTCGCTTCGCGCGCGGGGCGCGCCGTCGCCGTCGACGTCGGCCGCGTCGGCCGCGAGGCGGCGTGGCTACGCGTGCACGCGCTCGCGGCTCCCGGTCCGCTGTTTGCGGCGCATTACGAGCTCGGCGGCGGCCGCCGTCCTGGATCAGCGGAGGATCCACCACACGACCGCGGCGATGAAGGCGGAGCACGGGATCGTCAGCACCCAGGCGGCGACGATCCGACCCGCGATCCCCCACCGGATGGCCGACAGCTTCGTCACCGCACCGACGCCGATGATGGCGCCCGTGATCGTGTGCGTCGTCGACACGGGGATGCCGAGCCCGGTTGCGGCGAAGAGCGTGATGGCTCCGCCAGTCTCGGCGCAGAAGCCGCCGAACGGCTTCAGCTTCGTGATCCGGAGTCCCATCGTCCGGACGATGCGCCAGCCACCCGAGAGCGTCCCGAGCGCGATCGCGGCGTGACAGACGAGGACCACCCACAGCGGCACGTAGAACGTGTCGCCGAGATGGCCGGTCGTGAACAGGAGCACGGCGATGATGCCCATCGTCTTCTGCGCATCGTTGCCCCCGTGGCCGAGGCTGTAGAGGGCCGCGGACACGAGTTGGCCGCGCCGGAACCAGGTGTCGACGCGCGCGGGTGTCGAGCGACGGAACAGCCAGAAGACCGCCGTCATGAGCATGAAGGCGAGCGCCAGCCCGATGAGCGGAGACAGGACGATCGACACGGCGACCTTCGCGAGGCCCGGCGTGTCGAGCACGCTGGTGCCGGCCTTCGCGACCCCGGCGCCCGCGAGCCCACCGATGAGCGCGTGTGAGGAGCTCGAAGGGATGCCGTACCACCAGGTGATCAGGTCCCACGCGATCGCGGCGGCGAGCGCCGCGGCGACCACGGCGGGATCGATGCTGTCGGGGTTCACGATGCCCTTGCCGATCGTGTTCGCCACGTGCACGCCGAAGAACAGGAAGGCCACGAAGTTGAAGAACGCAGCCCAGAGCACGGCCCATCGTGGCGAGAGAACGCGCGTCGACACGACGGTGGCGATCGAGTTCGCCGCGTCGTGGAAGCCGTTGACGAAATCGAAGATCAGCGCCACCAGGATGATGGCGCCCAGGGTCAGCATCGCTCAGGCATGCTCGAGCACGACGCCCTCGATGATGTTGGCGACGTCCTCGCATCGATCGGTGGCGTTCTCGAGCGCGTCGTAGACCTCCTTCCACTTCATCACCAGCAGCGGGTCCGACGCCTGCCGGAAGAGGGTCGCAAGGGCGTTGCGCAGGATCTCGTCCGCTTCGTTCTCGAGGCGGTTGACCTCGATGCAGGCGTCGAGAATGGCCTGCGACCGCTTGAGGTCGGCCAGCCCGGTCACCGCGGTCGCTACTGCCTCGGTCGCTCGCACGAGGACGCCGGACAGGTCGCGCACGTCGGACGTCATCTCTTGGAGCTCGTAGAGCGCGATCCGCTCCGAAGCCGACTCGATGAAATCCATGACGTCGTCCATCCGCGTGATGAGCCGGTGGATGTCGTCGCGGTCGAACGGGGTGATGAAGGTGGTGTGGAGGCGCTCGACACAGGTATGCGTGATGACGTCGGTCTCGTGCTCCAGCTCCTTGATGCGGGCCGCCAGCGCGCGGGTGTTCTGCCCGCCGGCGACCAGCGTCGCGAACTGCTTGGCGCCGTCGACGGTCAGGGCCGCGTGACGCTCGAAGAGCTTGAAGAAGTTCTCTTCGCGGGGGAGGAACCGTCGGAGCATGCGCGGAGGGCTCATAGCGAAGGGCCCTCGCGGAGCGCAACCGAGAGGGTTTGGCCCGTTCCGGCGCCGCCCCGCTACGCCGGCCGGTCGACGAGCCCGAGCGCCAGCGCCTCGAGCGCCGCGCGATAGGGCGAGGGCGCGAGGCTCTCCATCGCGGCGAGCGCCGCCTGGACGTGGGTCCGCGCGCGCTCCGCGATCGCCCCGAGCACTCCGGAGCGCCGGATGCGATGCAGCGTCTGCTCGACCTGGGCGGCGTCGGGCTCCGGATCCGCGAACACGCGGGCGATCTCGGGATCGCGCGCCATCGCCAGGACGATCGGCAGCGAGGGGTTGCCGTCGCGGAGATCGATGCCGCGCGGCTTGCCGGTGACCGCGGGGCGTCCGGCCACGTCGAGGAGGTCGTCGCTCAGCTGGAACGCGAGGCCGAGGTCGCGGCCGCAGCCCGCCATGGCGTCGACCAACGCGGGCGGCGTCCCCGCGAGATGCGCGGCCGTCCGCGCGCCGGTGGCGAACAGCGACGCGGTCTTGCGCTCGATGATCTCCATGTAGTCGGCGACCGTCACGGCCGGGTTGTGACGGAAGCGGCCCTGCATGATCTCGCCCTCGGTGAGCGCGACGCACGCGTCCGCCGCCCAGCGGATCACCTCGGCCTCGAAGCGCGCGCAGAGCGCGAAGGCGCGGCTGAAGAGGAAGTCGCCGCCGACGAGCGTGTCGGCGAGCCCGAACGTCCGCAGCGCCGACGGCTGCCCGCGGCGCATCTCGCCGCCGTCGATGATGTCGTCGTGGAGGAGCGTCGCGGAGTGGATCAGCTCGAGCGCGACGGCGGCCTCGACGGCATCGTCGGGGCGTGAAGGCCCGTGCCCGACGCTCGCCGCGTGGAAGCCGAGGAGGACGACCATCGGCCGGATGCGCTTCCCGCCCGCGGCCACGAGGTGCGCGGCCACCTGGTGCAGCCGCTCCTCGCGCGATCCCAGCTCGGCCGCGAGGCGCGTCTCGACGCGCGCGAGGTCCGCTTCGACCGGCGGCGGCAGCCGCGCGGCGGACAGGTCGGGGGAACTGTGGGCGAGGGTGCTCACCGGCGCGGTCACGCCCGACTCAAGCAAAACGCACCGGCAAAGTAAACGGCCGTGCCGAATTGCCTTTCGGAGGGGTGCCGACTACTACGAGAGCACATGCCGGAACCGACGCCCGAAGAGGTGCGCGAGGCGTTGCGCGCGGTGCTTTTTCCGGGGTTTCGGCGGGACATCGTGGCGCTCGGGATGGTGGGCGACGATCTCGAGGTCGCGCACGGCGTGGTGCGCATGCACCTCCGGCCGGGGAGCGACAAGCCGGAGGTCGTGGACGAGCTCCGGCGGCGCGTCTCCAACGTCGTCGGGCGGCTCCCTGGGGTGACGCGTGTCGAGGTACACGTGGCGCGCGCGGAGGCAGGACGCGGCCGCGACCCGGCCGCGGAGCGCGCGGCGCTCGCCGGGGTGCGGCACGTGCTCGCGGTCGCGAGCACGAAGGGCGGCGTCGGCAAGTCGACGGTGGCGGCGAATCTGGCGGTCGCGCTGGCCGCCGGCGGGCGCCGCGTCGGGCTCCTCGACGCCGACGTCTACGGCCCGAGCGTCCCGATCATGTTCGGCACCGACGCGCGTCCCACGGCGACGCCGGCGAAGCGGATCGTGCCGCTCGAGCGCCACGGGATCCGCCTCATGTCGATGGGCTTCTTCCTCGACGAGCAGTCGCCCGTGATCTGGCGCGGCCCGATCGTCATGGGCATCGTGCGCCAGTTCCTGCGCGACGTGGACTGGGGCGAGACGGACTTCCTCGTGGTCGACCTCCCGCCCGGCACGGGCGACGCCCCGCTCACGCTGGTGCAGCAGGTCCCGGTCACGGGCGCCGTCATCGTCACCACGCCGCAGGACGTGGCGCTCCTCGACGTCGGCCGCGGCGTGGCGATGTTCGCGCAGGTGAGCACGCCGGTCCTCGGCGTCGTCGAGAACATGGCCGGCTACGTGTGCCCGTCCTGCGGCACCGAGGATCCGGTGTTCGGCGAGGGGGGTGGGGCGCGGCTGGCGGAGCACTTCGGCGTGCCGCTCCTCGCCCGCGTGCCCCTCGTCCCGGCGGTGCGCGAGGCCGGCGATCGCGGGGTGCCGCTGGTCGCCGCGGCGCCCGAGCACCCGGTGGCCCGCGTCTTCCGCGACCTCGCGGAGCGCGTCGCCGAGGCCGCGGAACGGACGGCCGCCCCGGCGGCCACGGGGTAGTCTCCCAACTATTAGGAAACCACCGACGGAGGGGGAGGGGGTGCGGACGTTTACAGGCCGCACCTCGTTGGTTATAGGAGGCGGCCACGACGCGCTGGCGGGACGACGGCGCGCGAGACCTGAAAAAACAGCATGGGGAAGATCGCCGTCGGCATCGTCGGGGTGGGGAACTGCGCCAGCAGTCTGCTTCAGGGCATCGAGTTCTACCGCAACGCGGACTTCGACGTTGCCGCGAACCACGTCGGGCTCATGCACTACGACGTGTGCGGCTACGGGCCAGGCGACATCGATGTCGTCTGCGCCTTCGACGTCGACCGCCGCAAGGTCGGCCAGCCGCTCGATGCGGCGGCCATGGCGCCGCCGAACAACACGCGCCCGCTCCATCCGAAGATCCCGCGCTCGAGCGTCGTCGTGGAGATGGGGCCGGTCCTGGACGGCGTCGCCGACCACATGCGCGACTACCCGCCGGAGCAGAGCTTCGTCGTCGCCGAGCGGCGGCCCGCGGACGTCACCGAGGTGCTGCGCAAGAGCGGCGCGGAGATACTGATCAACTACCTGCCCGTCGGCAGCCAGCAGGCGACCGAGCACTACGCGCGGGCCTGCCTCGACGCGGGCGTCTCGTTCGTCAACTGCATCCCCGCGTTCATCGTGTCGGATCCGCAGTGGGCCGCGGAGTTCGAGCGGCGGCGCATCCCGGTGGTCGGAGACGACGTCAAGTCGCAGGTCGGCGCCACGATCCTCCATCGCATGCTCGCGAAGCTCTTCGCCGACCGCGGCGCGGCGCTCGACCGCACGTATCAGCTCAACACGGGCGGCAACACCGACTTCCTCAACATGCTGAACCGCGCCCGGACCGGCTCCAAGCGGCGCTCGAAGACGGAAGCAGTGCAGAGCGTTCTGCCGGAACCGCTGCCGACGCAGATGATCCACATTGGCCCGAGCGACTACGTCCCCTGGCAGCGCGACAACAAGGTCGCGTTCGTGCGCATGGAGGGCCGCGGCTTCGGCAACGCGCCGATCGAGCTCGAGCTGCGGCTCTCGGTCGAGGACAGCCCCAACTCCGGGGGCTGCGTCATCGACGCGATCCGCTGCTGCCGCGTGGCGCGTGACCGCGGCGTCGGCGGCCCGCTGATCAGCGTCGCGGCCTATCTGATGAAGCACCCTCCCCAGCAGCTCACCGACGACCTCGCGAAGGAGCGGGTCGAGCAGTTCCTGCGGGGAGAGGTCGAACGGTAGAGCCGTGACCCCGGCCTGCCGGCCGGGGACGGCCCTCGTGGCCGCCCTGGTCATCGGCGCCGCCATCGCGCTCGCGTTGCGCGGCATCGCCCAGACGCCGGTGCCCGATGCGCCCGCGGGTCCCGGCGCGCCGCTCCTCGGCGCGCGCCTCCGGCTCTGGTACCGCGGGCTCATGCGGCCGCTCGAGGAGCAGCTCGTGGCGATGCGCGTCCATCCCGACGCCATCACCTGGGCGCAGCTCGGCGTCAGCGTGCTCGCCGGCCTCGCCTTCGCCCGCGGCGCCATCTTCCTCGCGGGCTGGCTCGTGATCCTCGCGGGCACGCTCGACATCCTCGACGGCGGCGTCGCGCGCCTGAGCGGCATCTCGGGGCCGCGCGGCGCCATGGTCGACTCGCTGGTCGACCGCTACGCGGAGTTCGCGACGTTCGTCGGCCTCGGCGCGTTCTTCCGCGACGGGCCGATGCTGCTGGTCGTCGCGGTCGCGTGCTTCGGCTCGCTCATGGTGAGCTACACGCGCGCCCGCGCCGAAGGGCTCGGGCTCGAGATGAGCGTCGGCAGCGCGCAGCGTCCGGAGCGCTACGTGCTCCTCGGCTTCGGCGCCTGGATCTCGGGGGTGGTGGCGCACCTCGCGTGCCCGCTCCTCGGCCGCCAGACGCACGCCGTGCTGGTCACGACGGTGGCCGTGCTCGCCGCGATCTCGGCATGGACCGCCGTCGAGCGGGCGCGCCACGTCGTGCACGCGCTCCGCCGCGTGAGCGCGCCGTGAGCCCGCACGACCGGCCCTGGCGCGTCGTCGGGTTCCTGCTGCTCGTGCTCGGGCTCGGGTTCCGGCTCGACACGGAGTGGCAGCGGCTCGCGTGGCTCCTGCTGCTCGGCGGCGCCGCCGTGACGGGCCGCGGCCTCTGGCTGCTCGCGCAGCGGGACGCCGGGCCCGCCGACGCTTTCGTCCGCCAGGCGGGCAAGCGATAATGCGCGCGGGGCGCGGCGCCCCACCAGTCATGGAGGCCCTCTGCGCAACGCGCTCCGCCTGAGCATCGGCGCGCTCGTCTCGCTCGCGTGTCTGTACTTCGCGACGCGCGGGACGGACTGGGGGACGGTGGGGGTGCTCCTCGCCGGTGCGCGGCCGCTGTGGGTGCTCCTGCTCGTGCTCGCGTGCGCTGCGGTGCTGTGGGTCCGCACGCTCCGCTGGCGCATCCTGCTGCGTCCGCTCGGAGAGGTGCCCCTCCAGCCGGCGCTGTCGGCGACGGTGATCGGCTTCGGCGCCGGCGGCGTCCTGCCCTTCCGGCTGGGCGAGCTCGTGCGTCCGGCGCTGATCGCACGGAAGACGGGCATGAAGATGAGCGCGGCCCTCTCGAGCGTGGTGCTCGAGCGGCTCTTCGACATGCTCATCGTGCTCGCCTGCTTCCTCATCGTGTCCTTCACGCAGCCGGTGCCCGCGGGCATGCGGCGGGGCGCGCTCGTCGTGGCGGTCGGCCTCGTGATCGGGTTGGCCCTCCTGCGTGCCATGCAGCGGAATCCCGCCCGCGGCGAGCGGCTGGTCGGGCGCCTGGCGCGGCCGCTGCCGCCCCGGCTCGGGCATGCGCTCCAGGACCTCTCGCGCTCGTTCCTCGCCGGGCTCGGCGCGCTCGCCGACACGCGCACGGTGCTCGTGGTGCTCGCGTACTCGGTCTACGTGTGGGGCGCGATCGCGTTGACCTTTCTCTTCGGCCTCCTCGCGCTCGGCATCGGGGTGCCGCCGTTCTCGGGGGCGTTGACGATCATGGTGACCGTCGCGGCGTTCGTCTTCCTGCCGCAGGCGCCGGGCTTCGTCGGCACCTGGCAGGCCGCCTGCGTCCTCGCGCTGCACGATTTCTATGGCGTGTCGAAGGACCTCGCCGTCGGCTACTCGCTGCTCACGTGGATCGTGTCGATGGGCGTCAACGTGGGCCTCGCCGGCCTCTTCCTGGCTCGCGAGGATCTCTCGCTGGCGCAGCTCGTGCGGGCGGCGGGCGAGGTCGAGGCCGCCGCCGCGGTGGACGAGACCCCGGCGGTCGGCCGGGAGCAGCGGAGGTGACCATGCGGCTCGAGGAGCGCACCGTGGTGTTCGGGCTGAGCGGCGGCATCGCCTGCTACAAGGCGTGCGAGGCCGTGCGCCTGCTCGTCGGGCGGAACGCGCAGGTCCGGGTCGTCATGACGGCCGGTGCGCAGCAGTTCGTCACGCCGCTGACGCTCCAGGCGCTGTCCCGGAATCCCGTCGCGACCGATACCTTCAGCCTGACGCAGGAGTCGGAGATCGGACACATCCGGCTGGCCGACGCCGCCGACGTCATCGTCGTGGCGCCGGCCACCGCCGACGTGATCGGCAAGATGGCCGCCGGCATCGCGGACGATCTCCTGACCACGGTGCTCCTCGCGACGCGGGCCCCGGTCGTCGTGGCGCCGGCGATGAACGTCCACATGTGGGAGCATCGCGCGGTACAGGAGAACGTCGCGCGCCTCGCGGCCCGCGGCGTGCGTGTGGTCGGACCGGCGAGCGGCTCGCTCGCGTGCGGGTACGAGGGCGCGGGGCGCCTCGTCGAGCCCGACGTGCTCGTCGAGGAGATTCTCCACGCCCTCGCGCCGCAGGACCTGGCGGGGCAGCACGTGCTGGTCACCGCGGGGCCGACGGAGGAGCCGATCGATCCGGTGCGCTACGTGTCCAATCGGTCGAGCGGGAAGATGGGCTACGCCATCGCGCGGGTCGCCCGCCGCCGCGGGGCGGACGTGACCCTGGTGACCGGTCCCGTCGCGATCGCGCCGCCGCCCAGCGTCCGCGTCGTCCCGGTCGCGACGGCGCGCGACATGCAGAGGGCCGCAGACGAGGCGTTTGCGACGGCCACGGTGGTCGTCGCGACCGCGGCCGTCGCCGACTACCGGCCGCGCCGCGCGCTGGCCCAGAAGCTCAAGAAGGCCGCCGCGACGCTCGCGCTCGACCTCGAGCGCAACCCCGACATCCTGCAGGGGCTCGCGGCGCGGAAGGGCCGGCGCGTGATCGTCGGCTTCGCGGCGGAGACCCAGGACGTCGCGGCCGAGGCGAGGCGGAAGCTCCGCGAGAAGCGCTGCGACCTGATCGTCGCCAACGACGTGACGGCGCCGGACGCCGGCTTCGGCACGGAGACCAACCGCGTCCGGCTGCTCGATGCCGCGGGCCTCGACGAGGAGCTGCCGCTGCTGTCGAAGGAAGACGTCGCCGACCGCATCCTCGACTGGGTGACCGCGCGCCTCGGCGACAAGCGGCGCCGCCGGGCGGAGGGCGGGAAGGTCGTGCGCCTGCCGAAGCGCGCGCGGAAGAGCTAGCGCGCGTCCTAGGCCGCGGGCGAGAGACCCGAGAGACCGCGCAGCTCCGCCACGATGTCCGGCGTGAGCTGCCCCCGCCGCCGCAGCGTCCGGAGCTTCCGCCGGAGCACATCCGCGCGGTGGAGCGCGTCGCGGCCGGTCGGGTCGGCACGCTGGCAGGCGCTGCGCTTGCCGCGCGCGAGCAGGTCGTGGATGGCGCCGACGCAGATGCCGTTGAAGCGCTCGACCTCGGCTTCGGGCAGCGGATAGCGCGAGCGGGCGGCGAGGCCCCGCACCAGCCCCTGCCACTGCGCGAGGCGCTGCACGGCCATGACGGAGTCGAAGATGCGCTTGTTGGTGCGGAACGAGAACAGCGTCCGCTCGACCACGCGCTCGACCAGGCGGTCGCAGTCGGGATAGCGCTCCTCGAAGACCTCGCGGATCATGCGTTGTCGGTCGCGGCGTTGCGCGGCGTCGAAGCGGGCCTCCCAGTAGATGTGGCGCGTGCCGCGCGCCTCGAAGCTGACGACCATCTGCACCGGCACGTACTGGTTGTGCGAGTAGACGTCGCCGGCGAGATGCGAGAGGTAGCCATAGGCGAACGCCTGCTCGCGCTCGGTGCTCGCCGCCTTCGCGATCTGCCACCCCACCGGCCAGCAGTGGCAGTGCGTGTACATGCTGCGGGTGTAACGCTTTGCCTGTACGATGTCCGCGGCGATGCAGCCGTAGAGATAGGCGAGGCGATGCTCGCGCAGCATTTCTTGAAGGGCCACACCCACGGTGCTAAGAGAGTCGAGAACTTGCGACCCGTGTATCAGGTGGGTGACGGGACCCCAGGCGAAGGCGTCACCCGGCCAGCAGAGCACGACGAGCGCGGCCAGAGCGAGCCACATCGAGGTCGCATCGTACAATGAGCACTTCGGGCTCTCAAGGTCGCATCGGCGAAGTGGCGGCGCAGCTTCGCACGCGCGTCGAGTACGATCGTGAGCTCGGCGTGCTCGGCTATCCGCGCGGAGCGGCGCAGCCGACCACGCAAGCCGCAACCGCGGCCCCGGGCGTCGGGGCGCCGCCGCCGGCCGCGCGCGCGGCGGCGGTGCCGCGCGACCTCTTCGCCGCGCCGGGGCTCGCGGAGACCCGCTCGCTCGAGGAGCTGCGCGCGTTCATCGGCGACTGCCGCCGCTGCAAGCTCGCCGGGCATCGGACGCAGATCGTGTTCGGGGTCGGGAACCCGCGCGCCCGGCTCGTGTTCGCGGGCGAGGCGCCGGGTCGTGACGAGGATCTGAAGGGCGAGCCGTTCGTCGGCCGCGCGGGGCAGCTCCTGACGGAGATCATCACCAAGGGGATGAAGCTCCGCCGCGAGGACGTGTACATCGCCAACGTCATCAAGTGCCGGCCCCCCGAGAACCGCAACCCGGAGCCGGACGAGGTCGCGTGCTGCGAGCCCTTCCTCATCCGCCAGCTCGAGCTGATCCGCCCCGAGGTCATCGTCGCGCTCGGCAAGTTCGCCGTGCAGACGCTCCTCGGGACGAAGGAGCCGATCACGCGCCTCCGCGGCCGTTGGCACGACTACCACGGCATCCCGCTCATGCCGACCTTCCACCCGGCGTACCTGCTGCGCAACCCGGCCGACAAGCGGCTCGTCTGGCAGGACATCCAGAAGGTGATGCAGGCCCTCGGGATCGGCACGGGGCCGAAGTGACGCGCGTGCTCTCCGCAGCGCTGCTCGGCGTGCTCCTCCTCGCGAAGAGTGCGGTCGCGGCCGACGAGGCAGCCGGGCCGGGGACGCTGGTGCGCGTCGTGATCGACGGCTCGATCAACCCCGCGGTCGCCGGCCACGTGCACGATGCGATCGCGCACGCCGAGGCCGCGCAGGCGCCCGCGGTCCTCGTCCAGCTCGACACGCCCGGCGGGCTCCTCACCTCGACGCGCGCGATCGTGAAGGACATCCTGACGGCGCCCCTTCCGGTCATCGTCTGGGTCGCGCCGAGCGGCGCGGGGGCCGGCTCGGCGGGCACGTTCATCACGCTGGCGGGGCACATCGCCGCGATGGCCCCGGGGACGAACATCGGAGCCGCCCATCCCATCAACAGCAGCGGCGAGGAGCTCGAGGGCGACCTCGCCGAGAAGATCGAGAACTTCACCGCCACGCTCTCGGAGTCGATCGCGCAGCAGCGCGGACGGAACGTGCAGTGGGCGGAGAAGGCCGTGCGCGAGAGCGTCTCCGCCACGGCGGAGGAGGCCGCGAAGCTCGGCGTGGTCGACTTCATCGCGCGCGACCTCGGCGAGCTGGTCGCCAAGGCGGACGGGCGCAAGGTCGACGTCGCCGGCCAGAAGCGCGTCCTGGCGCTCGCCAAGGCCGTGCGTGGGCCCGACGGCGCCGTTCGCGTGGTCACGCACCCGATGACGCCCGGGCAGCGCGTGCTCGACACCGTCGCCGATCCGAACATCGCCTACCTCCTGATGATGGGCGGCATGCTCTGCCTCCTGGTGGAGCTCACGCACCCGGGGCTCGTGCTGCCCGGCGTGACGGGCGCCATCTGCCTCCTCCTCGGGCTGACGGCGCTCCACGTGCTGCCCGTGAGCACCTCCGGCCTCGTGTTTCTGCTCCTCGGGCTCGCGCTGCTCGTGGCCGAGACCTTCGTGCCGACGGGCCTCCTCGGCGCCGGCGGCGTCGCGGCGCTCGTGTTCGGCTCGCTCTTCCTGTTCGACCCCGAGACGGGCGTGCGCGTCTCTCGCTCGCTCGTCTTCACGGTGAGCGCGGTGTTCGCGCTGTTCCTACTCCTCGTCGCGACCCTCGTGGTGCGCGGGCAACGGCGTCCGATCGCGGTCGGGGCGGAGGCGATGATCGGCGAGGTCGGCCGGGCCCAGGAGCGGCTCGCGCCGTCGGGAACCGTGCTCGTGCACGGCGAGTACTGGACCGCCGACAGCGACGAGCCGGTCGACGCGGGCGAGCGCGTCCGCGTGACGGCCGTCGAGGGGCTCCGGCTCCGCGTGCGGCGGGCGTGAATCCAATGGAGGTGGCCATGACCGGATTGCTGCTGCCGATACTGCTCGCGATCTTCCTCCTGAGCGGCTTCAAGGTGCTGCGCGAGTACGAGCGAGCCGTCGTCTTCCGCCTCGGCCGCCTCCAGGGCGCGCGCGGGCCGGGCATCGTGTACATCGTCCCGCTGCTCGAGAAGGCGATCCGCATCGACATGCGCACGATCACCATGGACATCCCGGCGCAGGACGTGATCACCAAGGACAACGTCTCGGTCAAGGTGAACGCCGTCCTCTACTTCCGCGTCATCGACCCGAGCCGGGCCGTCGTCGAGGTGGAGAACTTCCTCTTCGCCACCTCGCAGCTCGCGCAGACGACGCTCCGGAGCGTCTGCGGCGAGGCCGAGCTCGACGAGCTCCTCGCCGAGCGCGAGAAGGTGAACACCCACCTGCAGGCGATCATCGACCAGCACACGGATCCATGGGGCATCAAGGTCGTGCAGGTGGCCCTCAAGCACATCGACCTCGCCGAAGAGATGCGCCGCGCCATGGCGCGCCAGGCGGAGGCCGAGCGCGAACGCCGGGGCAAGGTCATCGCCGCCGACGGCGAGTTCCAGGCTGCACAGCGGCTCGCGGACGCCGCGGCGATCATGGCGAAGGAGCCGATCACGGTACAGCTCCGCTTCCTCCAGACACTCGTCGAGATCGCCTCCGAGAACAACTCGACGACCGTCTTCCCGATACCGATCGATCTGCTGCGGCCGTTCCTCGAGCGCCGGGGCCCGTAGCGCGATGCATCTCGCGGAACTCGACTACCCGCTGCCCGAGGAGCTGATCGCACAGGAGCCTGAGCCCGAGCGCGACGCCGCGCGGCTCCTACTCGCCGAGCGCGGGCAGCCGACGCGCCACGCGCACGTCCGCGATCTCGCCGCGCTGCTCCGGGCCGGCGACCTGCTGGTACTGAACGACACGCGCGTCATCGCGGCGCGCGTGCACGGCCGGCGGCCGAGCGGTGGGCGGCTCGAGCTGCTCTTCGTGCGGCCGTTGGCCGACGGCGCGTGGGAGGTGCTCGTCCGGGGCAGCCCCCGCGCGGGCGAGCCCGTGCACCTTCCCGGCGCCACCGGCACGTGGCTCGCCGCGCTCGGCGACGGGCTCTGGTCGGTCCGCGTCGACACGCCGGAGCCGGTGCTCGACTGGCTCGAGCGCGTCGGCGAGGTGCCGCTCCCGCCCTACATCAGGCGGCCCGACGGCCCGACGGCACGCGATCGCGAGCGCTACCAGACGGTGTTCGCGGCGGCCCGCGGGGCCGTGGCCGCGCCGACGGCCGGGCTCCATCTCACGCCCGCGCTGCTCGACGCGCTCGCGGCGGCGGGGATCGAGACGGCGCGGCTCACGCTGCACGTCGGGCCGGCCACCTTCCAGCCGCTCCGCGAGGACGACCTCGACCGCGTGCGCCTCGGGGCGGAGCGCTGGATCGTGCCCGCCGACACCGCGGCCCGCGTCAACGCCGCGCGCGCGGCCGGCGGCCGCGTCGTGGCCGTCGGGACGACGTCCGTCCGTGCGCTCGAGTCGGCGGCCGCCGCGGACGGGACGCTGCGCGCCGCCGCGGGCGAGACGACGCTCTTCATCCGCCCGGGGCATCGGTTCCGCTGCGTCGACGCGCTCCTCACCAACTTCCATCTGCCGCGCTCGCCGCTCCTGGCGCTCGTGTCGGCGCTGGCCGGCTGGGATCGCGTGCGCGCCGCCTACGCCGAGGCCGTTGCGCGTCGCTACCGCTTCTACAGCTACGGCGACGCCATGCTCCTCACGTGAGCTTCCGCTTCGAGATCCTCCGAACGCACCCGGCCGGGGCGCGGCTCGGCCGCATGACGACGGCGCACGGCACGGTGGAGACGCCGGCGTTCATGCCCGTCGCGACGCACGGCTCGGTCAAGGGCATGCTGCCGGCGCAGCTCGCGGAGCTCGGCGCCGAGATCCTGCTCGCCAACGCCTATCACCTCGCCATCCGGCCGGGCGTCGAGACGGCGGCGGCGCTCGGGGGGCTGCACGGCATCCTCGCGTGGCCGGGCCCGATCGCGACCGACAGCGGCGGCTTCCAGGTGATGAGCCTCGGGAAGCTCGTGCGCGTCGACGACGACGGCATCCGCTATCGCTCACACGTCGACGGCCGCGCCGGAACCATGCGCCCCGAGGATGCCGTCCGGGTGCAGGAGGCCCTCGGGGTGGACGTCGCGATGTCGCTCGACGAGTGCCTCGCCGCCGGCGCCTCGGCCGATGCGAGCGCGCGCGCCGTCGCACGCACGACCGCCTGGGCGGCGCGCGGGGCCGCCGCGCGCAGCCGTTCTGAAACGGCGCTCTTCGGCATCGTGCAGGGCGGCCTCGACCTCGAGCTCCGCGCGCGGAGCCTCCGCGGGCTCACGGAGATCGGTTTCGACGGCTACGCGGTGGGCGGGCTCTCGGTCGGCGAGCCGCCCGCGGAGACGGCGCGCGCCGCCGCCGGCATCGCGACGCTGCTCCCGGCCGATCGTCCGCGCTACCTGATGGGCATGGGAACGCCCCGCGATTTGCTTCGCTTTGCGAGCATGGGGTATGACCTCTTCGATTGCGTTCTGCCCACGCGCAACGGACGAAACGGGACGCTCTTCACCCGGCAGGGCAAGCTCATGATTCGGAACGCCGCTCATGCTCGCGATCCGCGGCCCGTCGAGGACGGCTGCGCGTGCTACACCTGCCGGCACTTCAGCCGCGGGACGCTCCGCCATCTCGTGATGTCGCGTGAGATGCTCGGCGCGCAGCTCGCGACGGTGCACAATCTCCACTTCTATCTGCACCTGATGCGCGAGATCCGTGCCGCCCTGGCGGAAGGAACCTTCCCCGAGCGGCCGGTCGCGGCGGCCGGCGCCTGGGCATGAGTGGCGAGACGGACGCGTAGTGGCGGCGCCGGCATTCGCACAGACCGGGCAGGGCGGCAGCCCGCCGGTCTACATGCAGCTCGCGTTCCCGCTGCTGCTGGTCGGCATCTTCTACATGCTGCTGTTGCGGCCCGAGCAGAAGCGGCGTCGCGAGCACGAGAACCTGCTCGCGAACATCAAGCGCAATGACCAGGTCGTCGTCGCGTCGGGCATCCACGGTCGGGTGCTGGCGACCGGCGACAAGGTCCTGACGGTGGAGATTGCGCCGCGCGTCCAGGTGACGATCGATCGTGACTCGGTGCAGCGCGTCGAGCGCGCCGGCGCCGAGCCGCGCGAGAAGGAACATAAGTCGTGAAAGCAACCTATCGTCTCGTCTTGGCCCTCGTTTTCGCGGCGGTGTCGATCGTCCTCCTCGTGCCCACGCTCGTGCAGCCGGCGCCGGAGTGGTGGCCGTGGAAGCAGGCCATCCGGCTCGGCCTCGACCTGAAGGGCGGCACCCATCTCCTCTACGGCGTCGACGTCGACGCCGCGGTCGACGCGACGCTCGACCGCCTCGTCACCGACGTGGAGCGCGTGCTGCGCGAGGCGCAGGTGGGCGCGGCCACCGTCGAGCGGCAGGGGAAGACGCTCACCGCGAAGCTCGCGAACCAGGACAAGCGCACGCAGGTGGCCGACGTCATGCGCCAGCAGCTGGGCGCCATCCTGGTCGAGCAGCCGGCCCCCGACACCGGCGGGCTCCTCGTCTACGGGTTGACGCCGCCGGAGGTGCAGCGCATCCGGGACAACGCGCGCGAGCAGGCGTTGCAGATCATCCGGAATCGCATCGACGAGTTCGGGGTCGCGGAGCCCGTCGTGCAGGCTCAGGGATCGAGCGAGATCGTCGTGCAGCTCCCGGGCATCCAGGATCCGCAGCGTGCGAAGTCGCTGATCGGCCGCACGGCGCTGCTCGAGTTCAAGATGGTGGCGCAGGGCCCCGACGCGGGCACGACCGACAAGCCGGGCCCCGGCATCCAGGTGCTCTACGGCCGCGGCCCCAGCGGTGCACGCGAGCCCTACCTCATCCAGCGCCGCACCCTCATGACGGGCGACGTGGTCACCGACGCGCGCCTCAGCCAGGGCAGCATCACCGAGGGGACGGCGGTCGACTTCACGCTCGACGCGCGCGGCACGAAGCAGTTCGGCGACGCCACGCGCGCCAACGTCGGGCGCAACCTCGCCATCGTCCTCGACGGCATCGTCGCGTCGGCCCCGACGATCCGCGAGCCGATCACGGGCGGGCGGGGGCAGATTACGGGCCGCTTCACCTTCGAGGAGGCCCAGGACCTCGCCAACGTGCTCCGCAACGGTGCGCTGCCGGCGCCGCTCAAGCTGATGGAGGAGCGTACCGTCGGCCCGAGCCTCGGGCAGGACTCGATCCGCCGCGGCCTCATCTCGATCGGGATCGCGACGATCGTCACCATCGTGTTCATGGCCATCTACTATCGCGGTGGCGGCCTGATCGCCGACGTGGCGCTGGTGTTCAACGTGCTCTTCCTGATCGGCACCTTCGCGGCCTTCGGGTTCACGCTCTCGCTGCCCGGCCTCGCAGGGATCGCGCTCACCATCGGCATGGCCGTCGACGCGAACGTCCTCGTCCTCGAGCGCATCCGCGAGGAGCTGACGGCGGGGAAGAGCGCGCGCGCAGCGATCGACGCCGGCTACGAGCGGGCGTGGGCCGCCATCCTCGACTCGAACGTCACCGCGTTCATCTCGGGGGTCATCCTCTTCCAGTTCGGGTCGGGACCCATCCGCGGCTTTGCCGTGACGCTCTGTCTCGGCATCCTCACGAGCCTTCTCACCGCGGTCTGGGGCACGCGCATGATCTACGATCTCATGACCACGGGGCGTCGGGTGACGACGGTGAGCGTATGAAGGAAGGCCGCAGCGGCATGGCGAGACGGGCGAGCGAGCAGGCGGAAGCGGCGAAGGCGCCGCCGCGCTTCTTCCAGCTCATCCCCCCGACGGTCAACATCAACTTCATCCGCATACGGCTGCGCATGCTGATCATCTCCTGGATCCTCATCCTGATCGGACTCGCGTCCATCTGGATGAAGGGCGGGCTCAACTACGGCATCGACTTCTCGGGCGGCACGCTCGTCCACCTCCGCTTCGCACAGGCCGCTCCGGTTTCCGGGGTGCGCGACGCGGTGGAGAGCAAGGGGCTCGAGGGGGTGGTGGTTCAGGCCGTGGGGCCCGAAGAGCGCGAGTACCAGATCCGCGCCACCACCGGCGGGGAGGGCGAGAGCGACCAGACCGCGGCGCTCATCCAGGCCGGCGTGCGCGAGAAATTCGCCGAGAACACCTTCGAGATCCTCCGGATCGAGGCCGTCGGTCCGAAGGTGGGCCGCGACCTCTGGCGCAGCGCCGCGCTGGCCGTCCTCGCGGCCACGGTGATGATGGGCATCTACATCGCCATCCGCTTCGACTTCCGCTTCGGCGTCGGGGCGGCGGTGGCGGTTCTCCACGACGTGCTCATCACGCTCGGCGCGATCTCGATCACGAACCTGGAGTTCGACCTGACGACGGTCGCCGCGCTGCTGACGGTCGTCGGCTACTCGGTGAACGACACCGTCGTCATCTCCGACCGCATCCGGGAGAACCTGCGGAAGATGCGCCGCGAGAGCCTCGCCACGGTCATGAACCTGTCGATCAACGAGACGCTCTCGCGGACGGTCATCACCGGCGGCACGGCCATCATCGCGACGGCGGTGCTCTTCTGGCTCGGCGGGCCCGTGATCCACAGCTTCGCGTTCACGATGATGTTCGGCTTCATCGTGGGCACGTACTCGTCGATCTTCATCGCGAGCCCGATCGTGCTCTATCTCGAGCGGGACACGCGCAGGAAGACTTGAGTCCCAGGGCGCCGGGCCCGAACCCGGCAGGAGAGGGGTTGGGTGGTGGTCGCGCGGCGATGGGTCTGGCGAGGTGAGGCGGACGAGGCGGCGCGGACCGTCGCCGAGGCGCTCGCCGGCGCCGGCATCCGCCCTGGGGCGCTCCTCGCCCGGCTGCTCTGGAACCGCGGCGTCCGCGACGGCGAGGCGGCGCTCGCATTTCTCCGCCCGACGCTCGCGCACGGGCTCCGCTCGCCGCTGCTCCTCCGCGACATGGACACCGCGGCCCGCCGACTCGCCGATGCCCTGGCCGCGGGCGAGCGCATCGCGGTCTACGGAGACTACGACGTCGACGGCATCACGGGCGCCGCGCAGCTGGTGATCTTCCTCCGCGAGCTCGGAGCCGATCCGCTGCTCCACGTGTCGAACCGCTTCCGGGAGGGCTACGGGTTGCACGGCGGGGCGATCCGCGCGCTCGCCGAGGCGGGCGCGCGGGTGCTCGTCACGGCCGACTGCGGGACGGCGAATGTCGCGGAGCTGGCGCTCGCCGCGTCGCTCGGGATGGACGTGATCGTCTGCGACCACCACCATGCGCCGGTCACCCGCCCGCCGGCGATGGCGGTGTTGAATCCGCTGCGCGCGGACTGCGAGTTCCCGTTCAAAGGCCTCTCCGGCGCGGGGGTGGTGTTCTACCTGCTCATGGGGCTCCGCATGGAGCTGCGCGCGCGCGGGCACGCCCCGTTGCCCGATCTCCGCCCGTATCTCGACCTGGTGGCGCTCGGCACGGTCGCGGACGTGGTGCCGCTGCGCGAGGAGAATCGCGTCCTCGTGGCGCACGGGCTCCGCGCGCTCGACGGCACGGCCCGCCCGGGCCTCCAGGCGCTCAAAGAGGCGGCGGTCGTGGAGCGTGCGTCGGTGCGCGCGATCGGCTTCCGGCTCGCGCCACGGCTCAACGCCGGCGGCCGGCTCGCCGAGGCGCAGCGGGCGGTCGACGTCCTCGTGACGAGCGACCCGGGCGTGGCCCGCGCGCTCGCCGCCGAGCTCGAATGCTGCAACGCCGAACGGCGTGCCATCGAGGAAACGATGGTGGCCGAGGCGGTGGGGCTCGTCGCCGACCGTCCGGGACGCGCGATCGTGGTCGCGAGCGACGGGTGGCACCAGGGCGTGGTCGGCATCGTGGCGGCACGCCTGGCGGAGCGCTTTCATCGCCCGGCCCTCGTGATTGCGCTGGACGGACCCGTTGGCCGCGGCTCGGGACGGAGCGTCCGCGGCGTCGATCTCCACGGCGCCGTGAGCGAGTGCCGCGCGCTGCTGGAGACCTTCGGCGGGCACCGTCAGGCCGTCGGGTTCTCGCTTCGCCGGGAGAGTGTCGCGGCGCTCACGGCGGCTTTCGAGGAGGTAGTGGCTCGCACCGTCGCGCCCGCCGACACCGAGCCGCTCCTCGCGCTCGACGCAGAGCTGATGCTGGCGGCGGTGACGCCGGCGCTCGCCGAGGCGCTCGTCGCACTCGAGCCGCACGGCCCAGGCAATCCCGAGCCGGTCTTCCTCGCGCGCGACGTGCGCGTCGCCAGCGCACGCACCGTCGGCGATCCGAGCCGTCCGCATCTCCGCCTGCGGCTCTCGCAGGAGGGGCGCACGGTGCCCGCGATCGCATTCGGGCGCGGCAACGCGGCGATCGCCGTCGACGATCGGCTCGACGTGGCCTTCACCCCGCGCATGTCGCGCTGGCAGGGCGTCGACAGGCTGGAGATCGAGGTCCTCGACGTCCGACAGGCGGAACGCGTCCCAGACGGTGCTCAAGTAGCTGAAAACACGCGAGAATTGCAGATTCCTTGACGGCGCAGCCCCCCACTGCTACCAAAACGGCGTCCCGGATCCATCGCCGGAGTGCTTGCGCGGAGCATCCGCGCGACACGAACGTGCGGGGTGAGGCGACATGTTGGATGCCGACGACGCCGTGCTCAACAGTAAAGAGGTCGCGGAGATCCTCGACCTGAGCCCCGACACCGTGAACGAGCTCGCACGCAAGAGCGTGTTGCCCGCCTTCAAGAAGGGTCGGCAGTGGCGTTTTAGGAAGCGGGACATCACCTCCTTCAAGCGACAGCTGCGCGGGACCACCGCCGCATGAAGGTTCTGGCCCGGTCCCGTGGCCGACGGCGGTAGTCACCGAGGAGTAGCAGGTGGTGGCCCCGTCGCTGCGGGGACCCCAGGACGAGAGGGGAGGCGTATGGCCCTGGCGAATGCACAGCCGCACGAGAGCCGGCTCTACTACGAGTTCTCGCACCTCTACGATCTGATCTTCCGGCGCGTCTTCTATCCGCGCATCAAGATGGTGGTGCGCTCGCTCGACATCGAGCCGGGCGCGCGCGTCCTCGAGCTCGGCGTCGGCACCGGCCTCTCGCTGGACGCGTATCCGCTACACTGCCACCTCACCGGGATCGACCTCGCGCCCGACATGCTCGAGCGCGCGCAGGACAAGGTGAACCGCAACGGCTGGCGCCACGTCACTCTCGAGCAGGGCGACGCCCAGAACCTGCGCTTCGACGACGACAGCTTCGACTACGTGATGGCCTTCCACGTCGTCAGCGTCGTCCCGGACGCCGGCCGGCTGATCGCCGAGGCGCAGCGCGTGTGCCGCCCCGGCGGCGTGATCACGGTCATCAATCACTTCAAGAGCCCGCGTCCCTGGCTCGCCCGCATCACCACCACGCTGGACCCGATCACCCGCTGGCTCGGGTGGACGACGATGCAGCAGGTCGACATCTTCCGAAAGGGCGCGCTGCACGTCGAGCGCCAGTGGAAGACGTCGCCCCGCTCGCTGTTCACGATAGTCGTGGCGCGGAACGCCAAGGCGGCGCCGCGGGGTCGGGGTGTGGCTGCGGCGGCGCAAGTAGAGTCGCCCGCGGCGACGTAGTCCGCGAGGGGCGTCCCGCCCCTCGCCCCCGTCGGGCGAAGCCCGCCGGGGCCCCACTCCCCGCTCGCTTCGCGCGGCCGCGCGCGCGGCGCGCGCGGAGAATCGCGGTCGTGGCGGGGGCAGTGTCTAGTGTTTCTGGTTGGTCGGGGGCGCGAAGGGGATGAGGCCGCGGCGCATGAGCATGTCGGCCTCGTGCGTGCCGCGCGTCCGTAGCCAGCGCTTGTAGATGCGCACCGTGTCCTGCTCGCGCCGGAAGATCTCGTGCTCGCTGATCTCGGCCAGCACGCGCACGAACTCCGGGAACCGCCCCGCCAACTCCCGGAACATCTCTGCGAGCGTCGCGCGCGGCGGCACCGCGGAGAGGCGCGCGTAGGCCGTCCGGCCGAGCGCGGCATAGTACTCCGGCCCGACGAGGCTCCGCTCGAGGCTGTCGACGAACACGCCGGTCACGAACAGCGCCGTGTCCGCCACCCGCTTCAGGCGCTCGAACTGCTGCGACGCCGGCAGGTGGAATGCCTCGAGGTAGTCGACGCCGAGCGGCCGCTCCAGGAGGTCGCTCTCGTTCGCCCGCGAGAACGCCGTCAGCAGCTGGACGAGGTAGAACTCGGTGGTTTCCGACGACTGTACCTGCTGCGTCGCCATCGCGTCGCGCACGAGATCGCGGAAGAGCGCCGTCAGGGTCTCCTTCGCCAGCATGGCTTCCGTCCCCGACATTGTGCTGTGGCGGCGCGCATGGATCAAACATCCGCGCGTTGAAGCCCCGGGACCCCTTTGCTAGAAGCCCGGTTTCCGCTCTCCCGCCCCACCCATGACGAAGCCTGCCGCCATTCGCGCCGTGAAGGGCTTTCGCGACGTTCTGCCCGAGGAGTGCCGGCGCTGGCAGGCCATCGAGGAGGCCGCCGCGGCGACCTTCGTCCGCCATGGATTCGGGGAGATCCGGCTGCCGGTCCTGGAGCGGACAGAGCTGTTCGCGCGCTCGCTCGGCGAGTCGACCGACGTGGTCGAGAAGGAGATGTACACGTTCGTCGACCGCGACGAGACGACCGTGACGCTCCGCCCCGAGGCGACGGCGAGCGTCGTCCGCGCGTATCTCGAGAGCGGGCTCGCGCAGAGCGACCCCACGGCCCAGCTCTTCTACCGCGGCCCGATGTTTCGCCGCGAGCGGCCGCAGAAGGGCCGCTACCGGCAGTTCTACCAGATCGGCGCCGAGGTGCTCGGCCGGGAGGACACCCTCGCCGACGCGGAGCTGCTCGTCATGCTGGCGCGCATCCTGGCCGCGGTCGCGGCGCGCGGCGTGCGCCTCGAGCTCAACTCCGTGGGTGACGCCGCGTGCCGGCCGGCCTACACCGAGCGACTGCGCGAGTTCGGCCGGAGGCATCTCGCCGAGCTCTGCGGGGATTGCCATCGCCGCCTGGAGCGCAATCCGCTGCGCCTCTTCGATTGCAAGATCGAGACGTGCCGCGCGGTAATCGCCGACGCGCCGCGGATCGTGGACGCGCTCTGCGCGCCGTGCCGCGCGCACCTCGACGACGTGCGCGCGCTGCTCGACGGCGCCGGCGTCGAGTACGTGATGAACCCGCGCCTCGTCCGCGGCCTCGACTACTACGTCCGCACCGCCTTCGAGCTGGTCGCCGACGGGCTCGGCGCGCAGAACGCGGTCGGCGGGGGAGGGCGCTACGACGGGCTCGTCGCCGCGCTCGGTGGGCCCCCGATCGCGGGCGTCGGGTTCGCACTCGGGCTCGAGCGGCTGGCGTCGGTGAGCGAGCTGGTGGCCGAGGACGCCGGGCCGGCGGCCGTCGTGCTGCCGCTCGACCCCGCGGGCGTGGCGCCCGGGCTCCGTCTGGCGACGCGCCTCCGCGACCAGGGCCTCGCCATCGGCCTCGAGCCGAGCGGCCGGAGCCTCAAGGCCCTGCTGCGTGTCGCGGATCGCCGCCGCGCGCGCCTCGCCATCATCGTGGGCGAGGACGAGCTCGCGCAGGGCCGCGCCACCGTCCGCGATCTCGTTCGTCACGAGGACCGCCGGCACGCGCTCGCGCTCGACGCGCCGGGTCCCGAGCTCGCGCGCTTCGTGCGCGCCTTCCTGGAGACACCGGCATGAGTCTCGCGATCGAGTCGTTGGGCGAGTGGCGGCGGACCGACTACGCGGGCGCGCTGCGCGAGAAGGACATCGGGCAGGCCGTCATCCTCTGCGGCTGGGTGCACGCGCGCCGCGACCACGGTGGCGTGAGCTTCGTCGACCTCCGCGACCGCTCGGGGATCGTGCAGCTGGTCTTCGATCCGTCGCAGCACCCGCAGGCCCACGAGCGTGCAGGCGAGGTGCGGCTCGAGTTCGTCGTCGCCGTGAGCGGTGTCGTCCGGGCGCGGCCTTCGGACACCGTGAACCCGGAGCTGCCGACCGGCGGCGTCGAGGTGGCGGTCGCGGAGCTCCGCGTGCTCAACACCTCGCGCCCGACGCCGTATCCGATCGACGACGCGGCCGACGTCACGGAGCAGAACCGGCTCCGCTTCCGCTACCTGGATCTGCGCCGCCCGCGCGTGCAGTCGAACTTCGTCCTCCGCCACCGCGTGACGCAGGCCGTGCGCCAGCACCTGAACGCCGCCGGTTTCCTCGAGGTGGAGACGCCGGTGCTCACGCGCTCGACGCCCGAGGGCGCGCGCGACTACCTCGTGCCGAGCCGCGTCCAGCGGGGCGCGTTCTACGCGCTGCCGCAGTCGCCGCAGCTCTTCAAGCAGCTCCTCATGGTCTCCGGCTTCGATCGCTACTACCAGATCGTCAGATGCTTCCGGGACGAGGACCTGCGCGCGGACCGGCAGCCGGAGTTCACGCAGATCGACCTCGAGATGTCGTTCGTGACGCCGGCCGACGTGATGGGCGTCGTCGAGCCCATGGTCGCGGATCTCTTCACGATGGTGCGCGGCCGGCCGACCGCCCGGCCGTTCCCGATCGTCCCCTACGGCGAGGTGATGCGGCGCTGGGGTGTCGACCGCCCCGACCTGCGCATCGACCTCGAGCTGGACGACTTCTCGTCGTGCTTCGCCGGCACGCAGTTCCGCGTCTTCGCCGAGGCGCTGGCGGGCGGCGTCGCGGTCCGCGGGCTCGCCGTTCCGGGCGCCGGCGCGGCGATGTCGCGCCGCGAGCTCGACGACCTCGTCGGCCTCGCGACGGCGGCGGGGGCACGCGGCCTCACCTGGATCCGCGTCACGGCCGAGGGCTGGCAGTCGCCGGCCGTGAAGTTCCTCGGCGACGCGGAGCGCGCGCGTCTCACCGAGCGCGCGCGCCTCGGCACCGGCGAC
>Ga0111538_10002269_pt1 | contig 27093 bp, 38 predicted proteins | sample SoiMethybrSBSTD1_FD_79669 | JGI IMG/M metagenome (GOLD analysis project Ga0111538, IMG submission 79669) | Bulk soil microbial communities from a Populus tree surrounding site in Tennessee, USA - Soil MetaG P. TD hybrid SBSTD1 (version 2)... | ecosystem: Environmental > Terrestrial > Soil >...
AAAAAACGTACAGGACACACAAAGAAAAGACCCTCTCTGTAAAAACTCTGCGGCCCTGCACGTATATCTTCAAAAGTGCCCTAAAGAGCAATGCTATTTTAGAGTACTACAATTTCAAAAAAACGCACAGAGCGCATAGAGAAAAGACCCTCTCTGTAAAAACTCCATGACCCCGTGCGTATGTCCTACTCAACCGCTATCGGTTGATTGAGCTGATTTGGAATCCGTATGAAGAAGGTGGTTCCTTTCCCACGCTTTGACTTCACTTGGATTGATCCATTCAACCGCTCGATTGTATCTTTAACAATAAATAATCCTAACCCTGTTCCCTGCGACTGATCTGTGGCCCTAAAAAACTGTTCAAAAATTTTGCCCTGAAACTCCGGATCAATTCCGATGCCGTTGTCTTCGATGCTAATGTCGCAGAATTCTTCAGTGACGTGCGATGCAATTTTGATAAATCGATCTCGCTTTTGCAAGTCCTGATATTTAATCGCATTCGAAAAAATATTCGCCACGATCGTTTTGACTCTTATGGGATCAGAATACCATTCTATCGAATTATCAAGTTCGAACAGAATATTGATCTCATCACCATCGGCCAGATTCTTCAAATTCTCCTCTTCTTCCCTCACCAGTTGCTCCAGATCGATCTTGTCGCGCTGCAGAGCCAACTTCTCATTACGGAAGAAATTATTCATCTCTTCAATGTACGAGTCCAATTTCAGCAAGGTCTTTTTGATCAGGCTGATGTATTGGTCTTTTACGTCAAGTGGTGCGTCCTCAGCTATTTTTACCAGACCCAGCGCCGACATTAGTGGTGCTTTCAGGTCGTGGGTAGTCTTATAGATCACCTGGTCAAGGTGTTGATTCGAACGTACCAGCTCTTTTTCTTTCTTTTTCTTCTGTGTTATATCGTGTAGTTTCAGTACTAACCCCTGCACCTTATAATGGTTTAGGAGGTTTGAAACGTGCACATCAAAATATATTTTTTCGTCCTCACCTTTGTTTACTGAAATCTCATCGACGAACGGATACGATGCTTCTTCGAGAAAATCTTTCCAGGGTTGTGCCTTTTCACTTTTTACAAAATCGAAAATACTTTTTCCGATAACAGCAACAGGTTCAATTCCAAAAACATCAATAACAGATGAAGAAATGTATCTGACACGATACTCCCGGTCTGTTACGATCACTATGTCGTTCGAATTTTCTACTAATTCCTGGAACATCTCCATATCCATACTCCACTTTTCGCACCCCGATCCCGTACCGATAATTATCGGGATCGGGCGGAGTTTCCGTTATAGAAAAATCCTTTCTCTTATATCAATATTGCCATGCTACTTAACTGAGTCGAAACTTTAAGGTTCGAGCCCGTAACCGTGGCCTGGTTCAATTCAAACTTCAACTTACCATCAATTACCTTAAAATTGATGCAGCTTCCCTTTTGTCCCATTCCATTACCATCTGTGATAGTAAGGACTGACTTTCCAGTAACGCTGGTTTTTATGTTTTCAAATTCCTTATTCTTTGCCTTGCCCACGTAAACAACCTGGCAGCTCTCTGCCTCACCGGCAGAGCTAAGTTTTTTGATCACATATTTTTTAGTTCCCTTAGCCTTGCCATCGTACCAGGTTTTAAGTGTATTGAAGACATTCTCGTCTCCGATCACCCCTACGACAAAGTCGCCCGGTTCGCTTTCGTTTGGCCATTGGATGTATTTTATAAAGTTGTACAACATGGCCGCATGAATTTCATGAGTTGGCCTTTCCTGAGCGGAAGCTATCGCTACCGTTGCTCCCAAGACGATTGATAGAACTAGTTTATTCATAGATTATATATTGGGCTTCGAGGTAATCTACTACTAAAAAAAAACCACCCTACTAAAAAACCCCACCCCGAGTTATCGGGGCAAGGCTTCCAAACAACCCATTAGATCAATATCGCCATTGAGGATAGTGCTCCCGAAACCTTAAGATTCGAAGCCTCAATTGCCTTATGGTTCAACTCAAACTTTAGTTTGTTATCGACCATCTTAAAATTGATTGAGCTACCCTTCTCTCCCAAACCACTCTTATCTGTAATAACAAGCGTTCCTTTACCTTTTACTTTATTATTTGCTAATTCAAATTCTCCGCTTTTTGACTTATCGATGTACAACACGTGGCAGTCTGTTACGTCAGCGGCTGTGTTGAACTTCTTGATAACATATGTCTTCGATCCGCGAGGTTTACCACCATACCATTGGTTGAGTGTGTTATAGATATCATTGTTTCCTACTACACCAATTATGAACTCCCCAGCACCAGCGTGGTCGGGCCACTGAACATATTTAGTAAAGTTGTACACCATCATGGAGTAGACCTCCTGCACTGATCTTTCCTGGGCTTGTGCAAAACTGCTGCCACTAATCAGGACCGCCGCCACAGTAAGCGCTTTAAACATTTTCATAAAAACTAACTATTCTGGTTTGTTTGTGTGATACAAAAATAGGCCCCCCCTTCAACGCGGGGGAGCCTATTCATATGCTAATCTTATTGATGTAAGATTTTACCTCAGGAATCACCGAATATACCTGAAATCGTGGCCGGCCTTGAGTTGGAGCAGGAATTCGTAGATAAGATTTATGACGTTTTCGACATCTTCTTTGTGAACCATTTCGACAGTTGTGTGCATATATTTTAAGGGCAGCGATATCAGTGCCGACGCCACACCTTCCGCTGAATAAGCGAACGAGTCGGTATCAGTTCCCGTCGATCGGGACACCGCCTGGCGCTGGAACGGAATTTTCCGTTTTTGGGCCGTCTCCAGTACCATTTTGAGAACGTTATTCTGGACCGCGGGACCATAACAAAGGACAGGGCCCGACCCCGCTTTCAGATTGCCACTCTCCTTCTTGTTGTACATCGGTGATTGTGTGTCGTGAGTGACATCCGTACAGATTGCAACGTCTGGCTTTATCCGGCGTGAAATCATCTCAGCACCGCGCAACCCAATCTCTTCCTGGACGGCATTGACGATGTAAAGACCAAAAGGAAGTTTCTTTTTCTTTTCAAAAAGTTTCCTCGCCACTTCAGCAATCATAAACCCTCCCATGCGATTGTCTAGCGCACGACCTACTATCCATTGCTTATTCAGTTCCGTCAATTCATCAGCAAAGGTGATCACACAGCCGACATGAACTCCCATTGCTTCGACTTCTTTCTTTGACGCAGCCCCGACGTCTATGAAAATATTCTTGAGTGATGGCGCTTCTTCTTTAGCTGCATCCCGAACATGAATCGCAGGCCATCCGAATACACCTTTTACAATTCCCTTTTCTGTTTGAATATTAACCCGCATCGAAGGAGCAATCTGATGATCAGATCCTCCGTTTCTTCGCACGTAAATGTATCCTTCATCAGTAATATAATTCACGAACCACGATATCTCGTCAGCATGGGCTTCGATCACTACTTTGTATGAAGCCTTTGGGTTGACAACCCCTACGACAGATCCGTATACGTCAACGATATGGCTATTGATGTAAGGTTTGATATAATCCAACCAGATTTGCTGACCGGGCGACTCGAACCCCGTCGGCGACGCATTGTTGAGATAGGCGTATAGAAACTCTTTGCTTTTTTTATCCATAGTCATTGATTTGTTAGTCGTTTACAGGGGAATGTTTCCGTGTTTTTTGCGCGGCAATTTAGCGACTTTATTTTCTAGCATCTCAAACGCTCGGATAAGTTTCTCCCGTGTCTGATCGGGAAAAATAACTTCATCAATGTAACCACGATGCGCTGCCCGGTATGGATTGGCAAACTTTTGCGTGTACTCCTCTACCTTTTCGTTCAGCTTTGCCTCCGGATCAGGCGCCTCGGATATTTCCTTCTTAAAAATGATTTCGGCGGCACCTTTTGCCCCCATTACTGCAATCTCAGCGGTTGGCCAGGCATAATTGAGGTCAGCTCCAATGTGTTTTGAATTCATCACATCATAAGCACCTCCGTACGCTTTGCGAGTGATAACCGTGACTCGCGGCACTGTCGCTTCTGAAAAGGCAAATAGTAATTTCGCCCCGTTTGTAATAATCGCGTTCCACTCCTGGTCGGTCCCCGGGAGAAATCCAGGTACATCTTCAAACACCAGCAATGGAATATTAAAGCAATCGCAAAATCTCACAAACCGCGCGCCTTTAACACTCGAATTAATGTCAAGAACACCGGCCAAAGACGCTGGTTGATTACCAATTATACCAATGCTTCTTCCTGCAATTCGGGCAAAACCAACTACAATGTTTTCAGCAAAGTTTCTATGGACTTCGAAAAAACTATCGCCATCAACTACTCCGTTTATAACCTCACGCATATCATAAGGTTGATTCGGATTTGACGGAATAATGCTGTTAAGGGACGGCCTTGATTCACTTCCACCGCTGTAGGCAATTTTCGGCGCATCATCCTCACAGTTCTGAGGAATATAGCTGAGCAGTTTTTTTATCTGTTTAAGGCATTCAATTTCGTTCGCACAGGCAAAATGAGTTACTCCGCTTTTTGTGCTATGGGTCAGGGCTCCTCCCAACTCTTCGGCTGTTACATTTTCATGTGTAACTGTCTTCACCACATTAGGTCCCGTCACAAACATGAATGACGTATTCTCAACCATAAAGATGAAGTCAGTTATTGCGGGAGAATACACCGCGCCGCCTGCGCATGGACCCATGATAGCCGAGATCTGCGGGATGACACCCGAGGCAAGTGTGTTCCTATAAAAAATATCGGCGTATCCACCCAGTGATACCACACCTTCCTGAATGCGCGCACCTCCTGAATCATTTAGTCCAATGAGCGGCGCACCGTTCTGCATTGCAAGATCCATGATCTTTACGATCTTTTCCGCGTGCGTCTCCGAGAGCGAGCCGCCGAATACGGTAAAGTCCTGTGAGAATATATAGACCAATCTTCCATTCACAGTACCGTATCCAGTAATGACACCATCTCCCAGATAGTACTCTTTTTCGAGTCCAAAATCTTTACTCCGGTGCATCACAAATTTTCCCATTTCTTCAAATGAACCCTCGTCCAACAGAAGCATGACCCTTTCGCGGGCTGTTAACTTGCCTTTGGCGTGCTGTTGTTGAATCCTTTTTTCGCCACCGCCCATAAGCGATTCTGAAGTCTTGCGCTCCAATTCATCGAACTTCTTTTGAAGCTGTTGATCCTTAATAGTGCGTTTGCTCATGGGTTGATATTTTTGATGGATAAATATAGTCGGAATTAGCGTTTATAATCCAGTCCTTTCCTCTTATACCTCCGTCGGCCCGTTCTTGTCTGATTTTCTAAAATTCGTATCTTCACGCGCCTTTCCCCCTATGGAAAAGAAGATCGCTATTATCGACATGGGTACAAATACCTTCCATCTGCTGATTGCCGAAGCAGACAAGAAGGGTTATCACATAACCCACCGCGATCGCCTTGCAGTGAAAATCGGTAAGGATGGCATCAATCACGGATTCATAACAGAAGAAGGTATTCAGCGTGCGCTGCTTGCAATGCAAAGTTTCAAGAACACACTCGATCAGCAAGGAGTAACAAGGATATATGCCTTCGGAACAAGCGCTCTGCGCAACGCCAGGAATTCGCAGGAAGTTGTTAATCGCATTAAGGCTTTAACGGGTATTGAGTCAATCATCATCTCAGGAGACCAGGAAGCAGAATACATTTATATGGGCGTGAAGGCCGCCATGGAGATCGAAGGAGTTTCTCTGATCATGGATATTGGAGGTGGAAGCGTAGAATTTATCGTCTGCGATAACGATAAAGTTTGGTGGAAGCAAAGTATAGAGATTGGAGCTCAGCGTCTCCTGGAACAATTTCAAAAGAACGATCCGATAACATCCACGGAGATCGACTCACTTGACCGTCACTTTGATAAAGCTTTGCTTCCGCTGATGGAGGTACTTCAAGTTTATAATCCAACTATACTTATTGGTTCATCAGGAACATTCGACACGTTGAGTGATATTTTCTGCCTCCGCCATGATATTCATAAGACGATGGAGGAAATTGAAACACCACTAACCCTGGAGGGTTTCTATGATATATACAACGACCTCGTAAAAAAAGATCGCGCACAACGAATGCTGATCCCCGGGATGATTGAAATGAGAGTAGATATGATCGTTGTCGCTTCTTGTATGATAAGATACATTCTATCCAGACATCCCTTTAACCGTATCCGCGTATCCACCTATGCGCTTAAGGAAGGCGTTCTTTCCACAATCATAAATGAACTGATCGACAGAGACAGGATCGCTGTTTAAATCGTTGAATTTGCAAGCGTTGAAAGGTTCTTGGATATCTTTATCTGCCGCTTTTCTAGTTCGGTATTATTGATGTCAAACCGGAGCGTGCTGTTCTCAGTTACGATAAAACTAAAACCAGCCCCCTTCTTATGGAGTCCTTCTCGTTCACAGATGATCATTATGGGTTTCCCTTCCGTTGCCTTTAATATGTCATCCAGAGACGCGCTTTTTCCGTCGGCGAGATAGATAATCTGCGCTTGACCAAGATCCGTTATGTCTTCAGCTTGAGTTACTTTGAGGGAGTGACCGTTAACATTCTTTCCACTCTGTTTCATCAACTCGTCGTACACTTTTGACTTGCCGTACACAGTGACCTGGAGATCACTTGAAACGTTCGGGAACGACGAGTATTTTGCTATGTTGACAACGAACAACGCATAAACCTGGTAGTTGGTTGTTTGAGAATAAGCGGTCACCGAACAGTACAGGGCGAGCATCATGAATGATAACTTAAAACATTTCATCTCCTACTTTTTAAAGTTGATTTGATAGTTAATTTTTACAACATACTCGCGGCTTCTTCCAGGAATTGGAGCATAGCCACCGTTATACGCCTGGGCAATACCTGGCTTCGCATTAGCAACATCATACACACCGACACCGACGTTAAGGCCGGGAACAAAAAGACCACGATAATTAAGAAATGCATTAGCCATCAAATATGGATCAAGCTTGCTTAGCACTGGGTTTTCGTCAACATCAATTGTCGTGTATGCGTAGCGCGCACTTGCATATAGGAAGGTTGGATTAAACGTGAGTTTAGATGTTAAATTGAAATTCGTATTAAGGGTGATCTTGTTCTTGGGAAATCCGACATATTGGCGTTGGTCGGGAACCTCATAAGTTGCAACGGTATTGTCTTTAATCGACTGGCTATATGAGTATGTGAGGTGAGCATACCAGACTTTCTTCCGTATACTATAGACTACTTCAACGCCATTGCTACCGCTTTTTGCTGAGTTCTCATACCATTCGGAAAAATCATCGCCCTCTCCTTCCGAGCCATATACCAACACATTACGGGTATTGATGCTGAATGCATTTACTGACAACAGCATTTCAGGTGTAAACTGATAACCTACTTCAATTTCAAACACGTTTGACTTCTCGGGTTTAATAACGCCATCTAACGCAATGTTGATGTTCTGCAGGGAAGGTGCCCGGAACGCTTGACTATATAACAGTTTGAAATGGAGATTCTGAATTTTCTTGGTCAGCGCAATGCGAGGAACAAAGGCAGCACCATATCGGTTGTTTTTCTCATAACGAAATCCGACTGTGGCATTTGCCAATCTGTGCTTAAAAAGTCCTTCAGCGAAGAATGCAAAGTTGTTTAGTTTAAGCGTCTTGTTTCCGTTGAAAAGATCGCCTGCTAAGAGATCGGTCCCTTGATCCTGAAAATAGACAAGACCAAACGTGCCATGCACCTTTCTTGAAAAGTCGTACATCGCATCAAGCTGGGTGAGCAGCCTGGTAGCCCTGGCACTAAAATCCTTCTCGCCAGATTCTCTTGATCCGAAAGTCCATGGGATCTGATTGTAGTATTTAACCTGTGGAACCAGTTGTAGCCTGTCATTCACTTTCAGGGTGTATTGAAGGTCGGCATAAAAGTTCTTGTTAGAAACGAACGTGACCGGATCGGAGGTCTCGAATTGATCGTACATAGAGCGGAACGACAGGTTGCCTAATTTCAGACCGGCATTGATATTCATTGGATCAGCCCTGGTCACTTTTGACAAATCCTCCTCGCCGTTGCTTTGATAGAGGTCGTGATATTGCTGGTCGCTTACAATTCCATTGCCTTTGAAAGCGGATATATCCCACGAAAAATTCTCACCTCGCCGGGCCGCCATTACACCTCCATTGGTTCTTCCTACTGCATTTGCGTGAAATCCGCCCAGTCCATACACCGCCACACCGTCGAGGCTCTCTGCAGCCTTGGTAATGATGTTTATGACGCCGTATTCGGCGGAGCCGCCATAGATGGCAGAACCCGGCCCGCGAATAATCTCTATCCTTTCAATAGCATCGACCGGGAACCTGTTGCCGATCGCTACAGTCTGATACAATAATTCGTTGAACGGCTGACCATCCATCATGACCAGTACTTTTCCTTCATTTGCCCAACTTCCTCTTAGGCCAATCCCCATAACAAATTGAAGGTCTTGCATCACGTCAAATCCAGGAACAAGGCGGAGAACGTCTGTCAAATCCCTGGCACCACTGTTTTGTATTTCTTCGGAAGTGATTAAAGTAATTATACCAGGGGTCTCACGTGTCGTCAATCCGTTCTTAGATGACACCGCCACATTCTTGTTAAGAATTTTTTGAAGCTCACTTTCCTGAGTGAAAGCGTTCAGGTTCAGCAACGAATCGAGATCCTGACAGAATGAAGATGTAGTTGAAATAAATAAACTTAAGACAATGACACTACGGAAAATCTTAGGCATGCGCTATCGGTTTCGTTTCATTATTGTGGCTTGACAGTACTATCAGCCGGGCGGCTGGTCTTTACATTAAAAAATATTTAGCCCAGGTCAAAAAGCGTCAAGCCTTTCTCAAAAAGTATTCTAAAATAAAACTTATTTTTTTATGAATAAAGAGGCATACTTAAAATGCTCGACGGAAGTTACTAAGATAACCCCTGCAATACCGGTCGTTTTGTCGTGAGTATTTGCAACTGAGCGAAAACCAATGAAGAGCCGATCATTTGTATCTTTGCCTGCATGACTGATGCCATTTTTACTTACACACATTTACAGGACTTTTCGTTTCGGATCTTCAGGAACATAGGATGCCCTGAAGATCACGCCAGGCTTGCCACCGAAGTTCTATTGAAGGCCGACTTGCGGGGTATTGATTCACATGGCATCGCGCGCCTTTCGGGCTACGTAAGGTTATGGGAAAAGAAAAGGGTAAACAGCACCCCTTCAATACGCATTGTACATGAATCACCAAGCACTGCAGTAGTTGATGGTGATAGTGGACTAGGATTGGTTGTAGCTCCACAGGCTATGAACATCGCGATTGAGAAAGCGCGAAAAGCCGGAACAGGTTGGGTCGCCGTAAAAAATTCAAATCACTTTGGTATTGCTGGCTATCATGCAATGATGGCCTTACCACATGATATGATCGGAATAGCAATGACAAATGCAAGTCCGCTGGTAGCCCCTACGTTTTCCATTGAACGATTACTCGGCACCAATCCAATTGCTGTGGCTATTCCTGCACTAACGCAGCCGCCATATGTTGCCGATTTTGCAACCACTACAGCTGCGAACGGAAAGCTAGAGATCCTTCAGCGAAAGAACCAGAAAGCTCCGTTGGGGTGGATCCAAACGAAGGATGGATTTCCTTCTACTGATCCAAACGAAACAAGGAGTGGTGGAGCGTTGATTCCACTTGGAAGCGACCGAGAGCACGGAAGTCATAAGGGATTTTGTTTAGGCTCCTGGGTTGATATTTTTTCTGCGGTATTATCTGGAGCTAATTATGGGCCGTGGGTTCCCCCTTTTGTAGCCTTTCTTGACCCCCCCTCTGATCCGGTTGGAGACGGCATCGGTCATTTTTTCGGAGCCATGCGCGTTGACGCATTCAGGCCCGCAGATGAATTCAAGCGTCATATGGACAATTGGATTTCGCGTTTCAGGTCGGCAAGAACCGTTAAAGGAGAAGAACGTGTAATCATTCCAGGTGATCCGGAACGCGAACTAAATGAATCGAGATTGCGCGATGGGATTCCCCTCAATAAGAAGGTTGTAGAAGATCTTCACGCTCTCGGTGAGCGGTTCCATTTAGCTTTTTAGAAGCCGGCCGTTACTCCCGCCCGAATGACGAGAGGACTATTGTATGGATAAAAATCGTACGGCGACTGTGGATCTCTGTAAGTGAAATTGTAGAGCGCTGCAAAGTAGAATCCTGCATTTCTTCCAATGGGTTGAAAGAATCCTCCGCCTCCCATAAAACTACTGTAGCCATCGCGCGTTTTTTCATAAGTGGGATAGGCTGGATACTCATAACTTAAATATTCATACTCTACATGCAAGAATAAGGGCCCATAAAAATTAAATCTCAAGAACGGACTTATCCCATAATCGTGAGCGTTAAATTCTGGCGTGGTTTGTTTGTACTTCGTGAATTTATATTGCAGCTGAACACCACCGGCCAACTTCGGAGTAATCTTATACCCTACCAACCCATTGACTGCAACAAAGTCATAATAACTGCTGAAACTTATACCACCCAAACCACCTCCCACAAAAATGCGATCGCGCACTGAAGGTTTTTCAGCCATCTCTTCGTTGCCCCATTGTGCAAGAGCCATGGTTCCGACCGTCAAGAACGTAATAACAAGGGCAAGCTTTTTCATATGATTAGTCTTTTTCTTCTACTATGAAAATGTCTTCGGTTTCCTTCTTCATCAAATACTTTTCCCGCGCAAACTTTTCAAGCGACTCGTTATCACCAAAAAGCTCATCACGGTCTTTTTCCACTTCCTTTATTTTTTCTTCATAGTAAACCTTTTCATTTTCCAAAGACCTGAGCTTGGATGTTAATTGGTAGCGCATAAACAGGTTGTTTGAATCCAATGCGACCATCCACAGCAAGAAAAAGAATGCGGTCAAAAAGTAGAAATTTCGGAATGCTTTTGGCAGTTTCTTCAACATATACGAGCTTAAAAAGTATACGAAGATAGATAAATATTCAATTGCTTAAAAACGGCCCGACTTTTCACTCAAGGAACGAAAAAAGCCAGCATTTGTTGTGCTGGCTTTTTTGGTGAAACGTTATCTGTTATCCGCTTTGCCCACCAAAGCGTTTCGCGTAGGTGGGTATCCGTGAGCATGGGACTAGGGTCGTGGGTGCGAGGTTCTATTTGAATTTATTACCCGATTTCCCTATTTGCTATTCCCTTAAAACTTCTTGCCAGGGAAATAAGCGACCTCACCCAACTCTTCTTCGATCCTTATAATCTGGTTGTATTTCGCCATTCTGTCGGAACGTGACGCAGATCCAGTTTTGATTTGACCAGTATTGAGCGCAACCGCGAGATCTGCAATTGTGCTATCTTCCGTCTCACCCGAACGGTGTGACATTATGCTCTTATAGCTGTTCCTCTTTGCAAGGTTAACAGCATTGATAGTTTCTGTAAGAGAGCCGATCTGATTTACTTTGACAAGTATTGAGTTAGCCACACCCATGTCGATTCCCTTTTGAAGGAACTGCACATTGGTAACAAATAGATCGTCGCCCACAAGTTGTACTTTGTCGCCAATCTTGTCTGTCAATTTCTTCCAACCATCCCAGTCCTCTTCACCCATTCCATCCTCAATAGAGATGATAGGATATTTCTTGGCCCATTTAGCCCAGTAGTCCACCATCTCATCGGACTTCAATTTCTTTCCATCCGATTTTTTGAATGTATAAGTTTTTGTTTTCGCATCATAAAATTCAGAGCTAGCAGCATCCATTGCGATAAAAACATCTTCACCTGGCTTGAATCCTGCCTTTTCAATTGCCTTCAATACAACCTCAATTGCCTCTTCATTGGAAGCGATGTTTGGCGCGAATCCACCTTCATCTCCTACGTTTGTTGACAACCCTTTATCGTGCAATACTTTCTTCAGTGTGTGGAATATCTCTGTCCCCATACGCAATGATTCAGAAAACGTATCGGCTTTCACAGGCATAACCATAAACTCCTGGAAGTCGATTGAATTATCTGCGTGGCTACCGCCATTCAATATGTTCATCATAGGCACAGGCAGCGTGTACGCATTTACTCCACCGATATAACGATACAAGGGCATACCTGCTTCCATCGCCGCAGCCTTCGCAATTGCCAGTGATGTCCCTAGAATTGCATTAGCTCCAAGTTTGCCCTTGGTAGGCGTGCCATCCAATTCGATCATTATCTTGTCAAGCAGACTTTGTTCGAACACATCAAAACCGACGACTTCCGCAGCGATTTTCGTGTTCACATTCTCAATCGCTTTCAATACCCCTTTGCCTAAGTATTTTTTCTTGTCGCCATCGCGAAGTTCTACTGCTTCATGTGTTCCGGTAGATGCCCCTGAAGGAACAGCCGCACGGCCAAATGCTCCTGACTCAGTAACCACATCAACTTCAACTGTGGGGTTGCCTCGGCTATCAAGGATCTGCCGGGCGTGGATGCTTTCAATTAAGCTCATAGTAAGTTTGATTTATGGATTGTCAATAAAATTTAGGCTATACAACAGCCGGTTCCGCTACGTTGGATCTGATCATTGAAAGGAACTCATCGAAAAGATACCGGGAATCATGAGGACCTGGCGAGGCTTCCGGATGGTATTGTACGGAGAACGCTTTTTTATTCTTCAGCCGAATACCCATGATCGTCGAGTCATTAAGATGGACATGGGTTACTTCAACATCGTTGTTTTTCTCAATATCTTTTTCACTTACAGCAAAACCATGATTCTGTGATGTCATCTCGCCTTTGCCGGTAATAAGGTTTTTCACCGGATGGTTCAATCCCCGATGACCATGGTGCATCTTATAAGTTGAAATACCACACGCTAACGCGAGCAACTGATGCCCTAGGCAAATTCCAAATACAGGTTTATCAGTCGAGAGTGTTTGCTTCACGGTTTCAATAGCATAGCCCATCACTGAAGGATCACCAGGCCCGTTAGAGATAAAGTAGCCGTGGGGATTCCACGCTGCAATTTCTTCAAATGAAGTTTTTGCCGGGAATACTTTACAAAAGCACCCACGCAACGCGAGATTAGTAATTATACTTTTCTTGATTCCAAGATCAAGAACCGCCACTTTTATAGGAGAATTACTATCGCCAACAGTATAAGCCTCTTTGGTGGTCACCACAGATGATAGCTCAAGCCCATTCATTGAGGGCACTTTCTTGATTTCCTCCTGTAACTGTTCGGGTGTATGCTCCGACGAAATGATGGCGTTCATCGCACCCTTGCTTCGAATGTGACGAACAAGAAGACGAGTATCTACATCCGAAATTCCGACCACACCATTCTTTTCGAGGTATTGCTGCAGGCTTTCATTTGCCGACTTGCGACTAAATTCGTTTGAGAATTCGTTAACTACTATGCCCGCGATCTGAGGTTTTGCGGACTCTTGCTCCGGATCGAACGCCCCATAATTTCCAATATGAGCGGTTGTATTCACAATGATCTGACCGAAGTATGACGGATCTGTGTATATTTCCTGGTATCCAGTCATTCCAGTATTGAAGCAAATTTCTCCACCAGAGGTCCCGATTTTCCCGATAGCCTTGCCTTCAACGAGGTAGCCATCTTCAAGAAGGAGGTAAGCTTTTTTCTGCATAAAAGTTCACAAAAATACGTTAGGAAATTTGTCGATAACTATCAATTCACCTGTTTTTTCAAACCGTGCAGGCATAAAAAAAGGGATCGAACATTTGTCCAATCCCCTTTTTGTATATACCTGTAATAAACACTATTCTTTTGCTTTTTTAGGCTTTGCAGGTGCTTTTTTGGTTTTCTTTTCAGTTGCCTTTGCCTTTGCTTCCGCCTTTGGTGCTTTTGGTGCTTCTGCTGCTTCAGGCGCCTCAGCTTCAGCTCCCTCTCCCTTCTTTCCCTTGCGGCTTCTCCTAGTCTTAGCCTTCTTAACCGCACCGTCTTTAGTGTAGAGTGTATTGAAGTCTACAAGCTCTATAAGACACATCTCTGCATTGTCACCAACTCTGACATCGCCCATCTTAATGATACGCGTATAGCCACCTGGCCGATCAGCAATCTTTGAGGCAACCTCGCCAAAAAGCGTCTTCACCGATTCCTTGTTCTGGAGGTAAGAAAACACCGTTCTTCTTGAGTGGGTCGTGTCGTCCTTTGCTTTGGTAAGCAACGGCTCCACATATTTCCTCAATGCTTTGGCTTTCGCTACCGTCGTCGTAATCCTCTTGTTAAGAATTAGCGAGGAAGCCATGTTGGAAAGCAACGCATGCCTGTGCGCCGTTTTTCTACCCAAGTGATTGACTTTCTTACCGTGTCTCATGATTTCTTAGTCTTCATCAAGTTTATACTTGGAGAGATCCATTCCAAAAGTAAGGTTCTTCTCCGCTACCAATTGTTCGAGTTCCGCCAGTGACTTCTTACCGAAGTTTCTGAACTTCATCATGTCAGAAATTTCAAGCTGCACAAGGTCACCTAGTGATTTTACATCCGCTGCTTTGAGGCAGTTATAAGCACGAACAGAAAGATCGAGATCGTGAAGTTGAGTCTTCAACAACTTGCGCATATGCAGCATCTCTTCGTCTACTTGTTCTACTTCCGCATCCTTGCCAGTCTCGAGCTCCATTGACTTGTCTGAGAATAGTGCAAAGTGCTTAATCAGAATATGGGCAGCACCTTCCAACGCTTTCTCAGGATGAATGGAACCGTCGGTCTCAATATCGATAACCAACTTTTCGTAGTCAGTCTTTTGCTCAACACGTGTATTTTCAACGCTGTACTTCACATTTTTGATAGGCGTGAAGATCGCATCGATCGGAATAAATCCGAAAACCTGCTCAGTAGGCTTGTTTTCTTCCGCGGGAAGATAACCTCTTCCCTTTTCGATTGTAAGCTCGATTTCGAACTGCGAAGATTCGTCGAGATTACAGATAACGTGCTCAGGGTTGAGTATCTCAAACGCTGAAGTGAATTTGGTAATGTCACCAGCTTTGAATTGCTTCTGCTTGCGAATATTTACCGTGATCTTGTTGTCGAAATTATCGGCTACTCTTCTGAACCGAACCATTTTAAGGTTCAGGATTATCTCTGCAACGTCCTCCACAACACCTTCGATGGTGGAGAATTCATGAAGAACTCCTGGGATCTTGATTCCAGTTATTGCATATCCCTCAAGGGAGGATAACAGAATTCTTCTCAGCGCATTGCCAATCGTTACTCCATATCCTTTTTCCAGTGGTTTGAATGTGAACAGGCCGTGAAAGTCATCGGCTTTTTCCATTGCAACCTTTTCTGGCATTTGAAATGCTAATATTGACATAGTGATGTTGTTAACAGTTAAAATTACTTTGAGTACAATTCAACGATCAACTGCTCGTTGATATTTTCCGGTATATCTGCCCGGGGTGGCAGGTTAATAAGTTTGCCGGTCATCTCGCTGTTATCCCACTCCAACCAGTTGTATTTTTTAGCGCCTTGGATAGAAAGGCTGTTTGTGATTACTTCCAGTGATTTAGACCTTTCACGGACTTCAACCAAATCGCCCGGCCTCAGTGTGAATGAACCAATGTTCACTACATCGCCATTCACGAGGATATGCTTGTGAAGGATCAACTGACGTGCAGCACGTCTCGTCGGGGCAATGCCCAAACGGTAAACTGTATTATCAAGTCTTGATTCCAACAGCTGAAGCAGCACTTCACCTGTTACGCCTTTCTTACGGGACGCCGTGTCGAACAGCTTTGCAAACTGACGCTCGAGCAAACCGTAAATATATTTCGCCTTTTGCTTCTCAGCCAACTGCGTAGCATATTCTGATTGCTTGCGCTTCTTGCCTCGGCCATGCTGACCAGGAGCATAGTTCTTCTTCTGCAGTGCTTTGTTGTCACCGAGAATAGGCTCGTTGAAACGTCTCGAGATTCTAACTTTTGGGCCTGTATACCTTGCCATGATAATACCTGAATGTTTCTTTAATTAAACTCTTCTTTTCTTCGGAGGACGGCAACCATTGTGGGGAAGCGGTGTAACGTCACGGATAGCAGTAATTTCTATACCTGATCCCTGGATAGTGCGTATCGCAGATTCGCGTCCAGCACCTGGTCCTTTAACGAATACCTCAACCTTGCGGAGTCCTTGTTCAAAAGCCTTAGCTGCGCAGTCCTGTGCCGCTACCTGAGCAGCGTAAGGAGTGTTCTTCTTCGAACCCTTGAAACCCATCTTTCCAGCAGAAGCCCAGGAGATAACCTGACCTGTGGTGTTCGTCATGGAAATGATGATGTTATTGAAAGTCGCACGGATGTGAGCCTGGCCTACAGCCTCAACGTTCACTACGCGCTTCTTTGCTTTGTCTTTTCTCTTTTCAGTAGTCGCCATTTTGAAAAGTTTATCTATTAACCTTTAGTTGCCTTCTTCTTATTAGCTACAGTCTTACGCTTACCCTTACGAGTACGCGCATTGTTCTTGGTCGTTTGTCCGCGAACAGGTAGTCCCTTACGGTGACGCAGGCCTCTGTAACATCCGATATCCATAAGGCGCTTGATGCTCAACTGTATCTCGGACTTCAGCGCACCTTCGATTCTGAACTTCTCAGCGATAATCGAACGAATGTGATTTGACTCTTCGTCATTCCATTCTTTAACCTTCTTGTCGATGCTTACTCCAGCTTCGGACAGAATTTTTTGTGCTGACCTGCGGCCAATACCAAAAATATAAGTGAGACCAATTTCACCTCGCTTATTGTCCGGAATATCTACACCAGCTATACGTGCCATAGTATTTTACCCTTGTCTTTGTTTATACCTAGGATTCTTTTTGTTAATCACATACAGTTTGCCTTTACGCCGAATGATCTTGCAATCAGCGCTGCGTTTTTTTATGGATGCTTTAACTTTCATTTTCTTTATTATTTGTATCTGAATACAATCCTTCCTTTTGTCAAATCATACGGCGACATCTCAAGTCGAACCCTGTCACCAGGCAGAATGCGGATATAGTGCATTCTCATCTTACCCGAAATATGTGCCAGCACCTCGTGGCCATTCTCCAACTGAACCCTGAACATGGCATTGGATAATGCTTCCGAAATCGTACCGTCCTGTTCTATTGACTTTTGTTTCGCCACTTATATGTATAATTTTCCTCTATATACTTATGTGTTGTCAATATTTCCGTCTCATGTTCGTGCACAGCCACTGTGTGTTCAAAATGCGCTGAGGGTTTGCGATCAGATGTTCTTATCGTCCAACCATCGCGTTCCTGCACCACATTCTTGGTACCCCTGTTAATCATCGGCTCGATCGCGAATACCATCCCTGCTACTATCTTCACACCCTTTCCCCTCTTTCCATAATTCGGAACTTCCGGATCCTCGTGAAGCTTCTTTCCAACACCGTGACCAACCAGCTCACGAACCACTCCGTAGCCGAAACTCTCAACGTAGCTTTGAATGGCAAAGCTTATATCACCAATTCTGTTACCCGCTTTCGCCTGCGCTATTCCCACATAAAGGGAATCGTACGTCCGGTTAAGCAGAAGCAGATTTTCAGCACTAACACCTTCCAGTGGGTAAGTGTACGCTGAATCGCTGTGGTATCCTTTGTAGAAGACACCGCAGTCTATCGAGATGATATCACTGTCTTTGAGCTCGTATTCTCCGGGAAACCCGTGAACCACAACTTCATTAACGGAGATGCAGAGCGCAGCCGGGAAACCATTGTAATTCTTGAAAGATGGTATTCCTCCGTGATCCCTGATGTACTCCTCGGCAAGGATGTTCAAATCTTTTGTCTTCACTCCAGGTCTTATTTTCCTGGCGATTTCTCCGTGGGTCTTCCCTAGTATCAGGGCTCCCTCCTTCATGATCTGAACCTCTTCTGCCGTCTTTAAGTGAACCATTCAGCCTTAAGCCGCAGCAAATTGAGAACGTCCTTTCACCCGACCGGACTTCATCATTCCTTCGTAATGTCTCATTAAGAGGTGGCTTTCGATCTGCTGAAGTGTGTCTAACACAACACCAACAAGGATCAAAAGTGATGTACCTCCGAAGAACTGTGCGAAGTTCTGACCAACTCCTGCCTTAACCGCAAATGCCGGAAGCACCGCGATAAGAGCCAGGAAGATTGCACCCGGTAAAGTAATTCTTGATAAAACTGTATCTATAAATTCCGCAGTCTGCTTGCCTGGCTTCACACCAGGAACAAACCCACCATTACGCTTCAAATTATCAGCAATGTCGTTTGAGTTGATCGTGATCGCCGTATAGAAAAACGTAAAGATCAGGATCATTGTAGCAAACAATAAGCTGTATTGCCATGAATAAGGATCTGAAAATGTAGATCCAATGTAAGCACCGACATCACTGTCTCTCCACATCCCTGCGATAAGTGCGGGGAAGAACATAAGTGCCTGTGCAAAAATGATTGGCATAACCCCCGCTGAATTCAATTTCAACGGAATGAAATCTCTCTTACCACCATAGAGCTTATTTCCAATCACTTGCTTTGCATACTGAATAGGAATTCTTCGAGTGGCTTGCGTTAGCGCAATCACTGCAACTACAATTCCAAACAGCACGAAGAGCTCAATGATGAAAAAGATAGCCTTACCTGGAAACTTATCAGTTACTTCTGATATCAATGCAAGTGGCAATCTCGAAACTATACCGATCATGATAAGCATCGAAATACCATTACCAATACCCTTGTCGGTAATCCTCTCTCCCAACCACATACAGAACATAGTTCCTGCGATAAGAATTATCACAGACGTGATGTAGAAGAACGGTCCTGGGTTGATTATGACAGAAGGATCAATAGCACCCTTTAGATAACTGTACCCCTGGAACACCGTGATAAAAATCGTTAATACGCGGGTATACTGATTAAGGCGTTTCCTTCCTGAATCACCTTCCTTTTGAAGTTTCTGAAAATAAGGAACTGCAAACGAAAGCAACTGAACAATAATTGACGCCGAAATGTAGGGCATGATCCCCAGCGCAAAGATCGACGCGTTGTTAAATGCTCCTCCGAGGAAATTGTTAAGATAGCCCAGTATACCTCCTGCGTTCCTGTTAGGATCAAGCAAGTTCGGTTCGATACCAGGGATTACAATAAAAGACCCAAGTCTGAAGATGACGAGGAAACCGATAGTATTCAGAATCCTTATTCTCAGGTCTTCAATTGAAAAGATGTTCTTTATGGTCTGAAAGAAACGCTTCATTACTTCACGGTTGTCGCTGTTCCACCTGTTTTTTCAATGGCTTGTGTAGCAGAGGCGGAAAATGAATGTGCTTCCACATTAACTTTTGCCTTTAATTCCCCTCTTCCCAAAACCTTAACTTTATCGTTCTTACCGATAATTCCATTATCAATAAGGACCTGAAGGCTCAATGCGTCAGATTTAGTTTTCTCAACCAGACTTTCGAGCGTGTCAAGGTTAACTGCTTTATAGTATATCTTCTTGTTGTTCTTGAATCCAAACTTCGGAACACGGCGCTGGAGGGGCATTTGACCACCTTCAAATCCAGCCTTTGCAGCGTGACCAGACCTGGACTGAGCGCCCTTGTGCCCACGACCTGCCGTGCTACCACCTGAACCCTGGCCGCGGCCGCGTCTTTTGTTAGTTCTTGTTGAACCTTCAGCTGGTTTTAGTGTGTGCAACTTCATCTTAAAGTTCTTTTACAGTGATTAAGTGATTCACTTTCGAAATCATTCCGGCAATCTGAGGAGTCAACTCCACTTCAACCGTTCTGTTTATTTTTCCGAGACCCAATGCCTTGATCGTACGGATCTGGGTCGCAGGTCTTTTTATTGTGCTTCTTGTCTGGGTGATCTGAACTTTAGCCATGTCGCTTAGCCGTTAAATACTTTTGACAATGATACTCCTCTGTTCTTTGCTATAGTGAAGGCATCGCGCATACTAGTAAGGGCTTTGAAAGTAGCCTTCACCACGTTGTGCGGGTTGGAAGATCCTTTCGACTTAGCCAATACGTTGTGAACTCCGGCGCTTTCAAGTACAGCACGCATAGCACCCCCTGCAATTACACCGGTACCAGGCGAAGCAGGCTTCAACAATACAAACCCACCTCCGAACTTACCGATAGATTCGTGTGGTACTGTTCCTTTAATAATAGGAACCTTCACCAAGTGCTTCTTCGCGTCATCAATGCCTTTAGTTATCGCATCGGTTACTTCGTTGGCTTTTCCCAATCCGTACCCTACAACACCGTTACCGTCACCAACAACAACGATGGCTGCAAAACTAAACCTGCGACCACCCTTCACTACCTTTGCTACTCGTTCAATGGCAACTACGCGCTCCTTAAGATCGATTTCGCTGGCTTTTACTGTGCTAATATTGCTTACTGACATATTCCAGTTTTTCTTAGAATTTTAAACCACCTTCTCTGGCACCATCAGCCAGGGCCTTTATATTTCCATGGTACAGGTATCCATTGCGATCAAAAACAATTGACTGTATTCCTGAAGCCAATGCTTTTTCTGCAATCTTCTTTCCGACATTCTTGGAGTTTTCCTGGTTAAGCTTTGCCTTTTCGCCTAACTCTTTTGTTGAGGCAGACGCCAGCGTCGTTCCATTCTCGTCGTCGATCACCTGTACAAACAGTCCCTTATTGCTTCTGAACACAGACAAGCGCGGTCTTTCCTTTGTACCACTGATCTTGTTACGGATGCCTAATTTTATCCGTTCTCTTCTTTCATTATTCTTACCTGCCATAGATCTAAAATTATTCTATGATGTATAACTTCAATTCACAATCTTATTTAGCAGCAGCCTTACCAGCTTTTCTGCGCACATATTCGCCAGAGAACTTGATACCTTTTCCTTTGTATGGTTCAATCTTGCGTAATGACTTCAACTTAGCGGCTATCTGTCCGATTAACTGCTTGTCGATTCCTTCCAACACGATCGTAGGATTCTGTCCTTTCTCCTGGAACGCCTGAACTTTAACTTCAGACGGCACAGCGAGGAATACATTGTGTGAATATCCAAGGCTAAGCTCGAGCACATTGGATTGTGCAGTTGCTTTATAACCGACACCGACCAATTCGAGCTGGTGCTTATATCCTTTTGACACACCTTCGACCATGTTTGCTATAAGTGCGCGGTAAAGACCATGCATTGCCTTATGACGCTTCTGATCTGTGGGCCGTTCTACAAGAACATTTCCTTCTTCCTGCTTTATTGCAAAATCAGGATCAATATTTTGATGCAATTCGCCTTTTGGTCCTTTAATGGAGACCTTGTGGTTTTCCTTTGAGTAAGTAAAGGTTACACCCTTGGGAATCGATACTGGTTGTTTACCTATTCGTGACATGGCTTCTCAATTAATACACGTAACACAATACTTCACCACCAACATTAAGCGTGCGTGCTTCCTTGTCAGTAATCACTCCTTTGGAAGTCGAGAGGATCGCTACGCCCAGACCATTCATTACACGCGGCATTGAATCCGTGCCGGCATACTTACGAAGGCCAGGTGTGCTTACTCTTTCCAATGCAGTTATCGCTGACTCTCTTGTTTCAGGGTTGTACTTCAAAGCAATCTTAATGACACCTTGATAGTCCGTATCATCCTGGAACTTGTAATTCAGGATATACCCTTTGTCAAATAATACCTTGGTAATCTCTTTCTTGAGATTGGATGCGGGAATCTCAACCACTCGATGGTTTGCCTTTATGGCGTTCCGCAGCCGGGTTAAATAATCTGCTATAGGATCTGTCATCTCTTTTATCCTTTTCTATTAAAAAGCAAGCCCGCGTTTTCCTTTGAAAAACCGGGCTGCAAAGATATCGAACAATTTCAATAATCCAAACTGTTACCTGGTTTCATCCCGAGTGCTCGGGAGACCTTGATACTCAGCAACCAATATGTGTTGCGGGGGCTTACCAGCTGGCCTTTGTGACCCCTGGAATCTTTCCGCTTGATGCCATTTCACGAAATACGTTACGGCAAACTCCAAATTTTCCCATATATCCTTTCGGACGACCTGTGAGCTTGCATCTGTTTTTCAATCTCACGGGTGAAGCATTACGGGGAAGTTTGTCCAGAGCAAGGTAGTCTCCGGCTTCCTTCAAAGCCTTGCGCTTCGCTGCATGAGTCGCAACGAGCTTCTCTCTCTTGGTCTGCCGTGCTATTACTGATAGTTTAGCCATGCTGTGTTCTTAATTATTTTTATTTGTAAAAGGCATCCCCAACGCTTTGAGGAGCTCATAGCTTTCTTCGTCTGTTTTCGCGGAGGTCACGAACGTGATATCCATACCACTGATCTTATTAACCTTATCGATTGAGATCTCCGGGAAAATGATCTGCTCCTTTACCCCAAGGGTGTAGTTGCCACGACCATCGAATCCCTTTGCAGAAACACCGCGGAAGTCGCGAACACGCGGAAGAGCGATATTCATCAGTCTATCCAGGAATTCATACATCTTGTCCCCACGAAGCGTTACCCTCACACCGATAGGCATGTTCTCTCTCAACTTGAAATTGGAGATCGCTTTCTTCGATTTGGTTGATACTGCCTTCTGACCGCTGATGGTTGTAATCTCTTCCAAAGCAACATCGATCAATTTCTTATCGGATACGGCAACACCCATACCCTTATTTATGCAGATCTTTTCGATCTTCGGTACCTGCATGATTGACTGGTATGCAAACTTCTGCTTTAAAGCAGGGACAATTTCAGTCAAGTACTTGTCCTTTAATCTTGGAGTTGCCATTACTTAATAAATTCTCCGGTTTTTTTTGCGTATCTCTGAAGCTTATTCTTGCTGTCAAGCTTACGACCAATTCTTGTTGCTTTTCCACTGGCAGGATCGATCAACATCAGGTTGCTGATGTGAAGAGAGGCCTCAGTCTTTTTGATACCTCCTTCAGGCTTGCCCGCTGAAGGTTTCGTGTGCTTAGTCACGATATTAATACCTTCGACAATCGCTCTGTTCTCATCAACGAAAACTTCAAGGACTTTCCCTTCCTTGCCTTTGTCATCTCCCGCAAGCACTTTCACTTTGTCTCCTTTGCGAATGTGCAGCTTCGATTTTGAGTTCTTCTTCTCCATGGCTTTAAATTACTTCTGGTGCCAGTGAAACAATTTTCATGAACTGCTTTTCTCTGAGCTCACGTGCCACGGGGCCGAAAATACGGGTACCACGGGGCTCGTCCTGAGCGTTCAGCAGAACTGCAGCATTATCTTCGAAACGGATATATGATCCGTCTTTTCTTCTAACCTCTTTCGTTGTCCTTACAACCACGGCCTTGGAAACGGTTCCTTTCTTAACCTGGCTGCTAGGCATTGCAGACTTAACAGTCACAACTATCTTGTCACCAACAGAAGCATAGCGTCTCTTAGTTCCACCGAGGACGTGCATACAAAGCACTTCCTTTGCTCCGCTGTTATCAGCTACTGTAAGTCTTGTTTCTGTCCTTATCATGATTACTTAGCTTTTTCAAGTATTTCAACTAGTCTCCAACGCTTGTCTTTGCTCAATGGACGGGTCTCCATGATACGTACAGTATCACCGATGCCTGCCGTGTTTGCTTCGTCGTGAGCTTTGAACTTCGTAGTTCTATTCACAAATTTTCCGTAGATCGGATGCTTAACTTTTCTGTCAACAGCAACCGTGATGGTCTTTTGCATCTTGTTGCTTACTACTTTGCCGACACGTTCTTTTCTATCGTTCCTTTCCATAGGAATTACTTTTGAAATTCTTTTGCTCTCAATTCAGTATGAAGCCTCGCAATAAGTTTACGAGCTTGTCTCAGTTTCATCGGATTCTCGATTGCAGTAACCTGATGTGCGAACTGCATCTTGCGAAGTGCTTCCTGCTCGCTACCGATCTTCTCCTTCAACTCCCCTACATTCAACGCTTTTATTTCTGAGTTTTTCATGGCTATTATTGCTCTATGTAGTCTCTTTTGATCGTGAACTTCGTTCTCATCGGCAGCTTGCCTTCAGCAAGTTTCATCGCTTCCTTAGCAGTTGCTATGTTAACTCCACCGGCTTCGAACAATATAGTTCCAGGCTTTATAACAGCAACCCAGTATTCAGGAGCACCTTTACCTTTACCCATACGAACTTCAGCGGGCTTTCTGGTGATAGGTTTGTCAGGGAAAATGCGAATCCACACCTGACCTTCACGCTTCATAGCGCGAGTCACTGCGATGCGGGCTGCTTCAAGCTGACGGGCTGTGATCCAACCTCCTTCAAGCGCCTTTAAACCAAATTGACCAAACGCAATGGTATGACCTCTTGTGGCCATCCCCTTAACGCGGCCTTTTTGCATTTTTCTGAATTTCGTTCGTTTAGGCTGTAACATCGTTTACCTATCTTTAAAATACCTCGGAATAATCTTTAGTTTCTTTTTCCTCCGCGGTTATCGCCGCGTCTTCCACCACCTTCGTTACGACGGTCGCCGCCTGGCCTTGAATCTCTTCTGCGTCCACCGCGATCGCCACCTCCACGCTCACCAGAAGGTTTGTGCTGTCCACCACCTTGCTGAGCATTGCTTACAACTCCAACGTTCGGTGAAAGGTCACGCTTACCGTAGATCTCACCTTTGAAGATCCATACCTTAATACCGATCTTACCGTACACTGTCTGAGATTCCGATATCGCATAATCGATGTCGGCACGAAGGGTATGCAACGGAATCCGTCCTTCCTTATATTGTTCTGTTCTTGCCATATCGGCACCTGCCAAACGGCCGGAACACTTGATCTTAATTCCTTCTGCTCCCACGCGCATAGCCGAAGCGATAGCCTGCTTCATTGCACGCTTGTAGGAGATACGAGCCTCGATCTGCTGTGCGATCGACTCACCTACCAACTTCGCGTCCAGCTCGGGGCGCTTTATTTCAAAGATGTTGATCTGCACATCCTTGTTTGTGAGTTTCTTCAACTCTTCCTTGATCTTGTCAACTTCGTTTCCACCTTTTCCAATCACAACGCCGGGACGTGCTGTGTGAATGGTAAGGGTAATGCGCTTAAGTGTTCTTTCGATAACTACTTTCGCGATTCCTCCTTTAGGAATACGAGCTTCAACATATTTTCTGATCTTCTGGTCTTCAACCAATTTATCAGAGAAGGTCTTGCCACCATACCAGTTGGAATCCCAACCACGCACGATGCCTAATCTAAAACCTACAGGGTTAATCTTCTGTCCCATTATGCCTTTGTTTCTTTTTCAGTCTTAGTTACTTTCTTAGCTGCTTTCTCTGTCTTAGCTACTTTTTCTGTCTTCGCTACTTCTTCAGTCACAGCCAGTTCAGTGCTAGCACCTTTCAGGCTGTCGACAATCAACGTCACGTGATTCGAACGTTTCCTTACACGATGCGCTCTACCTTGAGGAGCTGGTCTCAATCTCTTAAGGATACGACCACCGTCAACAAAGATCTCCTTCACATACAAGTCTGCATCTTCAAGCTTTACATCCTGGTGCTTTGCTTCCCATCCCGAAATAGCGGACAACAACAGCTTTTCGAGCTTAGGTGAACCAACCTTAGGTTCATACTTTAATATATTCAGTGCCTTGCTAACCCGTTCACCACGGATCAGGTCCGCTACAAGCCTCATTTTGCGAGGTGATGTTGGGACGTTTTTCAACTTGGCAACCGAAGGGCCTTTCTTTGCCGCTTCTTTTCTGGCATCGCGTTTTTCACGCTTCAGCACAGATCTTTTCGTCTTTTTCGCTACAGGTTCCATTGTTACTAAGCGTTTTCTTTCTTGTTACCTGAGTGTCCGCGGAACGTACGGGTCGGTGCGAACTCGCCCAGCTTATGTCCGACCATGTTTTCAGTTACATAGACCGGAATGAACTTGTTTCCATTGTGAACGGCGAATGTATGACCGATCATTTCAGGCGTTATAGTTGATCTTCTTGACCATGTCTTGATCACTGACTTCTTACCAGATTTCTCTGCAGCTTCCACCTTTTTCAATACGCGGTGGTCGCAGTATGGTCCTTTTTTAATCGAACGTCCCATTATTTTTTCCTCCTAGATATGATTAGGCGATCAGAATATTTCTTCGGATGACGGGTCTTCTTTCCTTTCGAATAGAGGCCCTTACGTGACCTGGGGTGCCCACCAGATGCGCGACCTTCACCACCACCCATCGGGTGATCAACAGGGTTCATTGCCACAGCACGCGTGCGAGGACGAACACCTCTCCAACGGCTACGGCCTGCTTTACCTACACTCTCATTCATGTGGTCAGCATTGGACGCTGCACCAACGGTTGCCATACACACTTCCTGAACATTACGCATTTCGCCAGAAGGCATCTTCAGCGTTGCCATCCCGTTTTCACGAGCAAGCAACTGAACAAAACATCCTGCGCTACGAGCGATAGCTCCACCCTTTCCAGGTTTCATTTCAACATTGTGAACAATTGTACCCAGGGGGATCTTTGACAAGGGAAGTGCATTTCCTACTTCAGGTGCTACTTCAGCACCAGATACTACTTGCTGTCCGACCTTCAATCCTTCGGGAGCAATGATATATGTCTTCGTTCCGTCAACGTAGAACAAAAGCGCTACGCGTGCTGAACGAGTTGGATCGTATTCAATTGATTTTACTGTCGCAGGTACTCCGGCTTTATCACGTTTGAAGTCAATCTCTCTAACCTTCTGCTTATGACCGCCACCAATGTAGCGCATCGTCATGCGACCGTTGTTATTTCGGCCACCAGACTTCTTCAGTGTAGTTAAGAGTGATTTCTCAGGAGTCGACGATGTGATATCATCAAACGACGTTGCCAGTCTGTGTCTCGTTCCTGCTGTTATAGGTTTAAGTTTCTTTAGCGCCATCGGTCAATAATTAAACGTTGCTATAAAAATCTATTACTTCGCCCGCAGCCAACGTAACGATTGCTTTCTTGTAGCTAGGCTTGCGACCAGCTAAAACTCCAGCTTTAGTATAACGGGTTTTCTTTTTACCCATTACCAACATCGTGTTTACGCGTTCTACGTTTACACCGTATTGCTTTTCAACGGCCTTCTTGATTTCAACTTTGTTCGCGTCGGC
>Ga0111538_10002270_pt1 | contig 27089 bp, 23 predicted proteins | sample SoiMethybrSBSTD1_FD_79669 | JGI IMG/M metagenome (GOLD analysis project Ga0111538, IMG submission 79669) | Bulk soil microbial communities from a Populus tree surrounding site in Tennessee, USA - Soil MetaG P. TD hybrid SBSTD1 (version 2)... | ecosystem: Environmental > Terrestrial > Soil >...
CAGATTCGCGCTGCCGTTGCCTTTGGCGAGAAGTGGAACATCCGCGTCGTGATCTCCGGCGGCGGCGAGGCCTGGAAGGTTCGGCAGTTCCTTGCCGAGAAGCAGATTCCCGTGATCCTCGGCTCGATCGAATCGGCGCCAGGCGACAACCAGCCTTACGACGCGATCTACGCGCAGCCCGGTCTGCTCTACGACGCGGGCGTGAAGTTCGCCTTCTCGACGGGCCAGGGTTCCAACGCTCGGCATGTCGCGTTCCACGCCGCACTCGCGGTGGCGTACGGACTGAAGCCCGAAGGCGCGCTCAAGGCGCTCACGATCTGGCCCGCTGAGATCCTCGGCGCGGACAAGCAGATCGGGACGATCACGCAGGGGAAGCTGGCGAACCTGTTCATCACGACGGGTGACCCGCTCGACCTGCGGACACAGGTGGCCGAGGTCTTCATCAAAGGGCGCCAGGTGCCTGACGACGACCGCGCGCAGAGGCTCTATCTGAAGTACAAGGCGCGGCCAATGCAGGTGATCGTTCCGTAATCGGTCGACCAAATGGAAATCGCGGCGTCGGGGATTCCCCCGGCGCCGCGTTTCGCATTTACAGCACTGGCGAGAGCAATCGCGTGAGTTGCGTTGCGAGCCGAAAGAAAAAGGACCGTTCGGTCAGGTCCTTTTCGGTCAATTGAGTCGACCGCTCGAAGTCAGCGAGGAGCATCGACTCGACCTCACCGCAAAACCGGCTGTCGTTCACGAGGCACATCACTTCGAAATTCAGCCGGAATGATCGATTGTCCAGGTTGGCCGTGCCCACCGCGCCGTAGTCATCGTCGACCAGCAGCACCTTTTGATGCATGAAGCAGTCCTCGTACAGGAACACCTTCACACCGGCACGCTCGAGGTCCGTGAGGTACGCGTACGGGACTAGCGTAAAAAGGATGCCGTCGCTCTTGCGCGGCATGAGGACCCTGACGTCAACACCACGAAAGGCTGCGAGCTGAAGGGCGCCCAGCACCCGTCCATCCGGTACGAAGTATGGAGAGGCGATCCACACTCTCGACTCGGCGCTCTCGATCGCGTGCGTGAAGAGGAGGCCACATCGCTCGAGCGTGTCCTCCGGGCCCGATGCCAATACCAGCGCGCGCTGATTGGCCTCGGCGCGAACACTCGTCCAGCGGAGCTGCGGGATTTCCTTTCGACTGTAATACCAGTCGCGAATGAACGAATACTGCACGCCGAGAACCGCCGGTCCGATCAAGGCAAGATGAGTGTCGCGCCAGCCACCTGCGGTCGCGTCAGGCCCGAGGTATTCGTCACCGATATTGAGGCCGCCCATGAAGGCCAGCGTGCCGTCCACGACGACAATCTTTCGGTGATTCCGGAAGTTGAGGCGAAAGCGCGCCGGCCAGCGCCGCGCTCCGCTGAACCGCGACACGACAACTCCGGCGTCGCTCAGTTCCCGGACAAATCGTCGCGGGATTGAGTGGCTGCCAACGTCGTCGTAGAGCAACAGGGTTTTCACACCGCGGCGCGCTGCGCCGATCATCGCCGCCTTGAATCGCTGGCCGACACTGTCGTCCTTGATGATATAGAACTGGGCCAGCACGTATTCACGAGCGCTTTCGATAGCGGCAAAGATTGCATCGAACGTGGCCGTGCCATTGATGAGAAGGCTCGCCGAGTTGCCGCTGGTCATCGGGACCGACGCAAGCGCCTGAAAGGCACGCAGTTCCCCGACCGCACGCAGATCGCTCTTGTCGTCCAGCTCGACAGTCACCTCGGCGAGCGAACCGTGTCGCGCCTGATCGAGCTCCAGGTGAAGACGAGCGTCGAGGCTGCGCAGCGCGACGACGTATTCATCGAACTTGACCCGCCCGAAGACCCAATAGAGTGGCAGCGAGACAAAAGGGAGCAGGACGAGCGCCAGCGCCCATGCCGTCGCTCCCTGCGCCGTGCGCGTGGTCATGATCGCGTCAACGGCGCTGACGACTCCCAGGAGATAGATCAGCGGTATCGCTACCGCCGCGAAACCTGAGAGCAGGTCAGCGTGCACTGGCGCGTTTTAGGGGGTCGTTCAAGCAGGGAGGTGAGATGAGACCGGAATCGAGATGGAACGCGCGCCGGTGGCATCGAACCACAGGTGCGTCGGTGTTCGCACGAGCCTGACGACAACACGTTGGCAGTGAGCGCATCGCAGGACGGCGCCCATCTCCTGGGCATAGAGTGGTAGCGCGCCGATAGGTCCCGTGGCACCGCACCCAGCGCAGATCGCATGCGCAACCGTCACGTCGCGAATGAAAATCTCGCTGAGCAGGCCCGCGGCAGCGTTTCCGTCCAGTTGCGCCTCTCGCACTTCTTCCTTCATCTGGGCTCCTTGTTCGACGTCAGGGGTTGCCGGTTGGGCCGAATCGCTCGGTCTTCACGAGGGCTGCGTCATGTCCCATTGCCACGCATTCCGAGGCAACGGACTCAACGAGCGGCGTCGGTCCACAAATGAAAATGCGCGGGCGCTCGTCAGGCGGCCACGCCACCTCGGCTAACATGGCGCGGTCGATGCGCCGGCGATATCCACTCCACCCCGCAGGTGGTTCGCGCGTGATCGTGTGGGTTACACCGAGCGAGTCGTCGGAGGCTGCCATCGCCGAGAGCTCATCACGATAGATGACATCATTCCAGCTTCGCGACGAGTACAGCAGGCGCGCCGGCACCGCGTGTCGCTTGGACCGCTCGACGAGCATTCCCGAGCGATGGCGCAACATCGCCATCAGGGGAACGATTCCGGAACCACCGGCGATCAGCAGCAAGGGCCCGCCGTCACCAAGGTCCCAGACGAAATAGCCGCCAATGGGACCACGCAATTCGAACTGGTCGCCCTCACGCAGGTCTCCACACAGGTACGATGATACCTCGCCATCTTCGAGACGTTCGATCGTGATCGCCAGGCTCGCGTCACCCGGAGGTGACGCGATTGAATAGCTCCGTTGCGCCTGGTAGCCGTCGTCAGAGGTGAGCCTGACGTCCACGTGCTGACCAGGACGATGGCCGGGCCAGCCGGGCACGTCGAGCAGGAGCGTTCGCGCGCCAGACGTTTCCTCGATGACCTGTGCCACGGTCGCCGCGCGCCACTCGATCCGCCTGACGACAGTTGCCGGCGACTCGCTCACGGATCCCCGCTGTAGCGCTGTTCGCGCCACGGATCGCCGTACATATGGTAACCCAGCGATTCCCAGAATCCCGCCTGATCGTATTCCATGAAACGCAGCTCGCGTACCCACTTCGCGCTCTTCCAGAAGTAGAGATGCGGCACCAGGAGTCTCGCAGGACCGCCGTGTTCCGGGTCGAGCGGCGCTCCTTCATAAATGAAAGCAACCATACCCTTGCTGCCGGTGAGATCGGCGAGCGGCACGTTGGTGGTGTATCCGCCGTCGCAGAGTGCCATCACATACGGCGCGGGTTCGATGCCTTTCCTGGCCATTTCAGTCGTGATCGTATCAATGGAAACACCTTCCCAGTTCGTGCCGAATTTGGACCACTTCGTGACGCAGTGGATGTCTGTGGTGAGCTTCGTCCGTGGCAACGCATTGAACTCGTCCCAGGTCCAGCGCATCACCTGGCCGCCAGCGGCGCGAATGCTGAAGTCCCACTTCGCGGGCGGCGTACGCGGCGTAGGTCCCGCCGACAGAACCGGAAAGTCGCGCGTCTCGTATTGACCCGGTGGCAGTCGCTGACCAGACTGGTCAGGCGTTCGCCTTCCTCGAAACCCTCGTGAAATCAGCGCCATTGTTCCGCTCTCTGACTGGGTCGCGTGAACTTCCACGAACCATAGCGCTTTGTCGATGCCTGCGAACACGGACTTGTCCGAGGTCTGGAACGTTGCCGAGCGCGCTCGCGGACATGGCAAGCTCTCGCATGCCGACACGACCTTCATCCGCGATCGCATTCCGGCAGCGCTGAAGGATGTTCGCGCGGTCGCTCTGCCAAAGTCGGTAAAGCATCCGGGCGGCTTCACCGTCACTGGCGCTTCGGTCGGCACGTTTCTCCGAAGCGCGCTGCTGCTCGCCGGCCAGAAGGCGCTCGGCAAGCGATTCGACGGCTCGCCGTTCTATGAGCAAGTCGAGCAGGACCTCGCCTTCGGCATCATGCGTTCTCACTTTCACCTCGGCTACCCGAAGGGCGCGCACTGTTGTGGACCGTGCACGCTCGCCGTCTATCCGGTGCTTGCCGCTGGCGCGATCCGATACTTCGACAATGCCGTTCTCGCGAAGGCGATCGAACGCATGGTCGCCGAGCGGCTGTGGCGATTCGCTGGAGCCACGAACGAGCGAATGGTGAGCTGGTCGCTGCGATGACCTTGCCGAACTGCCGCGCTTGTGAAGGTCGCGGCGCGGCTGAGTCAGGCGCACGACCGGCCTTGACCGGGTTACCAGAGCGAAACACTCGCCCGCCGAGGAACACGCATGGTCATGCCGCTTCGCGACGACGATTCGGATCGACGCACCGTGCCCGTCGTCACCTACGCACTCATCGCAGTGAATGTGCTCGTCTGGCTGATCGAGCTCAGTGCCGGAGACAGGTTCATCAACGGATACAGCACGGTTCCGCTCGAGATCACGCAGGGCAGGGACATCGTGGGCACACAGACAATCGTTGTGGGCGGCCAGAGCGCTTCGATCCAGTTGTATCCCGGGCCCACCCCGATCTACCTGACGCTCCTCACGTCGATGTTCATGCATGCGTCGTGGGCTCACATCCTTGGCAACATGCTCTACCTCTGGATCTTCGGTGACAACATCGAGGACCGGATTGGACACGCGAAGTTCCTGGTCTTCTACCTCGTGTGCGGGCTCGCGGCCAGCGCGGCGCACATCATGTTTGCCGCCGACTCGGTCATCCCCAGTCTCGGCGCGTCGGGCGCGATCGCCGGTGTGTTAGGCGCCTACCTCGTCCTGTTCCCGAAGCGGTCGGTGAGGGTACTGATGATGAGGCAGATCGTGAACATGCCGGCCTTCATGGTCCTTGGCCTCTGGATCCTGCTGCAGGTATTCGCGCAGGTCAGCGTGGTGGGCGGGGCGGGTGGAGGCGTGGCCTACATGGCTCACATCGGAGGGTTCATCGCGGGCCTTGCCCTCATCTTCCTGTTCGGCAGGCGCGTGCCATCCATGGGTCAGCTGCCTCGCTAAAAGGAGCCACGCGCAACCCTTCCGCCTGATCCCGTGTCTCACGACTATGATCAATATGACTATAGCCGGAGATACCTGTGTCGACCGCCCACGCGCCCTTCAGGCCCCTGGAACTGCTCGTCCTCACCGTCCTCGCCGGCGGTGATCGTCACGGCTATGGGATCCGGCAGGAAATCCTCGAGTCGACGCACGGCCAGGTGGACGTCGAGGCTGGGAATCTCTATCGCCACATCCGGCGCCTCGAGGACAACGGGTTTCTGGCCGAGGCGACTGCGCCAAGGTCAGAGACCGACGAACGCCGGATCTTCTACCGGCTGACCCCCTCCGGCAGGCGCGCGCTCTCGGCGGAGCTGCAGCGGCTGCGCGAACTCGTCCGGTACGCCGAGCGGACAGGGATTCTGGTCCCGGTGCCCGCATGAAGCTCATCGACTTCCTGCTGCGGCTCTATCCGCGGGACTTTCGCGCGCGGTTCGAGCGGGACATGCGCGACTTTCACGACGAACGGCTCCGGGAGGGGCGTCAGTCCATGACCCGCATCTACCTCGACCACCTCGCCTCCGCGGCCTCCGAGCAGGTCCACGCGATCCGGCCCGACGTGAAGCTCGCCCTGCGCGGCATCGCCCGCCGCCCTCTCTTTGCCGCCATCATCATCGCGACCATTGCGTTAGGCGTTGGAGCGAACGCGGCCATCTTCAGCGTCGTCAACGCGCTGTTGCTTCGCCCGCTGCCGTACCCCGAGGCCGGCCGCCTGGTGTTCTTCGGCCACAAACCCCCGCAATGGCTCGTCTCGGAGCCGCAGTATGCCGAGTACCGGGCAACGCTTCGTTCGTTCGAATCCCTGGCGGCCTACACCAGCAGCGAAGCAACCTTGGGGGCGAACGAGCCCCAGCGCATCGACATCGCGAGCGTCACGCCGAATTTCTTCGAGACGTTAGGTGTCCCGCCCGCGAGGGGACGGGCGTTCGCGGTGGGTGAAGACGAGGCTCGCCCGTCGCCCCTGGTCATCATTTCGCATCGCCTGTGGCAACAGCAATTCGGCGGTGACCCGGCGGTGGTCGGCAAGACGCTGCTGCTCAACGGCATCAATCGAACGATCGTGGGCGTCACCGCGGACGGATTCGACTACCCATCGCCGGAGACGCAGGTCTGGCTCCCGATCTGCTCGCAGCGCCGGTGCGCGTCGCTGGCGCGCCAGGTGCCCGACACCCTCGACGGCTGGGCGTCTCACTACCTCTGGGTCGTCGGCAGGGTTCGCGCGGGCTTCTCCGTTGAGCAGGCGCGCGCAGAAGCCAACCTGGCGGCGCGTCGTATCGTCGAGTCTCATCCCGAGACGTTCAATCCGTCATCGCCGCTCGAGCCGGCCATTGAACGGATCACCGACCGGCTCATTGGCAAGGCACGTCCTTACCTGTTGGCGATGTTCGGCGCGGTGGCCGTCGTGCTGCTGATCGGGTGCGTGAACGTCGCGAACCTGCTGCTGGCCCGCGGTGAGGGGCGGTCAACCGAAATGGCGGTGCGATCAGCGTTAGGCGCGTCGCGACGCCGGCTGGCGACACAGCTGCTCACGGAGGTCATCGTGTACGCCATGGCCGGCGGCCTGCTTGGCCTGGCGACTGGATGGGCCGCGCAGAAGGCGATCATCCTGTCGGCGCCGTCGTCGCTTCCACGCCTGGACGAAATCCGGCTGGACTGGACCGTGGTGTTGTATGGATTCGCCATCTCGCTCCTCGCGGGGATCGTCGCCGGAGTGGTCCCCGCCCTGAATGCCTCTCGCCACGACCCGGCCGAGTCGCTCAGGTCATCAGGCAGGTCAATCAGCCAGGTGCGGCGATCGTCCCGGCTGCGACGGATCCTGGTGGTTGCGGAAGTCGCCCTCGCCATGGTCATGCTCACCGGTGCCGGCATGCTCATTCGGAGCCTGGTCAACGTGCATAACGCGGATCTGGGCTTCTCGCCGATGAACACCATGACGATGCGCGTGTCGCCCGGAAGCAGCGCGTACAACGATGATCGCATCATCGCGTTCTATTCGGCGCTGCTCGAGCGTGTCCGCGCGATGCCTGGCGTCCAGCACGCAGCCGCCGCCCGCTGGCTGCCCATCGTCGATGCCGGGGGGCTGTGGGACATTCGTGTCGAGGGGAAGGAGTACCCACCCGGCCAGACGGCAGCGGCGGTGCCGCAGGAAGTCACACCCGACTTCTTCGGTGCGATGGGAATGCGGGTGCTCGCCGGCCGCGATTTCACCGCTGATGATCGCGTGGGGACGGCGCCCGTCGCGATCGTGAGCAAGGCCATGGCGGAGAAGTTCTGGCCCGGGGAAGATCCGCTCGGCAAGCGATTCCGCATGGGCGCGAAAGACTCCGTGTGGATGAGCGTCGTCGGCGTAGTGAATGATTTCCGGGCCCGTGGCTTCGACGACGTCCCCGAGCCCACGATGTACGTCCCGCACGCGCAGTCGAGCCAGAACAGCTATGTGGTGCCGCCAAACCTCGTCCTCGTGGTGAGGACCACCGGCAACCCGGGCGCCGTCGTGAATGGCATTCGCGGCGCCGTGCACGCATTGGATGCCAGGGTGCCAGTGTCGCGCGTCCGCTCGATGAGCGACATCGTGGCGACGAGCAACGCAAATCGCCGGTTCAGCACGTGGTTGATCGCCGGCTTCGGGGCGCTGGCGCTGGTGCTCGCCGGGATCGGGATCTATGGGCTCGTGAGCTACGCCGTGTCGGAAAGGACATTCGAGATCGGCGTGCGCGTCGCGTTAGGCGCTGACCGGACCAGCGTCCTTGGCCTGGTGGTGGGCGATGCGCTGCGGGTGACGGCATGGGGCGCGCTCGCCGGCGTGCTCGGTTCGGTGATGCTGGGCTGGGTGATCCGGTCGCTCCTGGTTGGCGTTCCGATGATCGACGGATGGAGCCTGACGATGGTCGCCGGCATCCTGGCGGCGGTTGCCCTGGTGGCATCGGCGGTGCCGGCCCGGCGCGCGAGCGCGTTGGATCCCACCAGTGCGTTGAAGGGCGGCTGATCAGCCGCAGAGGGCGTTTGGTTGGTCAGGGTCGGATCACCCTGGCGGGCGCGGTCCCGCACTATCCACCGTCACCAAACCGCCTTGCTCGATCAGTCCCGTCAGGCGATGCTCGACGACCGGAGGCTGGCCCGGGATTCCGCTGCTGCGCACCGTCGGATTCTGGGCATAGCGCGGCATCCGGATGAACCACCGCTCCACGATCCAGGCGCCGCTTTCCAGCTTCGCGAACTGCACTTCGCCGCCGATGTTCCGGTTGCCCACGGCGAACGGCAGGCGCGAGTACCGGAACTCCACGAGACGCAGCTCGAAGGTCCGCGCGTCGAGCCAGATGGTCCCACTGACGTCCGGCACCTCACGACCGGCCCTCGGTTCGAACGCCATGCCGGTCAGCCCCGACCGTTCGTCGCGCCCCTCGGCCAGGCTGAAGCAATGGTCCCGGGCGAAGGATGCGGACAGCAGGACCGTGGCATCGGGCGCGTAATAGACGATGCTGTCGTTAGGCAGCGTACGCCAGTACCCTTGGCGCGACAGCACGTCGGCCGGCAGGCTGACGAACGGCTGCTCCACCACGCCTTCGGTCTGGCGCCGCAACCGCTCGGCCTCCACGCGCAGCGTCTGGACATGCAGGTCGCGCGTATAGTTCACCACGCGTGCGCGAACCAGCTTGTCGCGCACCGAAATGCGCGTGATCTCGAGCGCCGTGCTGGCCTCCTCCCAGAGGGAGGCCACGCGTCCCGCCTGGTCCGCGCGCCGGACGCAGAGCGGAACGCTGCGAACGGTGACGGTTGGAAGCTTGTACACGAGGGCTTCCAGTTCCACGTTGCCTTCGACGTCCTGGAACGACGCCAGCTCGATCGACTCCGATTCGAACCGCCGCACCCCGATCCGCTTGGCGCCTAACCGATATCGTCCGGGTCCTGGGGCGTGGAGAGAATACGCGCCGCGATCGTTCGTGAGCGCTGTCGCGATCGGCGTTGCCCCAACGCTGTCGCGCGTGAGCGTTATCAGGACTCCGGCGAGCGGCAGTCCCGAGTCCTTTTCCTTCACGACTCCGCGCACGCTTTGGGCACCAGTCGCGAGCGGCGCGAGAATGAAAACCGCGAGGCAGGTAGCAGCGATCGGACCCTGCATAATCGACCTCCGCGCTTCCGAGGACGCTTTTGGTATCACGGTGTTCTGTTGCGGTCTTTCCATTCGCCGTACAATCAGGTCGCCGACGCGAGCAGTGAGCGCAGGAACGAAATAATACCGCACCCCGAAAGGAAACGGAAAATGAGCGCGCACCTTTTTCCCGACGACATCGTGTTTGCGCAGCGCTTCCTGAAATGCTGCAGCCTGTACAACGGCGACCTCAGTGGCGTCTGGGACTCAAAAACCGACGTCGCGAGTTCTACATTCGAGACCGAGAGCGATGCCATCGCCGTCGAGCTGGGCACGTTCGACACTAGGTCGGAACGCTCGATTCGAACGCTCCAGCCGAAGGCACAGCGCGCGGCGCGTGGCTTCCTCAAGCGTGTGCTCGATGCCGGAATCAATGCCCGCATCATTTCGGGAACGCGCACGTACTCGGAGCAGGATGCGCTGTTCCGGAAGGGACGCTTTGGCGACGCTTCGCCGATCGTGACGAAGGCGCGTGGCGGCCAGAGTAACCACAACTTCGGCATCGCCTGGGATATCGGCATTTTCAGGAATGGCGCCTACCTCGGCGCGTCGCCCCTGTATGTGCGCGCCGCTGAAGTCGGCCGGGTTGCGGGCATTGAATGGGGAGGCGACTGGGTCACGTTTGTCGACCAGCCGCATTACGAGTTGTCGACGGGAATGTCGCTCGCTCTTGTGCGCGGCAACTTCGAAAGCGGACAGGTCTTCGTGTAACTATTGAGCTACCGCGCGTCCGGCCACGCGCCCGGAGAACAGGCAGCCCCCCAGGAAGGTGCCTTCGAGCGCGCGGTAGCCGTGGACGCCACCACCGCCGAAACCCGCGGCTTCACCAACCGCATAAAGCCCCGCAAGCGGTGAACCGTTAGGCGCAATGACGCGCCCGCTCAGGTCCGTCTCGCAGCCGCCGAGGGACTTTCGCGTGAGCACGTGCAGTTTCACCGCGATCAGCGGCCCTGCGCCTGGATCGAGCAAGGGCTTCGGGCTGGCGACGCGAATGAGACGGTCGCCCAGGTAGCCGGCGCGCGCCGCGCGGACCGCGAGGACCTGCGCATCGCTCGCGTCAGGTGTGGTGATCTGCTCATCGTACGTTCGAGCGGCCTGCTCGACCGCCGCGAAGTCCAGTGGGTGCGTGTCCGGAATCGCGTTCATCCCGTCGACCAGCTCTCGCAGAGAATTACGCACGACGAAGTCGGCTCCGTGTTCCTTGAATGATTCCACGGGTGCGACCGCTCGCTTGCCGATCGCGCGGCCGAGAACCAGTCGGATGCTCTTGCCGGTGAGATCCGGGTTCTGCTCCGAGCCGGAGAGTGCGAACTCCTTGCGGATGATGTGCTGGTTGAGGATGAACCAGGTGTAGTCGTACCCGGTTCGCTGGATGTGACGCAGCGTCTCCAGCGTGTCGAACCCGGGGAAGAGCGGGGCGGGGATCCGAGTGCCTGTCGCGTCCAACCATAACGAGGAGGGCCCGGGCAGGATGCGGATGCCATGACCAGGCCACACCGGATTCCAGTTTCGTACGCCCTCGGTGTAGTGCCACATCCGGTCTTCGTTGATCACGCGACCGCCGGCTCGCGCCACCATCGCCAGGGCACGACCATCGGTCGAGTCCGGAACGCCACATACCATAGAAGGGGGCGCGACGCCCAGGGCGGCCGGCCAGTTCTTTCGCACCAGGGCGTGATTCCCGCCGATGCCGCCTGACGCGACGATCACCGCCGGCGCGTGCAGCTCGAACTCGCCTGCGACTTCACGGCTGCTCCGCATTCCTCGCGTGACGTCACTCGGTACCAGTCTCGAACCACGCACGCCGACGACCGCGCCATCTTCGACGAGCAATTCGTCCATGCGATGCCGAAACAGAAACGTAAGGCGACCGTCCTGCTCCGCCTTGCGTGCCCGCGTGATGAAGGGCGCGAGTACTGCGGATCCGGTCCCCCAGGTCACGTGAAAGCGAGGGAGGGAATTACGACCTCGTTCGGCCCAGCCAACGATTGGGAACCACCGAACACCCAGCGAGTGCAGCCACGCGCGCTTCTCACCTGCGGCGAAGTGCAGATACGCCTCCGCCCATTGACGAGGCCAATGGTCTTCGGGCCGGTCGAACCCGGCCGCGCCTAACCAGTCCTCGCGCGCGCAGTCGAGCGAGTCGTGTATGCGAAGCCGGCGCTGCTCCGGTGAATCGACGAGAAAGAGCCCGCCGAGCGACCAGTGAGCCTGTCCGCCGAGGCTTTGCTCGGGTTCCTGGTCGATGATGATGACGTGCTTCCCGGCCGCCGCGATTTCCGTCGCCGCGACCAGCCCGGATAATCCAGCGCCAACTACGATCGCATCCACCAGGGTCGCGCTCACGTCAGGTGTCGCGCGTCATCTCGACCATCGTTCGACGGAATCCCGCGGCGGCGAAAAGGCGCTGGGCAGGCTCATTCCCCTCAGCGGTGGAGAGTACGATCTGTTTCGCACCCTTGGCCTTGAGTGCCTTCAACGTGGCCTCGAGCAGCTTGCCACCAATCCCTTGCCTGCGTTTCGCCGGGTCGACCACGAGGTCATGCACCACGCCGGCTGGTCCGCGCAGCGACATCCAATCCACGCCCTCCACGCCCGAATACGCATAGCCGACTACTTCGCCACCACGTTCGGCGATAAGGAGCACGATACCAGGTTCATCGAGCTGCGTCGCCAGGAACGACGCGTAGCCACTCTCGGTGTGTGACGTGGCCTTGATGAAGCGCTTTCGATCGTAGTCGTGGTGAGTTCGCACCAGGACGGCGCCGAGCCGGCCAAGGGAAAGCAGATCCGCGCGCGCGGCGGCTCGAATGATGACCTCTCCCTCCGTGGCAGATGGGACGCGGTTCGTCATAGTGGCGCTCCGGACAGTCCGGGGAACAGATAGATTCGGCGCATGCGAATCCTAACTCTTCTCGCGTGCGCCGCCGCCGCCGCCCCAGCCGTCGTATCCGTGCAGGCGCTCGCACAGCCAGCCGCCAGGCAACCCGCCGCGGCGTCGACACCGTCAACCCCAGCGCCAGCGGCTGACACGAGCAAGCTCGCGACGCTTGTCGGAAGCCTGAAGTTCCGGTCCATCGGACCGGCACTCACGTCGGGCCGCATCGCCGACGTCGCGGTCGACCCGACGAACAGGAAGATCTGGTACGTCGCGTCCGCGGCAGGCGGCGTGTGGAAGTCCGTGAACGCGGGGCTTTCCTTCACGCCGGTCTTCGACGGTGAGGGATCGTACTCCACGGGCGCGATCACGATCGACCCGAAAAACCCTAACGTGATCTGGGTCGGCTCGGGCGAGAACAACGCGCAGCGTGTCGTCGCGTACGGCGATGGCATCTACAAGTCCATCGATGGCGGGCGCTCCTGGAAGAACGTCGGCCTGAAGGAAAGCGAACATATCGGCAGGATCATCATTGACCCGCGCAACTCCGACGTCGTGTACGTCGCGGCGCAGGGCCCGCTCTGGAGCAAGGGAGGTGAGCGCGGGCTCTACAAGACCACGGATGGCGGCGCCACGTGGACGCGCGTGCTCAATGTCGACGACTGGACCGGCGTGAACGACGTGCAGCTTGATCCACGCAACCCGGACGTGCTCATCGCGACCACGTGGCAACGCCAGCGTCGTACGTGCTGCTTCGTCGCTGGTGGCCCTGGCTCAGGCGTGCATCGCTCGACCGACGGTGGAAAGACATGGACGAAGTCCCAGACAGGATTTCCATCCGGAGATCTTGGGCGCATTGGCTTGGCGATCTCCCCGGCCAACCCGAGCGTCGTCTACGCCATCGCGGAAGCCGCGCAGGGGCGCGGCGGATTCTTCCGCTCGAGGGACGGCGGCGTGAGCTGGGAGAAGATGGGCAGCTACCAGACCGGCGGGAATTACTACAACGAGATCTTCGCCGATCCGCATGACGTTGATCGTGTCTATGCCGTCGACGTGATCCTGCAGGTGACGGAGGACGGAGGAAAGACGTTCCACCGCGTCGGCGAGCTGGGGAAACACGTCGACAATCACTCCGTCTGGATCGATCCTGACGAGGCGGACCACCTCATCGTCGGGTGCGACGGAGGCGTCTACGAGACCTGGGACCGCGGCAGGAGCTGGCGGTTCGTCGCGAACCTGCCGGTCACGCAGTTCTATCGCGTTGTCGTCGACGACGTGCAGCCGTTCTATCGCGTTGCTGGCGGCACGCAGGACAATTTCTCGATGGTCGGGCCGAGTCGGACACGGACTATCAACGGCAATCGTAACGCTGACTGGATCATTACCCAGGGCGGAGACGGTTTCGGCAGTGCGTTCGATCCGTCAGACCCGAACACGATCTATGCGCAGTCGCAGTTTGGGGTGCTGTCGCGATTCAACCTCGCGACGGGCGACGTGATGGGAATCCAGCCCGAGGACGCCGCGAACGGTCCGGGGCTGCGCTGGAACTGGGACTCGCCGGTCATGGTGAGCCCGCATTCTCCATCCCGCCTGTACTTCGCCGCCGAACGCCTGTTGCGGAGCGATGATCGAGGAAACTCGTGGCGCATCATCTCGCCGGATTTGTCGCGCAATATCGATCGCACGAAGCTCAAGATGATGGATCGCGTCCAGGGCGTTGACGCGGTTGGTCGCAACGTGTCGACGACGCTGTTCGGCAACATAACGACCATCGCCGAATCGCCGATCAAGGAAGGGCTGCTCATCACCGGCACGAACGACGGCCGCATTTCGATCACTGAGGACGGCGGAACGACCTGGCGGAGCATCGACAAGTTCGCCACGGTGCCCGAAACCACGTACGTGACCCGCGTGGCCGCATCCGCGCATGACGTGAACACGATCTACGCCACGTTCAACAACCATTGGACGGGCGATTACAAGCCTTACGTCCTGAAGTCGACCGACCTCGGTCGGACCTGGACGAACATCACGGGCAACCTGCCGGCTCGCGGCTCGACGTGGGCAATCGCCGAGGACCCGAAGAACAGGCAACTGCTGTTCGTGGGCACCGAATTTGGCGTGTTCACTACGGTGGATGGCGGCGCAAAGTGGATGCCACTCAAGGGCGGCCTGCCCACGATCCAGGTGCGTGACATCGCGATCCAGTCGCGTGCCGGCGACCTCGCGATCGCCACGTTCGGCCGGGGTTTCTACATCCTCGACGACTACTCGCCGCTGCGCGCGCTCACACCGGAAGTCATCGCGTCGGCTGCCCATCTGTTCCAGCCGCGGCCTGCCCTCATGTACTCGCAGTCGGCGCCGTTAGGCCTCCCGGGCGTGTCGTTCCAGGGGGCTGGTCACTTCATGGCAGAAAACCCGCCGTACGGCGCGACGCTGACGTATTACCTGAAGGACGAGCTCAAGTCGAGAAAGGCGAAGCGTCGTGAGGCGGATGCGGACGCGGCGAAGAACAAGTCGGACGCGGCGTTTCCCTCGTGGGCCGAGCTGAAGGCGGAGGACCGCGAGGAAGATCCGGCGGTCATCGTCGAGATCACCGACGCCTCGGGGCAGCGCGTCAGGCGCCTGACCGGGCCTACCGGCTCCGGCCTCCAGCGCGTGACGTGGGACCTGCACTACCAGCCCACGGATCCGGTGAATGGGCCGCCGTACCAGTTCGATCCCGAGTTTCCGTTCTCCTCGGCGCCGGTCGGTCCGTTCGCCCTGCCCGGTCAGTACTCCGCCCGGCTGTACTCGCGGGTCGATGGAGTCCTGTCGCCGTTAGGCAGTCCGGTCACGTTCGCCGTGGTCGATGTCGACCCGCCCGGGTCGCGCCGGAATCCTCGCACGGCAACGGTCCTCGCGTCGGAGTTGCGGAACGCCGAACTGGAACGCGCTGCCCTTGGCGCAGCCGCGTACCTCAACGACCTCGATGGCAAGCTGCGCTTCCTGAAGCGTGCGATCGATGAGTCGCCCCGTGCCGACGCCGCGCTGGTTCAGCAGGTGAGGACGTTGCAGACGAAGGTGCTCGACGTCGGTGAGCGCCTGAATGGTGATCCGACGCGTGGACGGCGCAGCGAGAGCGCTCCAACCGGATTACTGGGGCGGCTGCAGAACGCGCTCGGACAGTCGCGCGGGGCCACGCTGGAAGCACCCACGCCGTCGCAACAGGCGCAGATCGACATCGTACGCTCGGCGCTCACGGGCATACTCGCCGAGATTCGCCAGTTGGCGGATGTGGACGTGAAGGCGGTCGAGAACGCCGCGGAAGCTGCGGGGATTCCGTGGACGGCGGGGAGATTGCCACAGATTCCGCCGGGCTGATTAAAGGGTAAAAGGGTAAAAGGGTAAAAGGGTAGACGGGTGTACGGGCCATCAACTACCCGTTTACCCGTTTACCCGGTCTTAAGCCTAACGGCGAGACCAGGACCAGTTGGCCCAGGTGCTCACGAGGGGGAAGGGGGGCGAGGACGGCAACGCACTTGCGCTCCCCGACGCATCGACCAATCCCCACGTCTTGCCTCCGCCGACGACGATTTTTTTCCCGTCGGGAGACCAGTCCGGTCCGCCCATGAACAGGTACCAGTCCACGGGTGATCGTTGTACTACCGTGCGGAATCCAGATCCATCGGCGTTCACGACGGCGATGCCGTCCCGCCCGACGTTGGCGTGATAGAAGGCGAGCTGGCTGCCGTTCGGAGACCAGGCGGGCCAGCCGGCATACGTGATCGGTATGCCCTCCGCGTCGGCTAGAGGTCGCACGTTCGTTCCATCGGCTTCGGCGAACCAGATCTCGGTCCAGAAGTCGAATGCGAAGTTCATCGCGACGAAGACGGGCAGGCACATGCTCGTCGGAATGTGCGAGTCCGGCCATCGCGTGAACGCGATCGTCGTCCCGTTAGGCGACCACGAGGGATCGGTGTCGCGGATGCAGAATTCCCCGTGGGCACCGGTCACCGGTGGAAAGGTCACCACGCGGCGATCGGTTCCATCGACGTTAATGGTGCAGATTCCACCGCACGTGTAGGCCAGCCGCGTTCCGTCGGGAGACCACGTCGGGAAGAATCCGCTGGTGATACGCCTGATATTCGAACCGTCGGCGCTCATGATGTACACGGCGCCATCGTATCCGGAGAAGGCAATCTGCAGGCCGTCAGGACTCCAGCTGGGATCGAACCCGCCCGCAATGAGGGCGAGCCCCGACCCATCCGGTCGCATGGTGTAAATCCCCTCGTCGCCGGCAAACGCGAGTCGCCCCCGGCCGTCCTTGTCTTTCGTGGGCGCCTTGAAGGTCCCGTGGATAGGACCCGCGAAGGCATCACTCGAGAGTCCCTGGGTGTTGCGCGATCCCGGGCTCACCGGGTCGGCAATCGTGCAGCCAGTCAGCGCGAGAAGGGCGATAACCAAAATGCCTCGCGCATCGGTGAAGGGCGCTTCGTGATGCCTGCCGATCATGGTACCCTGCCTTTCGATTGCCTGAAACTATGTACGAAGACCTTCCGAGTGGAAAGAGTGCGTCTTTCGGGACCCTGTTTCGATCCGCACATTCCCGGCTCCGCGGGCACGTCCAGAACCCAGTTACCCACATGTCCTCGTACGCCCGGCTTTCTGCCCTTTCCGCGCTGGTGCTCGTCGCGGCCGCCTGCGCCGATCCGTCTGCTCCGGCATCCACGTCCGCGTTGCCCGTGAGGATCCTGGCCGGCGATCCGGTCATCGTTGCGGCGGGAGACCTGGTGTGCGGCAGCGGCACCGCGGCGGGAACGCCGTGCAAATACGCCGAGACCGCGGCACTCGTGACGTCGGTGACGCCTGACGCGGCGTTGTTGTTAGGCGACATCCAGTACGAGGACGGATCACTCGCGGATTTCAACGCCTTCTACAATCCAACGTGGGGCGTTCACAAGCCCATCACGTACCCCGCCCCGGGCAACCACGAGTACCAGGCATCCAGTGTCGCGGCGGGCTACTTCGACTACTACAACGGCATCGGTGTCCAGACCGGACGCGCCGGCACGCGCGGACAGGGCTACTACAGCTTCAACCTCGGCGCGTGGCACATCATCTCGCTGAACAGCAATTGCGCGTCGATCGGCGGGTGTGGCGCGGGATCTCCGCAGGAAACGTGGCTGCGAGCGGATCTCGCCGCCAATCCGGTGGCGTGCACGCTGGCGTACTGGCACCACCCGCTGTTCAGCTCGGGCCAGCACGGCAACAACACGATCACCCAGGCGTTGTGGCAGGCACTGTACGATTTTCGCGCTGACGTCGTCCTGACGGGACACGACCACGACTACGAGCGGTTCGGCCCGCAAACCGCGTCCGGCGTCGCGGACGCAGCGCGCGGGATTCGCTCGTTCGTGGTGGGAGTCGGAGGGAAAGAAACGCGGACGTTTGCAACGATCAGGGCGAACAGCGAGGTCAGAAACTCCAATTCCCTTGGACTGCTCAAGCTGACGCTGCACGCGTCGAGCTACGACTGGCAGTTCGTTCCGATCCCGGGCCACACGCTCAACGACAACGGGAGCGCGTCGTGCGTGACCTCGTCCCCGCCGCCACCGCCGACCGAGACCACGCTGACGTTTGGCGCCGCTGCTGACGCGTACACGTTCCGTGAGTCGAAGAACAAGAACTTCGGCTCGGCGACCACGCTCCTCGTCGATGCGTCGCCGGAGGCACGGACTTACCTGAAGTTCAACGTGAGCGGGATCGGCTCGAGGACGATCGTCAGCGCGAAGCTTCGCGTGTTTGCCGTGGATCCGTCGAACAGCGGCGGCAGCCTGCATCGCGTGACGTCCACGTCATGGTCGGAGGCGGGCATCAAGTGGACGAACCAGCCGTCGTACAGCACGGCCGTTATCGGCACGATCGGCAGCGTCACGAGCGGCACGTGGTACGAGGTGGACGTGAAGACGGTCATCACGGCGGACGGCACGTACGCGTTCGCCCTCGAGTCGACGTCCACGGATGGCGCCGACTACGTGTCGCGGGAGGGCGCTCTCGCCAATCGGCCCCAGCTCGTGATCGTGGTGCAGTAACCGAAGCAGCCCGGGCGCTGTAGAAACAGCCGCGGCCATGTGAAACAGGCCCGGCGAGGCACATCTCATGCCTAACGGGTGACGCAGGTCGCAGCATACGCGGGGCCCCCGGACCATCCTCCCGGTTCAGATCATGCGTGCCGATGCTCGCGCTCGCGAGCGGGCTCGTGCAATTCAACTTGTCCGAGAGGTAGTCACATGAAGAAGCTCATTCTCCCCGCGACGGCGTTCCTCCTCGCGGTCGCCGCCGCGCCCTCCATGGCGCAGGATACGCTCGTCTCGCGCGGCGACGTGGCGATGAAGCCGACGTTCGAGTCGCTCGTCTCGGCGATGACGAATGCCAAGACGACGAACGACGAGCTCCTCAAGCGCCAGACGATCGTCGACAGCAATCTCGTGATCGTGGACGCCAAGCCGTTGCTCGAAGGCAAGGGCGAGGAGATGCTCAAGATCCAGCAGGACCGGAGCAAGGGCGACATCAAGCTGCTCCAGGAAATCCTCGAGAAGCATGGCGCGGTGAAGGCCCGCCTGAAGAAGGAATCCGCGAGCCCTGACGTGGATGACATCATCGCCGCGGAATTGCTCAAGGACGGCAGGATCCAGCTCTACTACATCAAGGACTGACGAGGTGTGGGGCGCGGCCTGAGGGTCGCGCCTCAACTGCCTAACGCAACCTCGCGGAATGGTCCGGAGGCGGAGGCCACCGTCCACTCGCCCCGACTCACCACGCATCGGTCCCAACGGCGGTGGACCACTGACGCCCCCGGCGTTACTCTGCCGTCGTGAGGCGCGCACTACTGGTCGCAGTCGTCGTCACCGCACTACTGCCGCGTGCGGACCTCTCCGCACAGCGGACGATGATTCGCGCCGGCCGGCTCCTCGACGTTCGGACCGGGCAGGTCGCCCGCAACATGACCATCACGGTCGAGCACGGGCGCATCACCTCGGTGAACCGCGCGGTGCCCACGCCCGGCGACAGCGTGGTGGACCTTGCCGGACTCACCGTGCTGCCGGGCCTGATCGACGCGCATGTGCACCTCACGATCGGTGGCACGCCCCGTGAAAACGCCCTCGCCGACCTCCGCGCCGGCTTCACCACCGTCGTCGACCTCGGCGCGCGAGGCACGCGCCTGCTGCAGATCCGCGATTCCATCAACGCCGGATTGATCCCCGGTCCTCGCGTCCTGGCCGCGGGCATCTGGATCGGCCGCAAGGACGGCGTGTGTGAATTCAACGGGATCGGCATCGCCGGAGGCGCCGAGGCCTTTCGCGCGCGCGTGCGCGAGAATGTTTCGGCTGGGGCGGATCTCATCAAGGTCTGCGTTTCCGGCTGGGCGGCGGACGCGTTCGCAAGACCTAACGAGTACGAGATGCCGGACAGCGTCCTGACGGCGGTCGTGTACGAGGCGCGACGCCTGGGCCGGAAGGTGATCGCGCATGACATCAGCCTCGCCGGCGTGCACGCGGCGTTGCGCGCCAGTGTCGACGGATTCGCCCACGCGGCCTATGTCGACACCGCAACCGCCGCGGAAATGCGGAGCAAGGGCGTCTTCGTCATTCCGACGCTGGCGTCGCTCGTCGGCGAGGATACGTCGCCGGCGTCACGCGCGCTGGCTACCGCCGTGCGGAGACTCTATGACGCCCGCGTCAGGCTCGTCTTCGGGACTGATGGCGGCGTGTTGCCGCACGGCCAGAATGCGAAGGAGTTCGTGGCGCTGACGGCCGCCGGCATTCCTGCCTGGGCGCAGGTCCAGTCCGCGACGACCGGTGCGGCGGAGGCGCTCGGGATCGCCGATTCGTTAGGGGCGATCGCTCCGGGAATGTCGGCGGACATCATCGCCGTCGATGGAGATCCGCTGGCCGATGTGACGGCGCTGCAACGCGTTGTCTTCGTGATGTCGAGAGGTCGCGTGGTGAAGTCGCCGTCCCGCTGAGCGACCGCTCGCGGTGGACCCGTCCTTGCGTCATGTTGGTGGCGCGGGCGGTCACCTGGATTTCCACAGTACTCATGTTTCGTCGCACCCTGCGCCTGATGCTGGCTGGCGCCGCCATTGCCAGCTCGTCAGGCGACGCATCCGCGCAGGTGGTCCGCGCCCTCAGCGTCACCGCGACCGTTCCGGACATCGGCGTCGTCACGTCCGTCGCCCCGCTTCTATGGACGGATCCACCGCAAGGCGAGGCTTCGGCGTCCGTCACCACACGGCACAATGGGCCGTACGTGCTGCAGGTGCGCCTGACGAGTGCGCACGCCGACACCGTGTTCGCGAGGCAGGTTGACGGCACGTATCGCGCGCTCGACACGAGCGTTTGGATAACCGTCGCCAGTGGCGCCGGCGGGGCGAACGTCGCCAACGCGGTGAATTACCGAATCAGGTCGATCTCCCCTCCTGGTGAGATTCCCGCTTCCGCGCCGCCTCTGTCGTATCGAGTCGTGTCGCCCTGACCGGCACGAGGGTATTGAGGCCGTAACGAACCGGGCTGGCTCTAGCGGAAGAGCTTGGTGTGGGTATGTTCTCGCATTCTCCCGCTACATGTGAGAGCGCCCTAATGCGTTCATTCGCCGGCAAGCTGGCCAGCCTCGGACTTCTGGGGACTTTGGCATCGTGTGGTGGGGGCTCAGACGGGGGCACCCCGCCGAACGACGTCAACACGATGACGAAGAACGCCGGCGACGGACAAACCGCGGTCGTTGGCGAAGCGGTCCCGGTTGCGCCTTCGGTGAAGATCACGAACCAGAACGCGGCCGGGGTGGCCGGACTCGCCGTGACGTTCACCGTCGCGAGTGGCGGCGGTCAGATCACGGGCGGTTCGGCGACCACAAACGCCAGCGGCGTCGCCACTGTCGGCGGTTGGACGTTAGGCACCGTGGCCGGCGCGAACACGCTCACCGCGACGAGCGCCGGCATCAACGGCAGTCCGCTCACGTTCACCGTGACGGCGAACGCGGGACCGCCAAAGACGCTCACCAAGCAGCTGGGCGACAACCAGACGTCGACGCCGGCCGACGTGGTGCCGGTGAAGCCGGCCGTGAAGGTTGCCGACCAGTATGGCAATGCCGTTGCAAACGTGACCGTCACGTTTGCCGTCGCCTCCGGCGGTGGAAGCATCACGGGCGGGTCGGCAACAACCGGCGCAGACGGCGTTGCCACCGTCGGCAACTGGACGCTCGGGCCGAACCAGGGCGCCAACACGCTCACGGCGACGATCACCGGTGCCGGTGTCACCGGGAATCCGGCCACGTTTACGGCCACGGGAAGTTTCGTCGCGTTCAATCCCACCAGCAGCACGACGATCACGGGCAACAAGACCTACGGCTCGGTGAATATCCCCGCCGGTGTGACGGTCACGATCAACTCGGACGCCGTCATCACCGTCAACGGCGACTACACCCAGGCCGGCGTCGTGACCGCTCCCTGTCATACGCTGAGGATTGCCGCCGGCGGAGTTTTCACCGCGACGGGAAACATTTCCAACGTGTGCACCGATCCTAACGCGGACGGCAACGACCTCGTCCTGATCGGCCAGGGTGGGTACAACATCAGCAACAACGAGATCGACAGTTCCGGTGACATCTGGATCATGGACGGCCCGAACCTCGCGCTGCCCGCGACGACGAGCCTGAAAACCGTTCGCCGCGTTTCGCGCGATGTCGCCGAAGCGGGTCCGTATCGCTGCCGATTGGTGAACATGACGCTGAAGGCGACGCCGCTCACGAAACGGAAGGCTGCCAACGGCACTCCTTCGGGAAGCAACGGAACATCGGGCACCTCACGCACGTCCGGTTGCGGCCAAATCCTCAGCGGCCAGGGCGGCGGCAACCTGCTCATCGACGGCATAACGATGTTCGGTGGCACCGGCGGCGACGGCGGCGACGGAACGAGCAGCACGTCGACACCCTCGACCGGTGGCACCGGCGGCGAGCCAGGGGCGTTGAACCTGGTCTCCGATGGCGACATCGACATCCAGGGCACCGTCACGCTCAACCTCGGCAACGGTGGCAATGGCGGTAACGCCACGTCCACCGTGACCACCCCCGGCACCAGCGCGACCGCAACAGGCGGTAAGGGCGCCGGCCTCAAGCCGAAGAACTTCTCCTCGCCGGTCACCATACAATCGAAGCACGGGGCGCTCACGATTTTCGGCACGCTCAAGGTGGTTTTCGGACACGGCGGCAACGGGGGCACTGCGACAGCGAGTGCCGGCACCGGGACGCCAGGCAACCCGGGACAGAAGGGCGGTGATGCGACCGCAAACGGTGGCAACGGCGGCGATGCCGAACCCTTCTCGCTGGTGACCGGTGGCAGCGTCACGGTCATTGGAACCGTCGACGTGAGTGGTGGCGCCGGCGGCGCGGGTGGCCTGTCCAACAAGACGCCGGGTGCGGGCGGCGCCGGAAACGTGCCCGGGGCGACAGGCGGACCGGGCGGAAACGCCTTTGGTAAAGGCGGGAACGGCGGCAAGGGCCAGCCACCGGGCGCGCTGGTCAACGTGCCGCCGGCGCTCGCGGCGTCCGTCCTAACGAGTCCGGGTGGGGCGGCGGGCAGCGCGACATACTCTGGCGGCAAGGGCGGTGACGGCGTTCCGAACTGCCCAGGCGGAGGCGGTGGAGGCGGGAAGGGCGGGGATGCCAACGGCGGGGGTGGTGACCGCGGCACAGGCATCACTGTGGGCGCGCTCGCGACGGTCACGTTCAGCAGCTTCGGGAATGGCGGCAGCGGAAAGGCCGGCAACGGCCCGGCGGGGGCGGGCGGCACCAACGCTACGTCGTTAGGCTCCGGCGCCAGCGGCGTGCCGCCGGCTCCCGGGAGCTTCCAGCCGGGCCAGCCTGGCGGTCCGTGCCCGAGCACCAATGTGATCGTGGACCTGACGAGCGCGACGCCGGCGTTGAACCCCGGCGTCGTATCGCCGGGCAACTACACCGTCATGTTGCGCGACGCCACGACGAACTTGTACGCCGGAACGATGCTGTTCGCAGCGGCCGGGACGACGTTCTATGGCAGCAACCCAGCACGCGTTGGGTGGAACGGCGCCGGCGGTTCGTGGACGGCCGACCTCAGCACCGCGCAGGTCGCGGGCGCGGTCTGGACCTTCGCGACCTGGCGCATGTGCGTCATTAACACGACAGTGAACTCGGGCAACCCAGTCACCATCGAACAACTCAATTCGCTCGATGTGGTGATCGCGACGCTGCTGGTGACCGCCCTGACGCCGTGTGTCGACTGGGCACTCATGACCAACGCGCGCAAACTCAGGTGGAGAGGGAGTGGCTTGAGCAGCAGCGCCGATGCGAACGCGTTCGGGGGCAACGGGGCACCCCCGCCACCCTGACGCGCCGTACCACCGAGAAAAGGGGCCGCGCCACGCGGTCCCTTTTTTACTTTTGGAGTTGGCAGCCGGGACGCTACGCGCTTAATTGCAGGCCGTCGCAGGAGACCTTGTGGCTCGCCGCTCGTCTCTGTGGAAGGCAGCATCAAGGGGGAGCACGTGGTTCGGTTAAACGTTATTCATGCGAGCGCAGTTGGCCTTGGGGCGTGCGCCATCGCCGCCCTGGTTGTCCCCGCGGTTCTCCTGAGCGGGCTCGGTGTCCCCGACTCCTCCGTGGCGATCCAGGGCGTCATTCGCCTGGCGGGAGTACTTCTCCTCGCCCTCGCTTCCGTCCTGTGGTCCGCGCGTTTCTGGCTCCTCTCTCCACTCGGCGCCTCCACGTTGCGAACCCTGGCCGTGATCTACGGAATCGGCGCAGTCATGTTGCTCGCCCAGCAGGTTGCGGCCGGCCGTATTCTCGAGAGTACGGTACCGATCCTCTACATGTCGATCGTCGCGTTCGAGTACTTCCTGGTCGCGAAACGCTACTCGCGGCGTTTCAACGCGACAGCGTAACTCGACCGTCGACTAGTGGCGATGCGTGGCCGCGTCGTTCACGCGCAACGACTGGACCATCCGCGCGCAGGTTCGCTCCACGATCGTCGCCGTCTTCGCCGGCGTCACGCACGCCATGTACGCAACATGGTCATCGGGTAGCGCCCGCGTGTACACGGTGACGCGTTCCGGTTCGCCGGTGGCGGGCGAGCGGCCACTGAGCCGCACGGAGTAACCCCGGGCTCCATCGGCGGCTTCGGGGCGCGCCGAGCCGGTCGGCGCTGTGAGGTACGGGTCGGCGGCGATGATCTGCCTGACGAGATCGTCGGTGGCGTCCTCGAGGAAGCCGCGCGGACGCGTTCGATCGACGAAAGGCGCGAAGTGCTGTTCGAGGCTGTGGTTCCAGCGGTCGACGGCGTTCTCGAACGGCGCATAGAAGTTCACGATGACGCCCTGCAGGAGCTGCGGAGCTCCCCCGCTGCGCTCGACCACGCCGTTCGGGGGCATGAACGAGATGGCGAACCCCGACGTCGACGCCTCCCAGTTCGATGGATAGTCGATCGCGATCAGCGCGTCGGGATGGTTGAAGCGGTTGAACTGGGCTGAGGGCGGCGGGATCTCGGGTGCCACCGGCGCGGGTTCGAGCGCGACGTTACCGCCCGCGGCCTTCATCTCCCGCGCACTGGCGTGCCGCTGGGATCCACCCACCCAACGCACGGAGCTGTAGCCACCGACGATCTCGAGCGTCCCGCGGTGGCCGAAGACGTTCACCAGGTCACGGATCCGGTCTTCCCGGTCGGCCGACAACGGGTGCCGGCTCGCCAACCGCGCGGCGGAGGCGCTGCGGCGTGATTCACGCCGGGCCGCGGCGAACACGGCCACCATCGCGACGGGATCATAGCCCGCCTTCGACAACACCTCGGCGCCTAACGCGTCGGCCTCGTATTCGTCGGACAGGCTGAAGCCGAGGAACGCCGCCTCCAGGCCGTACCCGCCAGTGGCGTTCAGCACGCGCGACGTGCTGGGCGCGCTGCCCAGGCCGCCTAACGCGCTGAACCCCGCCGTATCCAGGTACGCCCGCGAGGCTCGCGCCGTGCCGTGGCGCAGGATGATGTGCGACATCGAGTGGGCGAGCACGCCCGCGAGCTCACCTTCGGTTCGCGCCAGCCCCAGCAGTCCGGTGCTGACGTAGATCGGCCCGCCCGGCAGTACGAGGACGGAGATGTCGGCGGAGTCGAAGACCTTCGCCTGGAACCGGTACCGGTTGGCCGGGAGCTGCGCGGAAAGCAGCGAGACGACGCTACCCAGGAAGCGGTCCGTGCGCGCGCCCGGCACCACGCGCACCTGGCGCTCGATCGTCGCCGCCGACTGCCGGCCGACCTCGATGTCCTGCTCGACCGAGAACAGGTTGAACGCGGATGGCGCGCGCCTGATCACCTGCGCCGCGAGCGGCGAGGCCGGCACCAGTGCCACGGTGCCCACCAGGAGCGCCCCGGAGGCGGTCCGGAACGACAGCGTCGTGGCCTGCCTAACAAGCGCGAAAGCGGTGAACGGCATGAGAGCACTATAGTGCGCCCGCCCGGCCCGCGACATTCGCCCCTGGTTGCGTTTTGCGGTGTTCCTGAGTGAGTATGCAGGGCCGACCAGCCCGCCGCAGTATTGTGATCCCGGAGGCAAACATGAAATCCGCGTCGCTTCGTCTCGTTATGGTCGCAGTCGTGACGTGTCTCGCGCAGTGGACAGCGGCGGCGCAGGCGGTCCCGAATCCCGCCGCAGAGGACTCGGTGAAGGCGCTCGAGGAAGCGCGCGGGCAGGCCTTGTTGCGCGGCGACACGGCAACGATTTCGCGCATGACCGCCCTGGAGTTCAACGAGCTCACCCGTTTCGGCACCGTTCGCGGTCGGGCGGCCAACCTGCGCGATGTCGGATCAGGCATGTTACGGCTGACCTCGGTGCGCTTCGACAGCCTGAGTGTGCGCATCTACGGTGATGTGGCGGTGCTGCAGGGCATCACCGACAACACCGGCACAATGGGCGGCGTCGCGTTCAGCGGGCGGATTCGCTACACGCGGGTGTTCGTGCGTCGCGACGGCCGCTGGCAGGCGATCACGATGCAGCACACGCCGATCGCTGCACCGGGATCGCCTGGTTGAGTTCCGTCAGTCCTCGCGACGGATGTCGACGGTGCCCTCGCGGCGAGGTTCGGCCCCGTAGGTGAAGCCGCCCAGCTGCTCGAGTTCCGCCCGAAGGCGATCGCTCGAGACGTCGTCCGTCTTGACCGTGAGGAGGACGTCGCCGCGCTCGACCAGCGGGCCATAGAACGACGCTTCTTCCTTCGAGAAGTCGGCGCGCGCCATCGCGCCGGCGAGCGCGCCGGATGCGCCGCCCACGATCGCGCCGGCAGCCGCGGAACCCGCGGTGGCGCCTAACGTCGTTGCGAGCTGGCCGGCGACCAGGAACGGCCCCACACCTGGGATCAGCGCGGCGGCGAGGCCGAACAGCGTGCCGACACCGACGCCGGTGATCGCGCCCTTGGCGACGCGTTCACCCGTCGAGCCCTCGGGGCGCCGCGTCGCGACTTCCACGTCCTCGACGCGCTTCGCGACGATGGACAAGTGCGAGTCGGACACGCCGCGATGGCGCAGGACGGCGATGGCCGCGTCCGCCTTGGCATGGTCCGCAAAGACTGCTGTCACTCGTGCCATGGTATCGTCTCCTCTTCGTGTGATGTGAGAGAGCGAGACCCTGCATACACGATCCGGGGCGCTTGGGTTGCGTGCGTGGCCGTTTCGCCCATCGGCGGGCCCGGCCGCAGGCGGGTCGCCTAACGCTTCGGAAGGTCGCGGATGGCGCCGCGCAGCGATTGCGCTCCCTCGTGCATCGTGGCCCACAGGTCGCCGACGCGTTCGGTGCGTTTCGCCATG
>Ga0111538_10002271_pt1 | contig 27084 bp, 26 predicted proteins | sample SoiMethybrSBSTD1_FD_79669 | JGI IMG/M metagenome (GOLD analysis project Ga0111538, IMG submission 79669) | Bulk soil microbial communities from a Populus tree surrounding site in Tennessee, USA - Soil MetaG P. TD hybrid SBSTD1 (version 2)... | ecosystem: Environmental > Terrestrial > Soil >...
CGAACCGCACCTGACCGCCGGACTCGGCGCGGGTTTGCTAGCGCGTGCGAACAGCACTCCACGATCTAAACCGGAATACTTCACGCCGGGCTCGCGTTACACAAGTGTCTTCAAATCGGAGAAGTAAATGATCGAAAGGATGCTCGCGATGTCACGCCTCGGCAAGGTCATCCAGAGCCACCGAGAGATCAATCGCACGCGCCGGGAGCTGAATCGCGCGATAGCCAACGCCTCAACCCCCGCCATGCGCGACGAACTGATTCTGGTTGCTCAGCGCGGTCAGAACGTCTTGTAACAGACCTGATCAGCAATGGCTCTCATCCACTGCGGATGAGAGCCTTTTTCATCTCTGCTAACAGCTAGGCGGCCGTTAGTTGCCCAACGATACTTCGGCCTAGCTCGGCCAGAGCCGGCAGCAGCAGTACCGCCCCGAGCACCAAACCAGCGCAGTTGATCATGAGGAATCCGCCTGTCCAGAGGCCCGCCGGGACGCGAGTCAGGCGCGCAAGCTGATCGGCGTCGGACTGTGGAGTGTGGTGCCGCCTGCGCTGCCTCATCAACTCCAGGACGGGTTTCGGCGCTGCCAGTAGCAACGTCCACGTCAGCACGTACGCCAGGCCAGCTTGCATCGAAGCCGGCAGATACAAGCTCACCAAGATCAGTATCAGCGCGCAGCCGACAACTACCACGAATCCGTAGAAGTTGCGGATCTGAAGCAACAACAGCCCGAGCAAGATCACGAATAGCCACAGCAACCCCAGACTGTGCCCCGCTATCAGAAGTCCGACGGCGCCCAGCCCGACCAAGGCTGGTCCGAGGTAGCCGGCCAGCAGCATCACCACCATGCCAGGGCCGCTTGGTCGGCCGCTCGAAACGGTCAAGCCGGAGGTGTCCGAGTGCAGCCTTATGCCCTGGAGGCGGCGGCCGGTCAGCAGCGCCGCCAGGCCATGGGCACCCTCGTGAGTGATCGTGACCAGCATCCTTGTGTACGGCCAGATCGCGCGCGGTACCAACAGAGCGGCAGCAATGGCGGCTGCCAGAGCAACGATGATTGGAGCAGGTGGCGGCTGGACTGGCGTCGCCCGCCGCCACACCTCTGATATCAGCTCCACGCTCTCAAGCATGACTGACGTGACCGCGGACTCGGTGGAAAAGGGTGAGTCTTAGAGGCTGCTACTCCACAACAGCCCAGTCGCGCCTCCTAGACGAGCCCCGAAGGCAATGGTCTGCGCGTCGGTAAGACTGCTGACGAAATCGATGATGCCGCGGCCCCTGCCCATCCGGGCCAGTTCGGCATCGGTGACATCCCCGCTCAGCCACTCTGGATGTTCCTTGGCAACCCTGGTGTACCCGTAGGTTGCAGCAGTCACAAAATCCAGCAGGCGTCGCGGCGCCCGGCTCGCATCAATGCGATCGGAGAGCCAATCGTCGAATGCCAGTACGAGGTGCTCGACGGTCTGCTCCTGCCCGCGCTGAAACATCGCGAGGTCCGGGCGATCCAAGATGAAGTACTGGTTGACAAACTTCAGAACTGACACTTCATGCCATGCCTGCGAATCCATGGCGACGTACCCTGATCGAACTGCGGGATTGGGATTGGGATGCACGGAACTGATGAAGTGCTCAATCCAGCGCGACGTGAACCCCGAAATAGCACGGTCAGCGGCCATCGATCCGTCGTACGGCGCAGCGAGCACACCGTCCACGAACTCTTCACCGACGGTCCCGATCGCTGTCGCAAAGATCTCCTCGTCGAAGATCCAGCCGTCTCGGTTCCTCAAGCGCCGGCGCAGCCTCTCTAGGCCGGCTCCTGGCCGCCGCCGAGCTTGGGTGATCTCGTCGTCATCAAGATCAGCAAACTCGGCACGGCCATTCTCCCATGATCGAAATTCGCCCGAGACCGGTGAGAACTGCAGCACACCAGAACGATGAAAGTCGTCTAGATCGTGAAGGGAATACGCGATGTCATCCGCTAGATCCATCACTGAGCACTCCAACGTTTGCCGGCCAGGTGGAAGGTCCGGAAATGCGCCAAGCGCGTCGAGCATCTGCTGCAGGTCGATGATGTACGCCGAGAACTTGGCTGCACCGCGGCCGCGCGAATGTCCGGCGCCGCGAGGTGGGACTGGCCAGTCTGTGGGATGCGGATTTGGATAGTGGAGACACGCCCAGGGATATTTCAGTACCGCAGCTCGCGTAGCCGCAGCAAGATTGAGCCCTTGATCGCTGGGTCCTAGCACCTCCAGCTCGCTAAGTATCCGGAAGGTTTGTGCATTCCCTTCGAAGCCGTCGGCAAGGCGGAATCGTTCCCGCGCCAATCGATCAAGGACGCGCTCCCCGACGTGACCGAATGGTGGATGGCCAAGATCATGAGCATTGGCCGCTGCTTGTACCACAACATGATCGAGGCCGCCAAGATCATCGAGCAGGTCGTGATCTTCAGTGCGCAGCAGCTGCACCGCGATTGCCCGAGCGACAGCCGCGACCTTGATCGTGTGAGTGAGCCGGTTGTGAACTACTCCGCTGGTCGCCATCGAGGTGACCACCTGCGTAACGTCAGACAACCGCGAAAATGCGCTCGCGAAGCGTATCCGCTCCAGGTCTGTGCGGAACTCGGACTCGCCCGGCGGATACGGACGTTCTTGTTCCGGTCGCGACCTGGCCAGCCGGGCATCCATGGCTGGCACGCTACCGAAGGGCTCAGTAGTGTGACGTGGTACCAGCCGAACGATGGAGGGAACCATGAGCCAGCCTGTAGATCCAACAACGACTCCGGCCTGGGCAAGGCTGACCGCCCTGTATGAAGCATTGCAACCGGATCTGCGTGGCTGGTTCGCCGCGGATTCATCGCGGGCAAAGTCCTTCACCTTTCAAGCAGGTGACCTCTACGTCGACCTCTCCAAGAACTTGATCAACTCCGACATCTTAACTGCCCTGGTTGATCTTGCCGATCAGGTCGGCTTGGCGGATCGCCGAGATGCGATGCTGGCCGGCGAACACATCAACGTCACCGAGGACCGTGCGGTGCTGCACACCGCACTCCGGGATCCGGAGGGATCCAGCCTGGTCGTCGATGGTGTCGATGTCATCCCTGAAGTGCACAGCGTGCTCAACAAGATGTATGCCTTCGCCAACAAGGTCCGCAGCGGCGAATGGGTCGGCGTCACGGGCAAGCCGATCGCGACTGTGGTCAACATCGGAATCGGTGGATCTGATCTTGGTCCAGTGATGGTTTACGAGGCGCTCCAGCCGTACGTGAAACCGGGTCTCAAGGCACGCTTCGTCTCCAACATCGACCCGACTGATGTAGCGGAAAAGACTAAAGATCTTGATCCAGAAACCACGCTGTTCATCGTTGCCTCCAAGACCTTCACTACCTTGGAGACGCTGACCAACGCACGGCTCGCTCGTACCTGGCTTCTTGATGGCCTACGTTCCTCCGGTGCTATCGAAGAGGGCGATGAGGCGGCCAAGGCCGCAGTAGCCAAGCACTTCGTCGCGGTATCGACGGCGCTGGACAAGGTGGCTGCCTTCGGTATCGATCCGGAGAACGCCTTCGGCTTCTGGGACTGGGTTGGTGGCCGATACTCCGTGGACTCGGCAATCGGTACGTCAGTCGCGGTCACCATCGGGCCCCAGAATTTCACTGACTTCCTCGCCGGCTTCCATGCCATCGATCGGCATTTCGCCGAGACCGAATTCTCCAGCAACGTCCCGGCGCTGATGGGGCTACTGAACGTCTGGTACGTGAACTTCTTCAAGGCCGCTACTCATGCGGTGCTGCCGTACGCGCAGTACCTGCACCGGTTCCCGGCGTACCTGCAGCAGCTCACCATGGAGTCCAATGGCAAGAGTGTTCGGTACGACGGCTCGCCGGTGACTACCGAGACCGGGGAGGTGTTCTGGGGTGAGCCCGGCACCAACGGCCAGCACGCGTTCTACCAGCTGATCCACCAGGGCACCCAGTTGATTCCGGCGGACTTCATTGCGGTTGCCACCCCGGCGCATCCGCTGGTTGACGGCGACAACGACGTACATGAGTTGTTCCTGGCCAACTTCTTCGCTCAAACCGCGGCGCTGGCGTTCGGTAAGACCGCCGATCAAGTTCGTGCCGAGGGGACAGCGGATGCGATCGTGCCAGCCCGGGTGTTCCCCGGTAATCGCCCGACGACTTCGATCATGGCGCCCGAGCTGAGCCCACGAGTGGCGGGCGAGCTGATCGCGCTGTACGAGCACATCACCTTCACCGAAGGCGTGGTGTGGGGCATCGACAGCTTTGATCAATGGGGTGTTGAGTTGGGGAAGCAGCTCGCGCTGCAGATCCATCCCGCGGTCGCAGGCGATGACGAAGCCCTATCGAAACAAGACTCTTCCACACAGTCGCTGATCAACTACTACCGCTCGCAGCGCAAGTAGCCCGCTCACTCCTCGGGGCTGACCTAGCCCCGAAACTGGTCAGAAACTCCAAGGATCTCCGCCAGATCCCTGTTGTTGGTGACCACTTTCGTCAGATGGGGCGGCGTGCTTGACCAGGTCAGGACGCATTGCTCGACCCTGTCGTGAGAGTCGTGTAGAGGTGCCCGGGCAGGCGTAGCAAACTTAAGATGCTTGAAACGGAACCATCTACACACCGCACCTGAACAACTCAAGCAACCGCAGGTTTGCCTAGCCCGCCCGGGCACCTCTACACGACGGGATGCATTGGGCTTGGAAAAGATCAGCTAGCAGTGGCCGGAGCTTTGTTAAATGCAGCCTGCCGTTCCCGCTTGCTCTTGCCGAACGCCAGGTACAGCGACGGCAGTACGAACAAGTTGACCAAGGTCGCAGTCACCAAGCCGCCGAGGATCACTATCGCCATCGGGTGTTCGATCTCATGCCCCGGAATGCTGCCGGCAACCACCAGCGGTACCAGCGCCAAACCGGTCGCCAAGGCAGTCATCATGATCGGCGCGAGCCGTTCCTTGGCGCCCTGAATGACCAGCCCTGGACCGAACTTCACGCCCTCGTCCCGCTCCAGTCGCTCGAAGTGACTGATCATCAAGATCCCATTGCGGGCAGCGATTCCGAATACCGCGAGGAAGCCGACCAGCGATCCAAGCGAGAGCACCCGTCCGCTCATCCAGACAGCGATCGCGCCGCCCACCAGAGCCATGGGCAATAACACGAAGGTCAGCAGAGCCGGCCGGAAGCTGCCGAACGCCACATGCAGCAGCAGCAGTGTCGCGACGGCTGCGGCGATGCCGAAAGCCAGCAGTGTGTCTTCAGCGGCGTCGAGCTCGGTGGACTCTCCGATCACCTCCGCGTGGTAGCCCAGCGGGAATGTGACCCCTTCCATCCGCTGCTCGACCTCGTCGACCACCTCGTTCAGCGGACGGCTCGCTACGTTGGCGCCCACGTCGATGCGGCGCGACTGCTTCACCCGCTCGACCGCATTCGGCGTCGGACCCATCTGGACGGTGGCCACATCTTTCAGCCTGATCTTCTGGCCTGACGGTGTGTCCAGCTGCAGGTTCTCCACGTCGGTGACGCTGTCGCGCGCGGTTGGAATCACCGTGACATGGACGTCGTACGCGCGGCCGCCCGCGAAGATGTCACTGACCTCCTCACTGGCAATCAGGGCCGATGTCTGCCGACGGATCTCACCAGGAGTCAGCCCGACGGCTCGAGCCTTGGCAACATCGGTTTCAACGGTGATATGCGGCAGGTTGGTCTGGAACGACGCATGCGCGTCCTCGATGCCCGGGATATCGCCGATCTGCCCCTCGATGGCCTTGGCATGCTTTTGCAGCTCTGCGAGGTCAGGCCCGTAAATGCGCACCACGATGGACTCGCTGCTACCGGTCAGCACTTCCTTGATGCGCTCTCGGAGATAGGTCTGCACGTCGCGATAGAGCCCCGGGTAGGCCTCGACGGTCCGGTGCACCTCGTCCAGGGTCTTGTCGTAATCGACGTCAGGACTGACACTGATCCAGTTCTCGCCGAAGTACACGCCGTAGACCTCATCAGCCAGCATGGCCTGCCCGATATGGGACCCGCAGTTGCGCACGCCCTCGATCTCCTTGAGATCTTTGCAGGCCAGTACTGAGACTCGCGTTTCCTCGGCGACCGATGTGCTGGGCTCCGTCAGCCAGTGCATCAGGAAATCCCGTTCCTTGAAGTTGGGAAGCAACTGGCTGCCGAGTGTGGGCACGGCCAACACTCCGCCGACGAACAAGGCCAGGGTCAGTGCAATCGCCGGCAGGGGCTTGCGAATGAGGGGCGCCAAAATTGCGACATATGCCCGCTTCAGCACCCGCATCAGCGGTGACTCCTTGCTGGCCAACTTGCCACGGGAAAGCAGCAGCAGGCACAAGGCCGGTGTCACGGTCAGCGCAACCACCATGGAGACCAGCACCGCCAGCCCGTACGAGAGCACGAGTGGCCGGAAGAATGACCCGGAAAGTCCTTCCAGGAACAGCACCGGCACCACAGCAATCACATTGATCACGGTGGCGTAGGTGATCGCCGACCGGACCTCCACCGAGGCATTGAGCACGATATTGAAGGTCGATTCCGTGCTGCCTAAAGCCCGGGCTTCCCGAAGCCGTCTGACCACGTTCTCCACGTCAATGATGGCGTCGTCCACCACCACTCCTATGGCGACGACCAATCCGGCCAGCACCATGACGTTGACAGTGGCGCCTGCGGCGTCCAACACCAGAACGGCGGCCACCAGGGACAGCGGGATCGCGATCAAGCTGATGAACGCCGAACGCCACTCGAACAAGAAGGCGATCATGATCAACGCCACCAAGGCGATGCCTAACAGCATCGCAGTACGCAGGTTGTCAAGCGACTGCTCAATGAACGTGGCCGGTCGGAAGATCGTGGTGTCGACCGTGATTCTGGGCAATCCTGGCTGCATCTGCTGCATGGCCTCTTCGACGCCGCGCGTCACCTCAACGGTGTTCGCCCCCCGGTACTTCTGCACTACGAGCAGCAGTCCGGGTCCGTCGTCAACAACACCGTCGCCAATCAGCGGTCCCGGGTCAATCACCACTTGACCCAAGTCAGCCATTCGGATGACTTTGCCTTCACGTTCGATGACGGGGATCTTGCCGATCTGTTCCGGGTCGACAATGGGTTGCACGTGGCGGATGTTGAACCGTTGACCGCTTTCCTCGATGAAGCCGCCGGTGCCGACAACCGCGCCGTCGGTGTATTGCATGAGCCCAGATTCGACAGCGTCCGCTCCGGCATCCATGACCTGCCGCAGGGTGACGTCATGTTCAGCAAGCTTCTCCGGATCCACCTGGATGTGGCGTTGCGGGATACGTTCACCCCAGATGGCGACCTGGGCCACTCCGGGCACTCGAAGCAGGCGTGCCCGGATCTTCCAGTACGCGATCTCTGACAGATCGGTCGCGCTGACCGTGTCCGAAGTCAGGCCAATCTTCATGATGCGGCTGGTGGCCGACAGCGCCGGCATCATGAACGGAGGACTCGCCCAGGTCGGCAGTGTGGGGGTGATCTGCGACAACCGCTCCTGCACAAGCTGACGCGCTTTCAGCTCGTCGACTCCTTGCTCGAAGATCAACCGGATCGAGGACAGCTGGGCCACCGACTTGGACCGGAGTTCGGATAGGCCTTCGATGCCGTTCAATTGATCTTCGATGGGGACCGTGATCAACTCCTCGACCTCATTGGAGGAGTTGCCGAGCGCAATCGTTTGGATTTCGACCTGCGGCGGAGCGAACTCTGGGAAGACGTCGACCTTCGTATCGGGGAGTTGAACGAAGCCCAGAGCCAGGATGGACGCGGCTAGAAACAGCACGATCCAGCGGAACCGGAGACTGGCCTTGACGATGGTACGCATGAGTAGCCGCCTCTCAGTGCTTACCAGCGATGCCGAGTTCTGCACCCCAGAGCTCGATCGCGCCGATGGTTACCACCTGGGTCCCCGCTGGCGGACCTGAGCTCAGAATCACCTGGTGGTCCTCGCGCACCTCTTTTATGCCCACTGGCGCCCGCACGTAGGTTCGCGGCCCAATAACCGTGAAGACCCAGGGCTTCCCTGTCTTGTCGTAGACCAGGGCTGGATAGTCCACGGCGACGTCAGCTCCGCTCGCCCTTACCAGGCGCGTTTGCAGCGCAACTCGGCTCTCGGCTTCCTCGGTCAGGATGACCCTCGCCGGCTGATTCGGGCCTGGCGTCTCCACCGCGGCCGGCTCGTAAGGCTCGGCCAGCGGTACCTCGATCTCGGCACAGCCCGCCAATGACGCCGTGGCCGCGACTGCGACCACGAAGCCCAGGAGTGCTCTCCGGAGGGTCCTGCTGTTCATCAGGACACCGCCCCCGCTGCCACGGCCTCAGGTTCTTCCTCATGCGGTGGTGCTTCGTCGGCCCGCAGCGGAACTAGGTGTAGATACGCAGATGGCATGAGGAACAAGGCGACCACGAGCGAGCTCACCAAGCCGCCCAAGAGCACCAGAGCGAGCGGATGCAAGATTTCCAATCCGGGACGCGGACCGAATACGACGAACGGTAGCGCAACCGCTGCGACCGCGGCCGCGCTGATGATCAAGGAGCCGAAGGATTCCCTGGCCCTGCCGTACACGGTCGCGGCGTCATCGTCCTTTCCGCGCTTACCGTCTGGTCCCTGGATCGTGGTGAGCATCACTGTGATGTAGCGAGCTGCCAGGCCTATAAGCGCAAGCATCCCGAGCAGCGCACCCAGGCCGAACGTCCGTCCGCCGATGAGTCCCGTGAGCAGGCCGCCGGTCAGCGACAACGGCAGTGCTGCAGTAGCCACCAGGGCAAGCCGCCAGCTGTTGAAGGCTGCCTGGAAGAGCAGAAAGGCGGCAATGATGGCCGCAATGCCGAAGCCGATCACACGCCCGATCTGGATTTCGTCGGCAGTGGAATTGGCGATTACATCAGTGTGGTACTGGAGCGGCAAGTCCATGGTCGCGAGCTGCTGTTCGAGGTCCGCCACCACTGCTCCGACGCTCCGACCGTCAAGATCAGCGACAACGTCCATGCGCCGCGAAACAGCATCGCGATGAATGACCGGTGGCGACTGCGCGATCCTTACGTCGGCTATATCGCCCAACCGGACGTGACCACCACCCGGCCGATCAATGAGCAGCGACTGCACAGCCGCCACGCTGCTTCTCGTAGCAGGCGTTCCTAGGACGATGACATCGAAGACCTTCTGATCCTCGAAGACACTGCCAACCTGAATGCCCTGGAGCAATGTGGCCTCGGCGCGTCGTACGTCACCGGGCTTGATGCCGAACTGCTGGGCCTTGTCCAAGTCGACCTCGATCTCGATGGTCGGCTGAGTTGGAGAGGCTTCCACCCGCGGATTGACAACTCCGTCGATCGTGCCCATCAGCTGCTGGACTTTGGCAGCCTCAGCAGCAAGGACCTGAGGATCCTCGCCGTAGACACGGACGGCAACTGGGGTGTTCAGGCCCGTCAGGACGTCCAGTCCGTTGTCGGTCACCGTGTTGGCACCTGTGTTCAGGCTCCCGACCTCGCGCATTTCTTGGGTCGAGAACGGTACAACCTCGGCGGTCATACCCGGCACCTCGCGGACCGTGTCCTTGATCGAGGCCACTGTTGCGTCGTAATCGGCATCGCCAGCGATAGCGACCCAAATGTCGCCCGAGTTGACGTTGACCAGTTGATCTCCGGTGATCGCTCGGCCGATGGTCGCGCCGACCCCGGTGACCCCAGGCAGAGACCCCAGCGAATTGCCGATTTCGGTTGCGCGCTGCGTCATCGCCGGAGCAGAAGCGTCGGGAGCGCCCTGCAACTTGACCACAACATTGCGATCTTGGAAGGTCGGTGTCAGGGCGGTGTTGAGGAATGGCAAGATCGCGACTGCTATTACGCCGCATGCGGCCGCGAGCAGCAAGGCGGGACGAAGGGTCGCTGAAAACCGTTGCAGACCGCTCCGGTAGCGTTCACCGAGCCATGCCACGGGCCCGGATGATGCGCCGGCTTTCGGTTGCCAGCGTGCGAATATCAGGCTGTTCAACGCTGGCCCCACCGTTATGCCGACAATCAAGGCGGCCAAGACCGCCGTGGTGTACGCCGCCACCATGGGGCTGAAGAATGCTCCGGGCCGGCCTTCGAGTACAGCCATCGGAAGAATCGCCAGCAAGGCGATGATGCCGGCATAGATCAACGGCCGGCGTACGGTTGCCAGAGCTTGCTGAATGCCCACCCACGTCGGCTCGGCATCTGGGCCAACGCTCCGACCGCGCAGCCGACCCAGCACCGCAGCTTGCGGTGCAACCGCCTCGTCAACCACGATTGCGACGGCGGCTGCAAGACCCGCGATAACCAGAGCGTTGAGCCCATAACCCATGAGATGGAGTACCAAAGCGGCGCTGATCACCGACACCGGTACCGTGACGACTCCGACGATCACAGCCCGCCAGTGGAAGCGCAGCGCGAGCAGCGTGATGATCAACAATCCGGCACTGAGGGCAATCCCAAGAGCTAGATTGTCCGCCGCCGCACCTAAGTAATCGGATGGTGCGAACCACGACGTGTCAGTGTTGATTCCGGTCAACCCAGGGCGAAGTGCCTCGAGAGCGTCCTCGACACCTTTGGTGACCTCCGCGGTGTTGGCTCCGGGGAACTTCTCGACGACCATGATCAATCCAGGTCCACCGTTGACGACAGCATCCCCAATGAGCGGCTGGTGGTCGACCTTGACCTGCGCGACATCGCCGAGCGTGAGATTGCCGGCGCCCTCCACCGGAACCTTGGCGACCTCGGCAGGATCGGTCATCTTCTCCAACAGATGCCTTACCTGAAGCCGCTGTTGCGGCGTCTCAACGAATCCACCAGTGCCCGGAGTGGAGGCTTCCAAGAAGCTGAGCTGTGAGACGACTTGTGCGTTTCCGGCAGTGCTGACCACCTGGTTCAGCGTTACGTTGCGATCACGCAAGACCTGAGGATCGACCTGCACCTGAAGTTGTTGATCACGCAGACCCCAAATCGAGACGTTGGCAACGCCCGGCACTCCCATCAACCGCGGACGAACTGTCCAGCGCGCAATGACGGACTGCTCGATCGGAGTCAACTGCGTGGTCGACATGCCGATCATGGCCACGCGGTTGGCCGAGGACAGCGGCTGCAGCAGCGTTGATGGCTTGGACACTTGGGGCAGGGCACCGCCGTGAGCTTGACTTAGGCGCTCTTCAATCAGCTGACGGCCTCGATAGATGTCGGTGCCGGGCTCGAAGACCATCACGATCGAGGACAGGCCGGGCAGCGATTCCGATCGGATCACATCGACGCCCTCGACGCCATTGAGCAGGTCCTGCTCGAGAGGCACAGTGATCAACTGCTCGACTTCTTCAGCCGAGAGGCCGAGCGCCTCTGTCTGGATCTCTGCGTACGGTGGGCTGAACTCCGGCAACACCTCCAGTGATGTGTCCCGAAGTTGCACAATTCCCACGGCCAGCACGCCTACGGCGGCAGCCAAAATCAGGAGACGAAACTTCATTACTCCAGCCAAGAACCGCGCCATCGTTCTCCTCATAACCGGTGTGTCGGGACAGTTGCGTCGGGGCAGACGACGTGACCGCGTGTTGTAGGCTTAATTTTGAGAGTCTGATAAGCGTTTCATATTTTCCTGGATTTTCACCGAGCAGATTGATTACGATTTCAAAACGCACTGAATTCCTGCTGGCGCGGTGATTACTGAGATACGGCGGGCCCTTTGGTATGCAAAAAGGGCCCGCCGGGCAGCACGGTTTGTGCGGCGAGTAGCGTGCAAAAAAAACCTGAGATAGGACGGGCGAAATGTGCATTTCGGGCGGTTTGGCGCTGCTCTCTTTAGGGTGTTTATCCTAGTCTGCGTCACGTTCTCGATTGGAGAAGGCGTGCTGAGCTGTACCTGGTGTTCATAAGAACAGGTGGCGGACGCCAGGGGCATTCCATACCAGACGAAGTTCCTATGTGCATTCCTTTCATCCAGATATTTAGTTTGTCTAGCTTTTGAATTTCCCATCGAGCCTTATAGCGGCACGCACGAAGCCCAAATGACTGCCTTGCCACCGAGGGCAATGGTGAGTTGCGGGCCGAGACGAGTATCCATGAGCGCCGTGTTGTCATTCCCCAGCGCTAAAGGTTGGCCGTAATGCTCGGAAAAACTGTCGGCGGTGCCGCCCATACTGAGGTTGTGGTAAATCCCACAACTCTGATGATCACAACGACCGAGCTGCGCAGCGTAGGCCCGTTCGATCTTGGCGAGGTCGCGATGATGGGCTTCGGGCATCGCGACGAGCGCAGCTTCGACGGCGTCATGCGCATGGCCTTCTGCCTGGACGGCGACTATGAGCGTCAGATCGGCGTTGAAGCTAGGCAGCGCGAGGACCAGATTGAATTGCGAGTGCAGTCAATCGACGATCCGCTCAACGATGCGGAAGTCGAAGCCCTACGCAAGCAAGTTGCCCGAGTCGTGTCGCTAGACCACGACGGCGAGGCGTTCCACCGGTTGTGCCTCGCTGATCCGGTGCTGGCGCGGGTTCACCAGCGGGCGCCAGGGTTCCGACCAGCCTTTCTACTCACCGTACGAGGCTGCACTCTGGTCGATCATCAGCGCACGCCGAGCACGCAGTCAGGCAATCACGCTGCGAGCCAGGATCTCGGAGCGATATGGAAGCAGCTTCGAGTTAGCGGGTACACCGACGCTGTGCGTACCGACTCCCAGCGCAGCGCTCGAGATCGAGTCGGTCCCGGGACTGCCGGCAGACCGGATCACGCGCCTGCACGCGGTGGCGCATGCCGCTCAGCGCGGCCTACTAGATGCGGAGCGCTTGCGAGCGATGTCCCCCGAAGAGGCGGAGAGCGAGCTGCAGAAACTGCCCGGAATCGGCCCGTTCTACAGTTCCTTGATCGTGATCCGCGCCTGTGGTCATGCGGACGTGCCCACGCTCGGAGAGCCGCGATCGAGGGCGGCGGTCCAGACCGCGTACGGGATTGATCATCCGCTCAGTGATGCCGAACTGCTCGCTCTCGCAAAGACCTGGCGACCTTTTCGGACCTGGGTTGCCGTGATGCTGCGAGCCGCCGCTTCGAACGAGAGGGCACAATGAGGCCGTGCCCGAGGGAGATACAGTCTGGCGGGCATGCCGGCGCTTGAACGAAGTGCTTGCTGGCCGCATCCTGACCAGATCGGAATTCCGCGTCCCATCCCTGGCGACAACGGATCTGGCTGGGGTTGGCGTACGTGAGGTGGTCTCCCGCGGTAAGCACCAGTTGTTCCGGCTGAGCAATGAGTTCACCCTGCACACTCATTTCAAGATGGATGGGGTCTGGAAGATCTTTCCCCGGGGGCGTCGTTGGAGTGGCGGGCCAGCCTTCGAAATTCGTGCTGTGCTAGCGACAGATGATCATGATGTGGTCGGATACCGGCTTCCGGTGATCGAGCTTCTTGCCACCGCGGCGGAGGACACCGTTGTCGGGCATCTCGGACCTGACCTGCTTGGATCAGATTGGGATCCGGAGGAGGCCGTCAGGCGGATCGCCGCTCAACCTGACCGCGCGATTGGGGAAGCATTGCTTGATCAGCGGAATCTGGCGGGTCTCGGCACCTTCTATCGAGCCGAGCTGCTTTTTCTTCAGGGCGTCCATCCGCGTACCCGAGTCGGTGAAGTGAGGAACCTACAGCGTCTCGTTGGACGTGCTCAGCAGCTGCTGTACGCAAACCGTTGGCGACCCGAGCAATCAACTACCGGTGATCTAAGGACAGATCGGCGCGCCTATGTCTACCAGCGAGCTGGGCAGCCGTGCCGGCGCTGCGGAACACCGATTTACTTTGACGAGCTCGGACCTCCCGGAGAAGAACGGCACAGCTATTGGTGCCCCAACTGTCAACCCGGTCCATGAGCGACGACGATCCTGTCGCTGTGGACGAGGTGGTCCGCGCATCGCACGGAGCGATGTTGGAGCGCGACTGGGACGCCTTGCGTCTGATGCTGCATCCCTATCTGCACTGGACGACGGCCGACGGTGATCGTCTACGCGGGCGTACCAAGGTGATGGCACGATTGCAGGCCACAGCCTCGCCCACCGAGCCGATCGCGGTTGAGCTACGAGACGGACAGATCTATCGCTGGCAGGAGCCGCCCGAAGGATCGGAGGCCTGAATGGCCGCCACGGGTGGTCGAGCGCGAAGGTCACCTGTCAGACAGTGAAATAATCTCGGCTTGTGTCTTCCCTTGCTTCGCTGCTGAGCACCCGGATCGAGGCTGTCACCGGCATTGATCCGGAGCTGCGGCCTGCCACCAGACCACAGTTCGGTCATTACCAGTCGAATGTGGCATTGCGCCTTGCCAATAGTGAAGGCAAACCACCGCGAGAGATTGCCGCTCGGATCATCGCCCAGCTTGAGATTGCCGATCTTTGCGAGCCGCCCGAGGTCGCCGGACCTGGCTTTATCAATTTCCGGCTCCGAACCGAGATACTGGCACAGGCGGTAACCGATCAGCTCACCGACCCACAGGTCGGAGTGCCGCAGACCTCCGATCCCGAGGATGTGGTGATCGACTATTCGGCCCCCAACGTGGCAAAGCAAATGCATGTTGGACATCTGCGCTCTACCGTGATCGGTGACTGTTTGCGGCGAGTTCTGTCCGGTCTGGGCCACCACGCGATCGGGCAAAATCACGTTGGTGACTGGGGCACTCAATTCGGAATGCTGGTCGAGCAGATCCTCGACGAAGGTATTGACGCTTCCACATTGACGCTACCGGAGGCCGAGGCGCTTTATGCCCGGGCGAGCGCACATTTCCGCAGCGATCAGGAGTTCGCCGATCGTGCCCGGCGGCGGGTTGTCGCGCTGCAGTCCGGCGACAAGCAGACCCGGGATATCTGGCGCCAGTTGATCAACATCTCGCTCGCCGGTTTCAACGAGGCGTACGCCCGGCTCGGCGTACTACTTACCGATGACGATCTTGCCGGCGAGTCGATATACAACGATGATCTTCCCGAGGTCGTTGCAGAGCTGGAGCGCAGCGGAATCACCGTTATTGATGACGGGGCTCTGTGTGTCTTCATCGACGGGTTCGCTGCTCCCATGATCGTTCGCAAGAGCGATGGTGGTTACGGTTACTCGGCAACAGATCTGGCCGCCATCCGGCATCGCGTCCGCGACTTGCACGCCGATCGGATCATCTACGTCGTAGACGCGCGGCAGTCTGATCATTTCGACTTGTTGTTCGCGGTGGCGCGTAAAGCGGGGTTTCTGCCTGACCACGTGATCACTGAGCACGTCGCGTTCGGCACTGTGCTGGGTACCGATGGCAAGCCGTTCAGGACGCGCGATGGTACGGCGGTGACGCTCAACACTTTGCTGGACGCCGCCGAAGAGCAGGCTGCGCGGCCGGTCGCGTTGGCCGCCATCAAGTACGCCGACTTGTCCAATGGGCTCAACAAGGATTACGTCTTCGACGTCGGCCGGATGGTGCAGACAACCGGAAACACTGGCCCGTATCTGCAGTACGCCCATGCCCGTGTCACTCAGGTGCTGCGGAAAGCTACCGCGCGCGGTTACGGCGAGCAGTCGAAAGTCTTGGTGCTCGAGGAGCCAGCGGAGCAAACCCTGTCATTGCTGCTAACCCGGTTCGGCGATGTGGTCGAGGACGTCGGACGGACTCTTCAGCCACACCGGCTGTGCAATTACCTTTACGACTTGTCGGGAGCCTTGGCGATCTTCTACGAACAGTGTCCGGTGCTGCAATCCTCAGGAGCGGTGCGGGACTCCCGACTCGCCCTGTGCTCAGCCACCAAGCGCGTACTCGCCTCTGGCCTCACGATGCTCGGAATCGAGCCCTTAGAGCGCATGTAGCCCCCCTCGATCGGTTGCCGAAACCTACGTGAACGTAGGTTTCGTGCGGTCTGCACACGTTGCAACCCATGTAGACCGCAGGCAACCTGTGCAGACCTTTGGGTCGGCGTTGCCTAAGGGCTCAGCCATCCCATCCGGGAGCTCAAGAAAGCCGCCCCACTTATCCACAGATTTGCTTTGGGGAGTTCCGTACGACGCGGTGTCACCTCCAAAGTTGCCGGCATGAAGTCGAACTTGGGATACCTGCTCCGCTCGAACCGCGGATTCTTCAGCCGCGCTGAGGCGGTTGACTCTGGAGAGACCGATCGGACATTAGCGACCGCCCGACGCGAAGGATTGATAGTACGGCTGCGGCGCGGCATGTATGCGCCCGCCGATCTCTACAACGTCAGCGATGATGCCGGCAGGCATCTCCTGCATGCTCGCGCGGCGTTGGCAGCGCAACGGGGAAGTGCCGCGCTTACCGGCCCATCGGCCGCGGCGCTGCACGGCTTCGCGCTCTATCAAGAAGATCTCGCCATAGTTCACTTGCTACGACTTGATCGTGGATGTTCACACCATGCGGCGAAGATCAACCACCATGTTGTGACCCAAGACATTGAAGACGATCTTGGTGTTTATGACGGGATCACGGCAATAAGTCCAGCTCGTGCCGTCTGGGAAGTCGCCTGCCGGTCGAGCCTGGAGAGCGGCGTGGTCACCGCTGACTCGGCGTTACATCAAGATCCGCGACTCGGAGCAGCTCTCGGGGAGTTGCAACAGCGCTTCGCGTACTTTCCAGGATCGCGACGCGGGAGGCTGGCGATCAAGCTGGCTGACCCTCGCGCCGAATCACCCGGAGAATCTGTTACTAGGGTTTCAGTTCCATCGATATCGCATCCCTATGCCCGAGCTGCAGTATCACGTGATCGACAGTCATGGCGTGCGGGTGGGAATCTCGGACTGGTACTGGGAGCAGCAGCGGCACCTCGGGGAGTTCGACGGCAAGATCAAGTATCAGAGGCTTCTCCGCCCCGGTGAGACCGCGTCGGATTGCGTGATTCGCGAGAAGAAGCGAGAGGACACGATGCGTGCCGACCTCCGAGGGATGAGTCGGTTCATTTGGTCTGAGGTCATGCCTCAGAGGGCGCGTCGCACAATGGCAGATCTGGCCCAAGCCCTCGATCAGTCTTACCGGCTATACGTACGCGGTCGCACCATCATTGCGAGCTGAATCGGCCTAGCCAGCAGTTCAGGGCCCGCTGTCATCGGTGGCACTGCACCAACAACCGCCTAGGTCTGCATAGTTTTCTGACGGTCTGCATAGGTCGCAACCTGTGTAACCGACGGAAACCTACGTGAACGTAGGTTTCGTCAACCGGATCAGGGACTGTAAAGGAGCGTAGTCGGGGTTACCGGAGCTCGTCCGGGTGAATCTGGCGGTCGGCGGCAAGCCAGGCGGCGCCGACGATGCCAGCCGTGTTCAACAGCTTGGCAGGCACTATCTCGGCATTGAGCTTGAGCTTCGGGATGAACTTGTCCGAGTTCTTACTGATGCCGCCGCCGATCACGATCAGGTCGGGCCACAGCAAGGCTTCGAGTCGCTCGAGGTACCTCTGCAGTCGTGGGATGTATTCCTTGTACGACAGACCGTGCTTTTCCTTGACGCTCGCGGCGGCGCGAGTCTCGGCGTCTTGCCCGTCAACTTCCATATGGCCAAGCTCGGAGTTCGGGACCAGGACTCCGCGATAGACGATCGCGGTGCCGATGCCGGTGCCCAACGTAACCATGATCACCAGACCCGGATGCCCTGCCGCAGCGCCATAGTGGACTTCCGCGATGCCAGCCGCATCGGCATCGTTGACCAGCAAGATGTCTCGACCGAGGTGACTCTCAAAGACCTTCTCAGCGTCGGCATCGATCCATGACTTGTCGATGTTTGCGGCGGATCGGGTCTTGCCGTGAGTCACAACGGCCGGGATGGTTACGCCGATTGGACCGTCGCCAATGATCTGCGAGAAGTTCTCCACGATCTCAGCAACGACCGCCGCCACGTTCTTCGGTGTTGACTTCTCGGGCGTCGTGATGCGAAGTCGCTTCGACGTGAATTCGCCAGTTGCAAGATCGACGGGCGCTCCTTTGATGCCGCTGCCGCCAATGTCGATCCCGAGCACGGGCGTGCTGCGTACCGATTCTTCGCTCATGCTGGGAGCCTAGCGATATCCGGCCGCTGCGGGGAGTGCCTGGGGTCCAGGCAAATCGGTCAAGAGCCGATTCGAAGGAGTACGTCGCTGATGTCTGACGCGGATTCGATCTCCAGCAACTCCGCCAATAGCAGCAGGAGTTGCTCCTGTTCCCCTGTGATGGTTCGGCCGTACGGGCCGCGATTACGGGCAACGTCGATGCCGATACGTATCAGCGCGAGCCTGAAGTCGTTGGATGTCTGTGATTCGACTCGGTTCAGGATCTCCAGGATTTGCCGCAGTCCTGAAACCACTGGCCGATCATCGAGCTCGAAGTCAAGCAGTAAGTCGGATCGGTCTTTGGCCATCGAAGTAAGGATGTCGCGCGCCGGCAGCGGCGTACGCAAGGCAACTGCAACGATCGTGTCCCAAAACGCGGCAAGCTCGTAACTCTTGAAGCGGTTATAGGTACCTGCGACGGCGCTCAACACCCAAAGCGGTCCGAACTGGAGCGTACGCATCTCAGCGGGTTTCAGATTCACCGGTCTACCGCCTTCCTGCGCCAACTATCCGCCCCTCACTGTTGGCAGACAAGCTCAAGACGTAACCAAGTACCGCTCCGTGTCCAAGATCACCGGCTGAGCTGTCTCAGGCACCAGGCGTAAAGACTCGGGTCGACGGCGTAGGCGTTGGAGAAATAGAAGCCGTAGTAGCGCCGGTAGACATCAATCCAATGGCTGACGTCTTGCCCATGGCGCTCTACGGCAACCGCCTCGAGCCATGCGGCATCGGTCGGTGCGTCGGCATACGGCTCCAGCTCGAGGAAGATCACCGCGCCTGCGACATCCAGCAACGGGTCGGCGTTCAAGGTGTGAGGGCTGAAATCGCCAATTCCGGTGACAACGGGACCGTTGGGGCCTTGACTGACATACGCGTTGGGTGGACAGACGTCACCATGCACCAGGGCCGGCGCGACCAAGCGCTGCGCGAGTTCGCCGTGCAGCCGGTTCCACATTTCACGAACCTCCGGTACATCGCGGTCCAGCCGGGTCCGGCTGGTCTGCAACGGGCCGGTGAGCATGTCGTTGAGAAGTTCTCCCAATGTGCTGAATTGCTGCGGCGCCCGGTCCCCGATGAGCCGGGCAAAACCGGGCACCGGGCTCGGCAGGTGCTGCAAGCGCTCGGTCGCATCGAGAAAGCTGATCAAGGCCGGTCGGCGTTGGGCGCTGTCGGCGGATTGCAGCCAGCTTGAGAAGTTGCGGCCCGAAAAGCGCCGGTCCACGCTATAAGAGCGCCCGTTGTACTCACCCATGTCCGTGATCAATGGCAGCTCGATGCCGATGTCGACGGCGCGCCAGCTCTCGTAGAGTGATCGCAGCTGCGCAGCAGTGGGTAGGGGCGCCTCGTGCCGGCTTCGGTAGATTCGCAGCACACGATCGTGATTGAGAGCGAATACCTCGCTCTCGCCTCCCGAGCCGAGCAGATGATCACGACCAGTACCGAATCTGGCTAGTAACTCTGCTTCACCTTGATGATCATCGCTACGTACCATCTCGACCGCGCGGTGCTGGCGCTCCGCAGCGCGGGCGTCGCGAGCCCGATCCAGCTGACCTATCGCTAATGCCCGCGCAATCTGGTCGTCAAGCTGGTGAGCAACAGCGTTCACCGGCCCTCGCGGTGTGTGAACATGCACGTCCGCTAGCCGAAGCAGCCGCTGGAGTGGACCCTGTTCAATGCGTACCGACTGGGTCTTCGCGTGCGGCACCATGTCGCGCACGTGAGTGAACCAGCCGTGCTCGGTGATCAAGGTCCGGTCGTCCCAGCCGTAGCGCAGCGTCCAGAAGTCAAACCACCGGAGCCAACGGGCACGTTTGGGCGCCGGGTGTAACGCGACGTCATCAAGATCGAAACCTGGCAGTACGCGTCCCAGAGCGAGCTCAACTTCATCGAGGGCGGCGACAGGTAAAAGCACGCTGGACGCGGTTGACTCAGTGTTCTCGCCGTCGCTGTCGGCGTGGCCCAGGATGTCGATGTCGACTCGGTACCAGCCAAGTGCTTTCCAGAGCAGCGATTGACTGGTCTTGACACCTTGCACCCGGTTGATCGGCACCGATTGGCTGGTCAGGTTGGTCAGGCCACGGGTGATCCGAAGCCCGCGTGGCGACTCAGCCAAGGTGAAGTTGAACATGCCGATCACCCGCCGCCAGATCAGCGACAGCATGCCGATCAGCAACGGAATCAAGGCGCCTAAGGCGAACGGGAGTACACCGAAGGCAATGGTGCTGACCAGGATGATGATCGAGATCGCGGTTGGAATCAGCCACTCGGTTGACAGCAGGAAGCTCACGATCAGGCGCTGTGGTGAAACCTGCACGAGTGGATGATCGGCCGCTCCCAGGTCGGTGAAGACATTCGCTACCGATTGTTGATCAAGGTCCTGGATGCTGGCGTGGTGGCCGTGCGCTCGAGTGAGCAGATAGTCGCGGAATCGAGAGGCCTTGCTGCGGCTCAGATAACGCAGCTTGGTAGTGCTATTCCCGGCGTCAAGGCGGAGCTCGGCGAGCCCGAAGATCCGGGCTGCGAGCGGCTGCACAATGTCGACCGACTGAAGCCGCTCGAAAGGAATCTTCGTCGATCTCTTGAAGATCGCACCGGTGTCGATGCGCAGTTCCTCGTCATCGATCACGAAGCGGGTGAAATACCAGGAAAAGAAACCGGCGATGCAAGCAAGCAGCACGACGATGGCAAGCACGGGAAGGATCCACACCAGGCCGCGAGGCTCGAACTGATTTTCGCCAGCGCTGCTGACGATCTCTCGGCCCCAGCCGATCGCAATTGCAACAAAGACCAACCAACCACGGACGAATGGTGTCAGAGGATGCGGCCGCTCTGTTCGCTTGACAGGCCCGGACGTCGGAGCTGGGTTAGGCGTGGCGGTATCCGGGTCCGAGCCTGTTGAAGGCCCGGGCGCTGAAGTGTGATGAGGCTGTGAGGCGCTCATAGCCCTGAGGCGTGTGCTTCGCCGAGTTCAGTGAGCCGGTCACGTAGTCGGATTGCTTCGTCCGGGGCGAGGCCCGGGATGCGCGCGCCGGTCTCCGGGCTAGCTGTCTTCAACGCAACCGAGGCTAGGCCAAAGGCGCGTTCCAAGGGGCCGGACTCCACCTCGACCAGCTGCATGCGGCCGTACGGGACCGCTATCAGGCTACGGAACATGACGCCGTGCGTAATGTAGAGATCATCTTCTCGTTCCACGTACCCCCAAGATCGCCAGCTACGGGTGACGAAGGCCAGCCTGATGATCACGATCACGACGGCGACAGCCCAGATGAGAGCCGAGATCCACCACTTTCCAGATGCCACTCCGACGATCACCGCCGGTATCGAGAAAATGATGGGCGGAATGATCAAGCTCGTAAGGATGCGCATCGAGCGGTACTTCGGGGATAGCCGCTTCCACTCGTACGCCGGCGGTGCGAACAGTTCTTCCATAGCAAAGCTCAGGCTACGTGGCGAATCCATACCTGCGGTGTCCAAACAGACGGCTTACGGCCGCGCACGGGGAAGGTGCGCGGCCGTTGAATACGAATTCTTGCTGGTGGACTTCTTGCCGGCCCACTTCTTGCTCGCTTTGGGACCGCGAATCGAGATGCCGCCAAATAATGCTACTCCCTTGATCACCAATGTTGGCGAGCCTGGCGCCGGATCGCCGATATCACGAACATCAGTACCGCCAAAGATTCCAGCCGTCTGATCTTGTACCTCTATGCCTGCCGGCACCTTGATGTCCAGGCCTCCGAAGCACCAGAAGCCCGAGATCTCCACCACCGAAGCTTCGAAGACCGCATCACGAAGATCAAGATCCATTCCACCGAAAAGGGCCAATGCCTGGATGTTCTTGCGCACTCGCCATTTACCGCTTCGATTCGCGCCACCGAAGATCGCGATCAGCCTGTCCGGCTGGACGTTCTGTCGCGTGGTGTCGATCGTGAAACGGCTCTGGGCTTCCGGGGCAGCGACGGAAGGGGGCGGATTGACCATCACCAGATCGCTTGTGATCGGGATCAGGTCGTCGAAGGTCTTGGCCGCCATAAGTTGATCGATGCGCTGGTCATGCTCCTCGCGGGTCAGGCGGCCCTCGGCGTACGCGGTGCTCAGCAAGGTGGCGACCTGCTCGCGGTCGGCGTCCGAGGCTCGCAGGTTGCCACTGGCGATAGGCCCGACATTCGTGGGTTCTGGGAGGGGCTGGCTCATGGTGCCACGCTAGCCCGGGCTGGATGACGGGGCCGAGAGCTGGCGAACCCTTCCAGGGCCCGCTCAGGCGAGCTCCGGGCATTCCCTGAGTGGCTGGCCTGCTTTGCTGGCTTGGGTCTGGCTTAGCTCGCTGCGTCTTCCGTGGATTCCCCGACCCCAATGTCGAAAACGTTGCCTTCCGGGTCGGTCAGGGTCACCCACTGTGTCCCATACTCGTCGAACTCAGCGACCTTGGTGGCGCCGAGAGCGACCGCCCGCTCGACCGCGGCCGAAAGGTCAGACGCCACGAGGTCAAAATGCATTCGGTTCTTGGTCTGGCGGGGTTCCGGTACGGCGAGAAACATCAAGGCGGGGAAGGTGCGGTCGTCAGAGGCTGGGATCATCGCGAAGAACTGGTTGGCGCCGTCCTTAACCGGGCGATCCAGCAGTGCCGACCAGAACGCCGCGATGTCATCAGCGCGTTGTGAATCGATGACAACCTGACCAAATCCGAGTGTCATGAGCGCCTTTCTCTTTGTGGCTTGGTTCTGAGCCTGCACCATTTGGTGGCAGGCCGCGTCCTGTTCCCATGACTTCTTTTCATCTCCTCCGAGGTGGTCCAAGCGATCCGCTAGACTCCAGCGGCGATGGGTCCGCTCGTTTGCGGATGTAGTTCAATGGCAGAACATCAGCTTCCCAAGCTGACAGTGCGGGTTCGATTCCCGTCATCCGCTCCAAATTGTTACCCCTGATCAGGAGCCGTTTTCGCGGATGTCTGGGCTCGACGACCGTTAAGCTCGGCTCGGTCGGGCCCTCGACCTGCCCCACGACATTCGGAGCGGGCCGTGATTGCGCTTGCTCAGCCGGGCGTCCAGGGCTGTCACGATCGCCTCGTCGGCGACCCGGCTGCTGTGCTGATAGATCAGGGCCGCAGCGCGGGAGTCGTGTCCCATGCAAGTCATCAGGTCACGCAGGCTGGCACCCGACTGAGCGGCCAGCGTGTTGCTGGTGTGCCGCAGGTCATGCAGATGGAGGTTGGGGACTCCAATCTGCTCGCGAGCCTCCCGCCGGCGGACTGCCGCATTGAAGTTTCCGCGATGCCACGGCTGCCCGTGTTCGTTGACAAACATCAATCCATCCGGGCCGTCGAGAGAGTAGGTGTCCAGGTGGTGCTGGAGTTCGGGCAGGATGGCGGCTGGGAAGGAAACATACTGGCTCCTGGAGGGGGAGCGGAACGACGCCATCTTCCGCCTCTGCTGCTCGCTGCGACGCTATTACCGCGACGACCCGGAGTTCGTGCTCGCCAACGCGGCCCTGGCCAACATCCGATGCGTTCCGCCGATGTCTGACCAAGAGCTTCATCAGTGCGTCGAGTCGGCGTTCAAGCAAGATCATGACACGCTCAGCCGGGAGGCGAGCGTCTGGGTCGAGATGCTCAATGCGAGCGAAGGTTGGGAGCATCCGATCCCCCTGCACTCAGCGACCAACCTGCCACCGTTCCCGTGCATGCGCTGCCACCTGTGATCAAGAACTGGTGCGAGGCCGTGTCGCACGAGCTACAGATGCCGATCGAGCTGGCGGCTGGACTCGTCTTCGCGGTGATTGCGACGGCGTTCGTTGGTCGAGTCAAGATCAACGTCAAGCCAGGGTGGGACGAACAGGGCACGCTATATGTGATCGGACTCAGCCGACCCGGGACGATGAAATCAGCTCTGGCGAGACGAGCGTTCGCGCCAATTGTGATGGCTCAAAAGCTCATGGCGACGACAGCGGAAGAGGAGATCCGCCACGCGAGAGCTAGAGCCGAGGTATTGAAGGCGATCGTCGCTAGTCTCAAGAAAGATCTGGCCAAGCGACCCGGAGACCCGGATCTGCGGAACCAGCTCGAAGAGGCTCAGTTCAACCTCGACACGCACACCATCGACGCTTCCCGTGCTGACATTCAACGACGTGACTCCTGAGGCTCTAGAAACGCTCATATCTGAGCAAAGTGAGCGGATATCCCTGCTGGACTCAGAGGGCGGGGATTGGAGACGTTGCTGGGCGCGAGGTACGGGCGTGAAGGAACGTCCAACCTCGACCTCGTCCTTAGGCGTACAGCGGTAGCGAGCCGCACGGGTCAAGCGTGAGACGAAGATGATGGAGAACCCCTGCATGGTGATCGGCGGGATCGTGCAGCCGGCGATCTTCGAGGGGATCAAGGGCGTGCTTAATACAGAGGAGCGCGGCTTTATCCAGCGGCTCATTGTGTACGCCCCGAAGATCGCCTGGGCGAGCGAGCTTTCGCACACAACCAGTACCCGATTGGATCGGCGACGCCTACCACGGGCTGGTGCTTAATCTCGTATGCAGGTTGTGGGATGTGCCGCGCGGTGGCAGCTTGACGCTCACGTTCAGCCCGCAGGCACGCGAGATGATCACGCAGTGGCAGGAGCTCGCGGAACCGAGGCTAGCCGAAGACGGCGATCTCGCCGACATGGCTGAGTTCATCAGCAAGCTCCCGGGAAAGGCAGCTCGGATAGCAGCGATCTTGCACGTCGCCAAGCACAGCGGTACGGGTGCCGACCCGTTCACCGAGCTGATCGGCGAAGAGACGCTCCACTCAGCGCTGGAGATCGCGAACCATCAGATCCATCACTTCCGCTTCGTCACCAGACTGTCGGGCATGTCGCCGCTGGTTCGGCTAGCCGATCGACTGGTGAAGCACATGGTGAGCCATAGCCTGACTGAGATCACTCGTCGCGACGCGCAGCGGCACCTCAAGACCCCAACTGCCGACGCTGTCGACCCCGTGCTGGATTTGCTCGAAGATCATGGGTACATCCAAGCCACGAAGATGACCAGGCGAGCGAGCGGTCCCGGTCGCGACCCATCACAGAGATACGAGATCAACCCGACCTTATGGAGCGGCGAGAAGTGACATCACGCGTGATCTTAATTCTGTCGAATCTGTCGAACTGTCTGCTCAACCGGGGCTCGCCAGCAGTGAATTCCAGTACTGGTTGGCGTACGTAAGTTATCGCCACGATAAGCCGACACGCCGGAAATGACAGCGGCCATCACGCAGCGTGGCCTATACGATTTCGCCATCGGCGAGTCGGATGGCCCTGGAGTGGAGTTAATGCTCGTCACAATGCAAGTCACTGATAGCGATATCGGGGTCCTTGTCGTGGTCATACTAATCATTGCTCTTCTCGTCTGGTGCTTCTCCTAGCGATCATCCCAAGCCCGCCCGCGTAGCGGCGGTCGGCATTCGGCCTCGAACTCTAGGTGCGATGCAAACGCACGAGCGATACTGCTGAGTCGTCGATCGGATCGGCATGGCGATGCACGATCTTCCACTCGGTTCCCTAGTTACTTCTCGACCCCGGCCCAGTGATCAACAGCGCTTGATCAAGAAATTCGCAAGATCACATTGTCGACTGTGTCAGCCAGGCCGTAGCTCCCGGTGTGCCGGGCATCATGAACAGTGATCGGACGCATTTCCGCAGCCTCACAGCGCCCCAGGGACTTCCTGTTGAGAGTGCGAGGATCATGGGCGTGCCGTAACGACCCGTGAAGATCAGAGACGGCATGTCCTTCGTTTGCTGCCAGATCTCGCCGGCAGCCACCCGTTCCCGCTCCTGCTGCGCGCGCCTGATGGTCAGTGCCGCAACGACAATCTCCGGCATAGGCAGCCGAGCATCGGATGCCTCGGTTTGGTTTCGCGCTAGAGGAGGGACCGACGGACTCGCTACAGCTGATGATCCGGCACAAGTGCGCCGTGCTCGAAGTTGACTGCCTCCCATGCCAGGCCTAGAACCTCACCCTTCCGAAGTCGAAGAACCAGAAGCAAGACGTATGCGGCGTAGAGCGGATCGGGGTCGGACCGTGCGGATTCAAGAAAGCGCCTAGCCTTCTCGCTCGTCCACGGCACCAGCTTGCGCTTACGCTGTTTCGGAATCTGTACCAGCAGAGCCACATTGCGATCAAGCAATTCCTGGCGCACCGCACTGTTCAGCCCTGAACGTAGGACGGTTCTGATGTCCTTGATGGTGCGCGGTGACGCCACCTGATGACAGCACTGGCCGACGGCGCAGCACCGTGCCGTGCCGCGGAGCGCCCGACGGGCGTCCTTTCCCTGTGCGCAGCATTGGCATTGGGTGGCTAGGTGATTGAGCCACGGCTGGACGTCGGTGACGCGAAGGCGATCAAACCGCATGGCACCGATGCCGGGCTCGATGTAGTTCTTCACGTGGCTCTCATATGTCGCGTACGTGAGCGGGGCAAGATTCGGAGCAGCCGCATCTTCGAGCCATCGATGGAGGAACTGCCCAACCGTCGGCACCTTGGTAACGACCGGCCCGCGCGCGGCTTCCGCGTGAGCTCAACCCACCGGCCGTGGACGACCTCCCGAGTGCGTCCGTACACGTATTTGCGCTGGCGCTTGCCTGACGGAGGCGTGATCCAAACGTAAGTGGCGAACCCACTCGGTAGGGAAAGATCGAACCCTCCCCGTTGGCTCTTCGGCTCGTCACCAGATGTCCCCGGTCGCCTTCGCGCGATCTTGAACATAGGCCTCAACCCACTCTGGAAGAATCCTGCGGGACCGCCCATCCTTGATCGACCGCAGCTGACCAGTGATGATCAGCATGCGAACCTTGCTCTCCCCATAGTTGAGCAACTGTGCCACCTGGGCAACCGTGTACCAGCGGGGCGTAAAGATCATCTCAGTTGCCGCGTTGGCCATAATGATCATCCTCACTCTCTGTGCATGCAGGGACACACCCTGGGTTCTCTCGACACCATCCAAAGCAAGCAAGATGATCAAGACAGCGGGTGGCGACCGCCGACCCTCCC
>Ga0111538_10002273_pt1 | contig 27076 bp, 19 predicted proteins | sample SoiMethybrSBSTD1_FD_79669 | JGI IMG/M metagenome (GOLD analysis project Ga0111538, IMG submission 79669) | Bulk soil microbial communities from a Populus tree surrounding site in Tennessee, USA - Soil MetaG P. TD hybrid SBSTD1 (version 2)... | ecosystem: Environmental > Terrestrial > Soil >...
ATCATCCGCATCCGCGACATGATGTATTCGGTCGCCGATCCGTTCCGGCTGGATCAGGGCGACGTGAGCTTCGACGCGCCCGACACGGTCAAGGCGGCGATGACGCGCGCCATCGCCGAGAACAAGTCGCATTACCTGCAGACCACAGGCGTGCCGCGGCTGCGCGACCTGATCGCGGCGAAGATGCGCGCCAAGAACGGCGTGCCGGTCGACGATCCCGAAGAGGTGCTGGTCACCAACGGCGGCATCCACGGCCTGTATCTGATCTGCCGCGCGCTCCTCGAGCCGGGCGACGAAGTGCTGATTCCCGATCCGGAATGGCCGCCCGCGGCCGGCAACATCCTCGCCGCCCGCGGCGTGCCGGTCGGCTGCCGCCTCCACGAAGCGAGCGGCTGGCGCTACGACCTCGACGAGCTCGAGTCGAAGATCACGCCGCGCACCCGCGTGCTCTACATCAACTCGCCGAGCAACCCAACCGGCGGCGTGCTCACGCGCGCCGACCTCGAGCGACTGGCGGCGATCGCGCGCGAGCGCAGTCTCTGGGTGATCTCCGACGAAGCCTACGAGGACGTGGTGTTCGACGGCGAGCACATCAGCATCGCGTCGCTGCCGGGGATGTACGACCGGACGATTCCGCTTTACACCTTCAGCAAGTCCTACGCGATGACCGGTCTGCGGCTCGGCTACGTCGCGATCAAGGACCAGCGGATTCGCGAGCGCGCCAGGAAGGTGCTGTTCTACACCGCCAGCAACATCGCCTCGGTCGTCCAGTTCGGCGGCATCGGCGCGCTCGAGGGGCCGCAGGACTGCATCGAGGAGTTCCGCACCGAGCTGCGCGCGCGTCGCGACCTGTTCTACAAGGGGCTCGGCCAGCTCGCCGGCGACGTCTTCTCCGGCAAACCGCCGGCCGGCGCCTTCTACGCCTTCGTGCGCATCGATCCGGCGTGGAGCGACGGCGCCGAGGCCGGAGGCTCGCTCTCGTGGCGGATGGTCGAATACCTGATCAAGCACGGACGCATCGGCTGCGTCCCGGGCGTGGACTTCGGGGCCAACGGCGAGGGCTACGTGCGGTTCTGCTTCGCGCGGGATCGCCGGGAGCTGACCGGCGCGCTCGAGTCGATGAAGCAGTTGTTCGGCGTCACTGTCTAGGCGGTGCTGAAGCACCGCCCTACGTACGTCGGGTAAAGCGCTACGTACTAAGGCGCCCCTTCAGCGGCGCCGCCTAATTTCTCCCGTCCCGTTTCCGATCTACGCCGCTCACGTCCAGCAGATCGATCAACAGATCGTCCTGATCGAGATTGCCGACAATCCAGGTCCGCGGCCCGGGGCCGCGCTTGACCAGCGTCGGCGTGAACACCACCGAATCTTCCTCGGCCTGCGTCGGCTCGTCGGCGAGGTCGCAGATGGTCAGGTTGATCTGCCTGGCGTCGTAGTTGTCGAGCACGCGGTAGATCGTGCGCAGCGCCCGCTGGCTCTTCTCCGAGGAGGCGCTGGTATAGAGCACCAGCTCGATACGCGTCTGCCTGCGCGACGGCCGGTGCTGGTCGAACGCCACGCCGCGGTGGATCGCCGGCGGCGGCGTCGCGCGGCGGCTGGTTGAATTCTTTCGCTTCTTGGTGGCGGCGACGATATGGGCCATGCGGTCCAGGAACGGATCGAGGTCGAGTGGTTTGCGGAAGACCCGGATGTCCGACGGATGCTCGAACTCGTGGCCGGTCAGGATGATGGCGGAGCTGTTTTCCAGCAGCCCCTGGTCGGTGGCGTCGCGCAGGAACTCGAGGCCGCTGCCGTCCGGCAGCCGCAGGTCGATGATCGCCAGGTCGTAGCGTTTCGCATAGAGGGAGGCCAGGCCGTCGTTGATGCACGCGGCCCAATCGACGTCGTGCCCCCGCGATTCGAGCGCGGCGAGCATGAACCCGCCAAACGCCCGGTCGTCGTCGACGACGAGGATGCGGCCGCATTCCGCGGCGTTAAGAGGTTGAACAGCCCCGCTTGGCTCTGTCTGCACCTGATACATCGCAGCCGCCTCCAGCGCGGCACGCCGGAAAAAATAGCAAACCGAATGCCTGACGGGCTGGCGCACGCGTGCCAGTTTCAATGATTTTACGCAGGCATATATCGTCGGGTAGGCGCTGCTTTAGCCGGGAGCCGGGCGGTGCTTTAGCGGGAAGCAGGGCGGTGCTTTAGCACCGCCATGGTGCCCACCCTACCCGCCCTGGTGCTCGTACTCCGCGCGCGTCAGCTTCTCGACCTTGATGCCCCCGGGCTCGATCTTCAGCCGGTAGGGGTGCGTCGCGTGCGACGACCCGCGCATCTTGATCACCCGCATCTGCCGATCGAGCTCGTAGCCGGTCGGCGCGTAGTCCATCGACAGGATCGCGTCGGCAACCGTCGAGAGGTAGGGCGCGGTGTGGCCGCCGGCCTGGCCCGCGAGCACCGCCTGGGTCAGCAGCGCGCTGCGTCCGTGCTCGCGCAGCAGCGACGCAACGCCGATGATGAACTGCCGGAAGCCCTTCTCCGACGACGCGTGCTCGATCGACGAGATGCTGTCGAGCACGATCAGCGACGGGCTGAACTCCTCGATGCCGATCCGCAGGTTGACCAGCAGATCCTCCAGGCTGGTCGACTCGGGATAGCGGCAGATGATGCGCATGCTGCCGCGGTCGATGAACGGCGTCATCGTCATGCCGATTGCCTCGAAGTTGCGCACCAGGATCGGCCGCGGCTCCTCGAAGCCGTAGTACATCACCCGCTCGTTGCGCAGCGCGCCGGCGCGCGCGTACAACCCGGCCAGCATCGTCTTGCCGCTGCCGGTCGGGCCGCGGACGATGATGATCGAGTTGCGCAGCCAGCCGCCGCTGGTCATCTCGTCGAGGCCGGCGACGCCGCTCGAGAAGCGCTCGATGGCGACGAAGTCGGGACGCTCCTTCGGGTTCTGCGGGAAGATCACCAGCCCGCGCGTCGTCACCGTGCACGGGTACTCGCCCTTGAAGTGGCCGCTGCGCCGGTACTTGTTGACCTCGACCGAGCGCCGCCGCCGATCGAAATCGACCGTGTTGCGCAGGATGATCACGAGGTCGCACACGTAGTCCTCGACCCCCAGCGTCGTCAGCTGACCGTAGTCGTCCGGCGCTTCGGCGAGGATGACGCCGGTCACCTCCAGCCGCCGCAGCGTGTAGACCAGCTGGAAGAAATGATTGCGCAGCTGATCCGCGGGCGGGCGCGGGCTGAACAGCGCGGTCGCCGAGTCGAGGATGATCGCCTTGACCTTCTTCTCCTTGACCGCCGCCTCGAGCCGGTGGATCAAGCCGTAAATGTCGTACTCGCCGCTGACGACGGTGGGGCCTTCCATCGGCCGGGTGAGGTCGAGGATCTGGAGCTTGCCATCCTCGCGAAGGCCGGAGGCGTCGAGACCGAGCAGATCGGCGGTGACGATGAGGTCCTGGCCACTTTCCTCGACGCCGACCAGCAGCGTCGGCAGCCCCTCGCGCGCCAGGTGAGTCGCGAGCTGAAGCCCGAAAATGGTCTTGCCGGTCCCGCTGCGCCCCGCGATCAACGTCGAGCGCCCCTCGGGGATGCCGCCGTGCGACAGGATGTCAAACCCGGGGATGCCGGTCGTGAGCTTTGCGATGCCCATGCGCTGGTTCCAGTCCGTAGAATTCGAGCAGCTCGACGAGCGGCTCGGGGTGTGAAAGATCGCCGAGGATCCACATCGGTGGTTCGGGAAGGCGCTTGCACAGGGTTGGCGTGAACGCGATCTGATCGCGATCGCCGCACTTCGGGTCCTCGGAGAGATTGCACACGGACACGGCTACCCGGCGTGAGGGATAGCGCCGCAGGATGCGCTTCAGGTTCGTGACGGCGCGGGCCGACGAGGGGGACGCGGCGCTGACGTAGAGAACCAGCTCGATTCTGGGCGCGGGAATAGATCCTCCGTGAAGCGGGGTACAAGATTACGGCGCGCCGAGATCGAAATTCAAGGGAGCGCGTTAGTGAATTGCTGCCGGCCGAGAGTCCGCCGGGCCAGACCGCGTGCGCTACCGCAGGTGCCGGCCGCCATCGACGCGAATGGTCTCGCCGGTGATGAAGTCGCCGTCGAGCAGCGCCGCCACCGCCCTGGCAATCTCGTCCTCGCCGCCCCAGCGCCCGAGCGGCGTCGCGTCCTCGACCGCGGCCGTTTCCTCGGCGGTGGTTCCGGGCGGCGCGAGAATCGGACCGGGGGCGATGGCGTTGACCAGGATGTTGTCGGCGGCGAGCTCGAGCGCCAGCGCCTCGGTCAGCGCGACGACGCCGGCTTTGGCGACGTAGTACGGCAGGTAGCCGGTGTAGCGCGGGCGGCCGCTGCGCGCGATCCAGTCGCTGAAGTTGATGATGCGGCCGCCGCCCTGCGCGCGCATGAGCGGCGCCGCCGCGTGGGCGCAGAGAAACGCCGCACGCAGGTCGACGTTCATCACCGCGTCCCAGGAGGCAACCGTGAGATCGGCGAACCGATGCTGCGCGTAGACCGACGCCATGTTGATCAGGATGTCGAGGCGGCCGAAGGCGTCGGCGACCGATCGGACCAGCGCCGCGGCGGCCTCGGGCTGCGACAGGTCGGCCTGAAAAGCGGCGGCGCGCCGCCCCGCTGCGCGCACCGTCTCGACCGCCTGCTCCGCTTCGGCGCGCGAGCGCGCGTAGCTGACCGCGACGTCGACGCCGCGCGACGCGAGATCGCGGGCGACGACCAGTCCGATTCGCTTCCCTCCGGTGATCAGCGCGACTTTATCGGTGAGCTGCACGTGTCGGGCCGCGGCGCGAGAAAAGGCGCTCGTGCGGTGAAGGCGCGCCTCGCGTAGGATTATAGCCGCAACCATCGAGAGAAAAGAGGAGCGCTGTGCCAGAGAACATCGGATTCATCGGCCTCGGCGTGATGGGCAAGCCGATGGCGAAGCATCTTGCCGCGGCGGGCCACCGCCTGGTCGTCCACAATCGCAGCCGCGGCGCGGTCGACGAGCTCGTGGCGGCGGGCGCGACGGCGGCGCCGACGCCGGCCGAGGTCGCGAAGAAATCGACCGTCGTCATCACCATGCTGCCCGACACGGCCGACGTCGAGCGCGTCCTCACCGGCGCCAGCGGCGTCATCGAAGGGCTGCAGCCAGGGGCGCTGGTGATCGACATGAGCAGCATCTCGCCGGTGGCCACCGAACGGCTCGCGGCGCAGGTGGCCGCCCGGGGCGCGTCGATGCTCGACGCGCCGGTCAGCGGCGGCGAAATCGGCGCGATCAACGCGGCGCTGTCGATCATGGTCGGCGGCGACGAGGCCGCGTTCGCCCGCGCGCGGCCGATCCTCGAGAAGATGGGGAACCCGGAGAAGATCATCCACATCGGCCGCTCCGGCGCCGGCCAGATCTGCAAGATCTGCAACCAGGTGGCGATCGGCGGCGCGCTCGCCGGGGTCAGCGAGGCGTTCGCGCTGGCGAAGAAAGCGGGCGTCGACGCCGCGCGCGTGCGGCAGGCGCTGCTCGGCGGCTTCGCCGCCAGCCGCGTGCTCGAAGTACACGGCGAGCGGATGCTGGTCGACAATTACAAGCCGGGGTTCCGCGCCAGGCTGTATCAGAAGGATCTGCGCATCGCGCACGAAGCGGCGTCGGCGAACTCGGTGGCCATGCCGGCGACGGCGATCGTGTCGCAGATGATCAACGCGCTCGTCGCCGCCGGCGGCGCCGATCTCGACTATGCGGCGATGGGAACGGTGCTGTTCGCCCTGTCGGGATCGCGGGTGGACGCGATTCACCCGGATGCCGCCAAAGTGTAGTTGCTGGATGCTGGATGCTGGTTGCTAGCCGTCGCCGCTGGGGATAGTTCGTGGTGGCGGGCCGCTAGTTGCTGGATACTAAGGTCTCGGGCGCTTACTGACGACTGCGACTGGACTGGTTACTGACAACTGCGACTGGACTGGTTACTGACGACTGCGACTGGACTGGTTACTGACGACTGCGACTGGACTGGTTACTGACGACTGCGACTGAGACAAGTGGCTGTCGTGCGGGACAGCTGGAGGCTGAAATGAAGGATCGACGTGATTTTCTGCGTCAAATGGTGCCGGCTGGACTTGCCGGTATGGCGGCGCTGAACACCGACTGGCTGGCGCGCGCCGCATCGGCGACGGCGGCGGCCGCCGATCGCACGCCAGCGGAGCTGGCGGCGGACGAGAGCTACTGGCGCGAGATCCAGCAGGCGTTCACGCTCGATCGCACCATCCTCAACTTCAACAACGGCTACACCTGCCCGAGCCCGCGCGTGGTGCACGAGGCGTTGAAGCGCTACCTCGACATCTCCAACCAGGCGCCAATCCACTACATGTGGAACCAGATGGAGCCCAACGTCGAGACCGTCCGCCGCAACCTGGCGGCCGAGATCGGCTGCGACGCCGAGGAGCTGGCCATCACCCGCAACGCCAGCGAGGCGCTGCAGATCGCGCAGCTCGGCCTCGACCTCAAGGCGGGCGACGAGGTGGTGACGACCAACCAGGATTACGGGCGGATGCTCGACACCTGGGACCAGCGTGTCCGCCGCGACAAGATCGTCGTCAACAAGATCTCCTTCCCGGTGCCGACGACCAACCTGGCGGAGCTGACCGATCGGATCTCGCGGGCGATCACGCCGAAGACGAAGGTGATCCACATCTGCCACATCACCAACCTCACCGGGCAGCTGTTCCCGGTACGCGACATCGCCCGGCTGGCGCGGTCGAAGGGGATCCAGACCATCGTCGACGGCGCGCACGCGTTCGCGCACTTCCCGTTCAAGATGTCGGAGCTCGAGTGCGACTACTACGGCTGCTCGCTGCACAAGTGGCTGCTGGCGCCGGTCGGCACCGGCTTCCTCTACGTGCGGCGCGAGAACATCGCCCGGCTGTGGCCGCTGACGCCGGCCGCCGCCAGCAAGAGCGACAACATCCGCAAGTTCGAGGAGGTCGGCACCCACCCGGCGGCGAACCACAACGCGATCGCCGAAGCGCTCGCCTTCCACCAGGCGATCGGCACGGAGCGCAAGGCGGCGCGCCTGCGCTATCTCAACGATCGCTGGGCGAAGCGGGTCGACAAGCTGGCGGGGGTGAAGATCCTCAACAGCCGCGAGCCGAACCAGGCGTGGGGGCTGTTCAACGTCAGCCTCGAGCGGGTCGATGCGCCGAAGGCGTACGACTATCTGTGGTCGAAGTACCGGATCATCACCGCCGCGATCAAGCGCGACGACTACCAGGGGCTGCGCGTCACGCCGAATATCTATACGACGCTCGAGGAGGTCGATACCTTCGCGCACGCAATCGAAGACCTCGCGAAGAACGGCGGCGCCGCGGCGACGCAAGCGTAGAAGCCAGGGGCGGAGCAAGCTCCGCCCCTACGGGTGTCCAAGTTTGATCGCCTGTAGGGGCCGACCTTGGTCGGCCCCCACGCCGCCGATCGCCGCCGCGTGCGCGCGAACCGCCGGGTCTTTCGACGCGGTGCGCAGCGCTCTCTCGATCGCGATCTTTGCCTCGCCGATTCGGCCCGCCTTGAAATACGCCCACGCCAGCGCGTCGTCGGTGAAGATGTCGTGGCGAAGCGCGGCGGCACCCTCCGCGATCGTCACCGCTTCCTCGAGACGCCGGTCGTGATCGGCGAGGAAGCGCGCGAGGTGCTTCGGCTCCCGCGCGCCGCGCCAGCCATCCTCGGCACGCGCGTACTGCCGCTCCGCTTCGTCGTGGCGCCCGAGGCGCCGCAGGAGATCGCCGGTGCGCGACGCGAGATCGGGCGTCGGCGACGTCTCGGCAAGCCGCTGCAGGAGATCGAGGGCGCCGGTCAGATCGCCTTCGGCGGCGATCGCGTTGGCGTAGCCCATCATCGCGAAGGGATGGCCGGGAAACGCCTGCGAGGCGGCGGCGTACTCCGTTTTGGCCTCGCGGATCCTGCCCAGCTGCAGGTAGAGATCGCCGGCCTGCGCACGCGCCCACGCCAGCGCCTCGGGATCGGCCGGACTGGTTGCGCCGGCTGCCAGCGTCATCGCCTCGATCGCCCCGGCGAGGTCGCCCTGGAGCTCGCGCGCGTAGGCAACCCTCGCGTACGACGGCGCACCCGGCCGCAGCGCCATCATCCGATCGAATGCGGCGAACGCCTGGCCGTAGTGGCCAAGCTCGAGGTGGCTGTCGCCGATGACGCCGTAGTTGATCGGATCGTACGGCCGGGCGTCGCGGTTACGTTCGGCGACGCGAATCGCTTCCTCGAAGCGGTGCTGCGAGAGATACAGGGTGGCGAGCTGCCGGTTCGCATCGTAGCTCGCCGGGTTGTCGTGGAGCACACGTGTCAGCACCTGCTCGGCGCGGCCGGTGAGCGCGGCGTTGCCGGTGACGCGCGTCTGCCGCAGGAGCGCGTCGGCGAGCAGCAGCGCGGCGCCGCTGTCGTCGGGATGCTCACGCAGCCGCGTTTCCATCTCGGCGACGCGGCGCTCGAGGTCGGCGCGGGAGGTCGTCGGCGCGCCGGGCGCGCCAAGCGGTGGCGAGGCGGTATACGGCCGCCGGCTGCGCCGCGCGTCGCGGATGTTCGCCGCCACGACCAGTGCCGCAACGGCAGCAATGATCGCGGCGGGCACAGTCGCCTGACGCTGCAGAAGCCGTCGCATTGGCAGTCTCAGTCGCCCGCGGGGCGATTCGGGTTCAGCTTCCACGGGTTGCCGCCCGAATGCGGCGGCGCGACGTACGGGAACGTGGCGCGGAACGGCACGTCGTTGCGGTCGACGCGATCGCCGAGCGACGACACGCGCGCGCCCGACAGGACGCCAGCTGCCGCCTGCAGGGTGATGTCGATGACATCGTCGGTGAGCCGGCGGCCGTTCGGAAAGCCGGCGATGTCGGCGGCGAGCACGCCGAGGCGCGAGGGGCGCGCCGTCGGGCCGATGTCGGTATTGAGGCGCAGCATCTCGCTCGGCCGCACTCCCGGCGGCTGGTTCAGATTGGGCACGCCGGTGAGAAACACCGACACGAGATCGTTACGCGGCGTCGACGGCGCGGTCAGCCCGTACACGGCCTGGAGCAGCCTGGGCACTTCCGGATCGGTGACGTAGCTCAGGAACTGCGCGTCGTCGGCCGGCGTGCTGCCGTTCCACTTGTCCTTCTGCGCGAGCGGAATCACCACCTCATTCACCAGCGGCATGCCTAGGCGCGAGACCTGCACCATGCTGCCGGAGGTCGTCTCCGCGCCGGCGGTGCGCGTTGTCGTCGCCGGCCGGCTTGCCGTCGACCAGACGCCGATGATCGGGCTGCCGCCGCGCAGCGACGAGCGCGGCACCTGGAGGGCGATGGTGTGGACGTTGAAGCCGGCGAGAGAATCGGTGCCGGTCTCCGACAGGTTGCCGCCGTAGAGCAGATCGAAGACGCGCAGGTCGAGGAAGAAGGGATCGTCGGTCTGGCCGGCGAAGACGCGGCCGACGGTGCCGTCCGGCTGGCGGAACTCGTAGATGCCGCTGCCAAAGCCGCCGTAGCTCGGCGTCGATGCCGGCCCGATGTTGTCGTACATCGTTCGCATCGGACCGGCGGTGAGAACGGTGGCACCGCGTTCGACGCGCGCCAGCGAATAGGTCTGGAACAGGTTGCGGTTGGCGTCGTCGAGCGCCTTGATCGGACCGGTGGCGTACAGGAACGTGTTCGGGTTCACGGTCCCCGACGTGAAGCGGAACTGATAGGCGATGTCTTCGACGGCGTCGCCGTTGTTGTCGATCTTGATTTCATACAGCACGTTGTCGCCGAACCTGTAGAAGTTCGGGCCGCCGGCAGGATCCTCGAACGGCGCGAACGATGCGACGAGCGTCACCGTATCGGGCGCGTCCGGGCTCATGAACGCATACACGTCGGTGTTGTCCGCCAGCGGGTCGCCGCTGATGAGCGGCGCTTCCCGATGGCTGGACGCCCGCCCGGGCATCATCGGATAGGCGATGAGCATCGCGACCAGGACGGCGAAATAGCATCTCTTGCGCACGAGTCCTCCTTCGCTCCCGGCACCTGGAGCGGCTTCACCGGACCCTACGTGCGCGATACGCCGGCGGATTGGGGGGCAGGCCCTTCGACTCGGCTCACTCGAAAAACGATCGCCTCGCTCAGGGCAGGCCGGGTGCTTGCAGAGCGCGCTATGCTTCGAAGGATGTCCGAGGTCGGGTCGGCGCCGCCGGCCGCAACCGTTCCGCTGCCCCGCTGGGCCCGCGCTGCCGACTTCGCGGCGCTGGCCCTTGCCTTCGTCGCGGCCATCGTCGCGATGTCCGGCGGCTTCCGCCTTCGGCTGGGCGACTGGCGGCTGGCGTTGACGTCGCCCTATCGACCGCTGCTGATAGCGCTCGCCATCGGCGTGGCGCGGCACGCGCTGACCTTTACGCGCCACGAATCCATCGCCGGGCACCTGTGGGTGAGCGTGCGCGCGCTGATGCGGTCGACGCCATTCGCCACCGCGGCCACCGTGGCGATGGCGACGCGCCCGGTGGTGTTCCTCGCGGGCTATCTCGCCGTGTTCATGTTCGGATATGCGCCCGGGGCGCAGCCGTTCCAGGACTTCGACAGCGAGCTGCTGAACCTGCCGCTGCGATGGGATGCCGGCTGGTACCTGCAGGTGGCGCGGGAGGGCTACGAGTACAGGGCGCGCGTCGGCGCCACCGGCCAGCAGAACATCGTGTTCTTCCCGGCGTTTCCGACAACGATTCGAACGGTCGCGCTGCTGCTTGGCAACAACCATCCCGCGTACGTGTTCGGCGGCACCGCGATCTCGCTGTTGTTGTTCGTGCTCGGCTTGACCTATGTCTATCACCTCGCGCGCGAGCACCTCGCGCCTGACGAGTCGGCAACCGCGCTGTGGATGCTGGCGGCGTATCCGTTCGCGCTGTTCTACGGCGCCATCTACACCGAGTCGCTGTTCCTCGTCGGCGCGGCTGGTGCGTTCTATCATTTCCGGCGCGGCGAGCTGGGGCGTGCGGCGCTGTGGGGCGTGATCGTCGGCCTCACGCGTCCCAACGGATTCTTCCTCTGCGTGCCGCTCGCGATCTGCGCGCTCGAGCGGCGTCCGGCGGGCGAGCGCTGGCTGTCGCTGAAGGCGATGGCGGCCGCGGCGGCGCCGGTCGGCGGCGTGCTGCTCTATTCGCTCTACATCTGGCGCGTCACCGGGAATCCGCTCGCGTGGGCCGCGGGCCACGCGGCGTGGGGGCGCACCTATCAGGGATTGTCGACGCTGATCACACAGCGCTACCGGATCATCACCGAGTCGGGCCTGCCGTCGTATGTCGGCCACGAGCCGTACGATTTCCTCAACGCGATGGGCGTCCTGTTCGTGCTCGCGGCGGTGTGGCCGCTGGCGCGGCGCTTTTCGATCGCCTACGCAGCCTTCATCCTCATCAACATCCTGCCGCCGCTGAGCGCGGGCGGCCTGATGTCAGCCGGACGATTTTCCTCGGTGCTCTTTCCGGCGTTCTTCTGGTTTGCGTCCGCTGTGCCGGCGGCGCATCGCATGGGCTGGATTGCGGCGTTCGCCGCGTTCGAAGCGTTCAACGCGGCGCTGTTCTACACCTGGCGGCCGTTGTTCTAGCCGCGGCAGCCACCCTCTGCATGCCACCTGAATTCTGGTGTGTTGCGCCTGTGGAACCGCCGAGCACGCAGAGCGCGCAGATTCTTTTGTTTAGCCGGTGCGCTCGAGGATCTCGCTCAGCTCTTTCAGTTCCTCGATCTCGTTTTTCGCGGCGTAAAGAATCGCGCGCCGCTCCTGGAGCGTCGGCGTCGACCAGTCCTCGTTCTCGAGCCGCACGCGCCCGTCCGCGCTGACCTCGACGACGACCGCGTCCATCGGTCCAACGAACAGCTTCATCGCAGTTGCCGCTCCCGTCAACACAACCCAGAACGAAGAACGACGAACGACAATCGGTAGCTGTCGAACGACAATCGTCAGCCGCCGAATGACGACCGTCAACTGCCGAACGACAAGCGTCAGTTTGCGCTCTTAAACCCCCGCGGCCGCCGCCGCGCGCATCGCATCGTCCACCCCCAGCACGATGACCGCCGAGGGGCCGGCATCGACGCCGCCGCCGTACGCGTATTCGACGTTGACGTTGGCATCGCTGACCAGCTTCAACGCCGGCGCCAGCGCGCCCGGGCCGTTGGGGACGGTCGTGACGATCACGTCGCGCTCGGAAACCTGGTGGTGGTGATCGCGCAGCGTCGCGGCCCCGTGCACGTGGTTGTCGACGACCAGGCGCAGCTGACCGCCCGATTCGAGCGCCATGGCGAGGATGTTCACGCGTTCGTCGGAGAGCAGCCGCGTGACGCCGGCCAGCGCGCCGGGGCTGTTAGGAAGGCGGAGGGAGAGCTCGGTTCGAATCATGGGGGACAAGCGTATCACTGGTGTCGCGACAGGGGCTGGGGACTGGGGGCTGGGGGCTGGCTGCCTCGGGTCGCGGCCGCTCGGCGCACGCCGCTTACTGCCGACTGCGACTGACGCCAGCGACTGGCGACTGCGACTGCGACTGCGACTGCGCCTGACGCCAGCGACTGGCTACTGACGACTGACGCCAGCGATTTGCCCCGGAGACGGCCCGTCGCCGGTCACCCGCTCGTCAGTCGTGTGGCAGCGACTGAAAGGCTGGCGGCCGGCGGCGTTGTGACCGTCCCCGGGGCGCGGGGCAGCTGGGATAGGGCGGGCTGCCTGCGCAGCCCGCCGTGAGAGGTTTTAGAACTTAGGCGAGCACCTTGATGACGACGCGGCGGTTCTGCGCCCGGCCGGCTCGCGTCTTGTTCGGCGCCACCGGCTTCTCCATCCCGTAGCTGATGACGTTCATCTTGTGCAGCGGGATCTGGTACTGGTCGTAGAGGTACTTCTTCACCGCTTCCGCACGCGCCAGGCCGATGGCCTCATTGGTCTTGGCCGCGCCGACGTTGTCGGTGTGCCCTTCGATCTCGAGGAAGATGTTCTTCGGGTCCTGCTTCAGCGATGCCACCATCTCGTCGATCTTCTGCTTCGCTTCGTCGGGCAGCACCGTCTTGCCGAACTTGAAGTTGCCCTGGTCTTCGCTCAACACCACTTCGTAAACCAGCCGCCGGTTGGCGCGGTCCATCGTTTCGAACTTGGTATTGGCTTCGGCGCCGACGGCCTTCGCCGCGGCCGCGTTCTGATCGGCCGCCGCCGCCGCGCTGTTGGCGGCCTCGGCGCGCTGCGCCGCCGCAATCGCCTTCTGGTCGACCTCGGAGATGCGCCCCTCGTTGCGGCGCGTCCGCTCCTGGGTCTCCTCGATGGCGCGGCCCTGCGAATCGACCTTCTCGTTCACTTCCCCAACCGACGTGCGCACGAACTTCTTCGTGGCGCAAGCCGTCGAGGCGCCGACACAGAGCACAGTGATGGGAATGGCCACGAAAAATTTCCGCAACATTTCGATCCCTCCTAGTTCGCCGTCGGGCTTGATTGCCCCGCCATGTAACCGCTACGAGCTCGTACGGTGAGGTCCTTGTTTCGAGCACGGACCACGAGCGGGTGCCAGCCCGGCCGGCCGCTCGATTCAAATGCGATCAGGTACTGATGCCGCAGCTCGTCGATGATCTGCCGCGCCGCAATGCTGCGCTGTCCCGGCGTGCTCGCCACGAACACGTGCCCGCCGGTCCAGGAGGCGAGATCCGCGAGAGGACCGGCAAAGGCCGACCCCGACACCGACTTGGTCGAGGCTTCTTCCGAAGGGTTGTCGATCGATGGAACGATGCCGAAGATGTAGACCGGGACGTCGATCGAGCTGGCCAGCGCCGACACCTGCGACGGCTTCAGCTTGCTCCAGTTGTCGGCGCCGTCGGTGAGCACCACGACCGCGCGGCGGCGCCCTTCACGCTCGCCAACCCGGTGCGCCGTGGCCGCAATCGCGTCGTGCAGCGAGGTCGCGCCGAACGGCACGACCTCGGAGAGCGACTCAGGCAGCGTGCGCAAGCCGGTGGTGAACGGGACGCGCTCGTCGAGGTGCGTGTCGAAGGTGAAGATGCCGGCTTCGTCTTTGTCCGTCTGCATCCAGCTCAGGACGTGCGCCGCCGCCTCGCGCGCCGTCGACAGCTGCCCTTCCATGCTGCCGCTGACGTCGAACAGCACCGCGACGCTCAGGCCGGACATGTCGGCGCGGAAGTCGGCGATGCGGCGCGCGAAGCCGCCATCGAGGACTTCGAAGTCGTTGACCTTCAAATCGCGGACGAAGCGTCCCTTCTGGTCGCGCACCACGGCCGCGACGCGAACCATGTCGACGCTGGATTTGAAGGAGGCGGCCGGCACCTGTGGAGTCTGGCCAGCCGGCTGCTGGGCTCGAACGCCTTGGAAACTGACGAGACTGATTATCGCCGCGCTGAGAATCAGGGGTCCCTTTGCCACGCCGGTCCACACTGCGAGACCGTTGCCAGTCTCCTAAGCACTTGACTCAGCGTGGTTTGGCAGAGTCGATGGGGCTACGGCTCAGGCAATTGGTGAATCACTTTGCGTAACATTTACTCGATTTTCGAGCTGATCCGGATTCGAGGCCGTGTAATTTCTACCGGGCCGCCACTCTAGTAAAATCGCGCGGTGACGTTAGCCAGAGTTCAGCCCAATATTCCGACGGCCGCCCGTGTCCACCGCTTTACGTACGCGATCCGTAACATCGTCGCGGAGGCGCAGAAAGTGGAAGCGGCGGGCACACGGGTCCGCTATCTGAACATCGGCGACCCCGTCGCCTTCGGGTTCAAGACGCCGCCCCATCTCGTAGCCGCGGTGGAGCGGGCGCTGCGCGACGGACAGAACAACTACGGCCCGTCGGCCGGCATTCCCGCCGCTCGCGAAGCGGTGGCGAACGAGTACACGAAAAACGGATTTCCGGTCACGGCGGACCGGGTGTTCATCACCGCCGGCACATCGGAAGGCATCGAGTTGACGCTCAGCGCGGTGGTGGATGCGGGCGGCGACGTGCTCGTGCCGATGCCGACCTACCCGCTCTATACCGCCGTTCTCGCGAAGCTGGACGCGCGCGCGAAATACTATCGCCTCGACCCGTCGAACGGCTGGATGCCGGATCTGGATCACCTCGAGAGCCTGGTTTCGCCGGCGACGCGCGCGCTGGTCGTGATCGATCCCAACAATCCAACCGGCGCGGTCTACCCGGAACCGGTGCGCCGCGCGCTCCTCGACTTCGCCGACGAGCACGGCCTGCTCATCCTCGCCGACGAGGTCTACGGCGATCTCGGATTCAACGGATCGGTCGCGCCGTACGGCCTGCTGGATCCGGACGCTGCGATCATCTCGTTCTCCAGCCTGTCGAAAGCGTATCTCGCGCCCGGCTGGCGGACCGGCTGGATGGCCATCGGCCGCTCGCCGCGGCTCGACGACGTCGTGGCCGCCGTGAAGAAACTGGCCGACGGCCGGCTGTGCAGCACCGTGCCGATGCAATACGCGATTGCTCCGGCGCTGACCGGCGACCGATCGCATCAGCTGTCGTTCCGCGACGAGTTGAAAGCGCGTTCCGATCTCACGGTGTCGCGCCTGCGGCGGATGCCTGGGGTGACCTGCGTCGAGCCGACGGCCGCGTTCTACGCGATGCCGCGCGTGTCGCTGCCGCCGGGGCGCACCGACGAGCATTACGTCAAGGCGCTGCTGCACGCGACCGGTGTGCTGTGCGTGTACGGCTCGGGCTTCGGCCTGCCCGCCGAAGACGGCTTCCTGCGCATCGTCTTCCTCGCGCCGCTCCCGGAGCTGAACGAGATCTACGACCTGATGGAGAAGTTCACGGCGGAGTATCTCTCCGCGTAGTGTCCGGCTTCAGCCGGACTGTGACACGGTCCGCCTTAAGGCGGACACTACAGGTCGATGACTTCCCCGCGCCGTGACGCGTTCCTCGTCACGCTCAGCTATCTCGGGCTGACGCTCGTCCTGACGTGGCCGCTCGCGGCCGGCCTGACGCGCGACATCCCCGGCGACTTCGGCGACCCGCTGTTCACGGCCTGGGCGATGGCGTGGGCGGCGACGCATCTGGGCCCGGGCTGGTGGAACGCCAACATCTTCGCGCCCCATCCGCTGGCGCTCGCCTACTCCGAGCACTTCCTGCCGCAGGGCCTTCAGGCGTGGCCGTTCTTCGCCGCGACGCACAACCCGATCGTCGGCTACAACATCGTGTTTCTCTCGACCTTCGTCGTGTCCGGCCTCGGCGCGTACCTCATCGGTCGCGAGCTGACGGGCAGCCGCGCCGCAGGATTCATCGCCGGCCTGGCGTTCGCCTTCTCGCCGTTTCGCATCGCATCGATGCCGCACCTGCAGGTGCTCTCGTCGGCGTGGATGCCGCTCGTCATCTACGGCCTGCGGCGGTACTTCACGACCGGACGAACGCGGCCGCTGGCCGGCGCCGCCGCCGCGTGGTTTCTGCAGAACCTGTCGTGCGGCTACTACCTGCTCTTCTTCAGTCCCATCGTCGCGCTCTATCTCGCCTGGGAGCTGACGACGCGAAAGCTGTGGACGAACCGGCGCGTGGTGGCCAGCGTCGCGATCGCGTGCGCCGCGGTCGTCGCCGCGACGATTCCGTTCCTGATTCCCTACCTCGAGCTGCGGCGGCTCGGGTTCAACCCGCGATCGCTGGCCGAGACGAAGAAATTCTCCGCGGATGTCTACGCCTTCCTCACCGCCGACCCGAACCTCTGGCTGTGGGGACCTGTCGCGACGTCGTGGCAGGAAGCCGAAGGCGTGCTGTTCCCCGGGCTGACGATCGTCGTCCTGGCGGCGATTGGCCTGGCGCGCGGCGACGCACCTTCGCGCGCGATCTCCGGAACACTCGCAGCGCGAGGCTTCGGCCGCTCTTCTCCCGCGCTTCACTCCGCGCTGCTGCTGGTCGCCGTGGTCTGCTGGCTGATGGTCGTCGGCCTGCTGTTCGGCTGGTCGATTCGGCTCCCCGGCCTGCGCGTCACCGAGCTGTGGCGCACGGCGATCGTCGCCCTTCTCGCGACCGCCGCATGGCTGGCTGCCTCTGCGAGCGCGCGGGCGTCGATGCTGTCGTGGCTGGCGTCGCCCCAGGGCATCTTTACCGGCATCACCCTCTTCGCCGCGGCGATGACGCTTGGCCCCGAGATCCACGCGAAGGGGCGGGCGATCGCGGAGACGAGCATCTATGCGTTCTTCTATCAGTACGTGCCCGGCTACGACGGCGTCCGCGTGCCGGCGCGCTTCGCGATGATCGTCACGCTCGGCCTGTCCGTGCTCGCGGCATTCGGCGCCGTCAGGCTCGAACGGCGTGGGCGCCGCGCCCTCGTCGCGCTGGCAGCGCTCTTCATCGTGGCCGAGGCGGTTGCGATGCCGATTCCGATCAACGAGAACTCGACAAAGTACGCGCAAGCCGGGCTCGCGCCGCTGCCGCCGCGCGTCGAAACCGGCGAGGCCGCGCCGCCGGTCTACCGCTTCATCGCCGGGCTGCCTGACGATTCCGTGATCATCGAGCTGCCGCTCGGCGAGCCGGCGTTCGACATCCGTTACATGTTTTATTCGACCGGCCACTGGAAACGGCTCGTGAACGGGTATAGTGGCGGCGCGCCGCTGGCGTACGAGTTCCTCACCGAAGCCCTGAAAGATGTGGGCACCCGCCCCGACCGGGCCTGGGACGCGGTTGTCGCCTCCTCGGCCACGCACGCGGTGGTCCACGAAGGCTCCTTCGAGGGAGAACGAGGTCGCCTTTTTAGCGAATGGCTGCGCACCCACGGCGCCACCGACGTGGCCGTTTTTGGCACGGACCGCGTGCTGGCGCTGCCGATGTCGAGAAGAACCGGGGATCGCGATCGGCCGGCCGCGACCGGGCCGCCGTCCACAGCCCGGTACTGGTTTTGATCGACCCGCTCCGGGGGCGGGCCCGTGCCTGGTGAACGTGAACCGATGACTTCACGATCCGGCCGCAGGCCAATGGCGGTCTTGTACAAGCGCTGGAACGAGCCGAAGAGCCGCTTTGGCGACCTGATGGTCGTCACCTTCATGGTGATGCAGTGCCTCGACGGCGTCTTCACCTACATGGGCGTCCGCATCTGGGGCCCGGCGATTGAAGCCAACCCGCTGGTCAGCTCGGCCATGAGCACCGCCGGCGTCGCCGCCGGCCTGGGCGGCGCGAAGATGATGGCGATCGGCTTCGGCATGCTGCTGCACCTCCGCCGCGTCCACTACGTCGTCGCGCTGCTCGCCGCGATCTATTTCATGGTCGCGATCGTTCCATGGGCGGCGCTCTTCCTGACGCATTAGTCCGCCGTTAAAGCGCCGCCGCCACGCCTGAAAGGCGGATTACACTGGCGGAATGCTGCGCCGCGACCCGCTGGCTTTCCTTGGCACCGATCTCGATGCGCTCAAAGAACAGGGACTCTATCGCCAGCTCCGGATCCTCGAGGGGGAGCAAAGCCACAAGTCGACGTTCGACCACCGCTCGGTGGTCAACCTCTCGTCCAACAACTACCTCGGCCTGACGACGCATCCGAAGCTGCGCGAGGCGGCGCTCGATGCAGTGCGCAAGTTCGGCGCCGGGTCGGGATCGGTCCGAACCATCGCCGGCACGATGGAGATCCACATGGAGCTCGAGCGCCGGCTGGCGGCGTTCAAGCAGACCGAGGCCGTGGTGGTGTTCCAGAGCGGCTTCGCGGCGAACGCCGGCACCGTCGCCGCCGTCTTAACCAAGGATGACGTCGTCGTTTCGGACCAGCTGAATCACGCGAGCATCATCGACGGCTCGCGGCTGAGCCGGGCGACGATCAAGGTGTTTCCCCACAAGGACGTCGCCGCCGCGCGCCGGGTGCTCCAGGAGCTGCCGGCGGGCCAGCGCAAGCTGCTCATCACCGACGGGGTGTTCAGCATGGACGGCGACCTCGGCGCGCTGCCCGGGCTGTGCGCGCTGGCCGAGGAGTTCGGGTGCATCATGATGGTCGACGACGCCCACGCCAGCGGCGTCTTCGGCAGAAACGGACGCGGCACGATCGACCACTTCGGTATGCACGGCCGCGTCGACATCCAGGTCGGGACGCTGTCGAAGGCGATTGGCGCGCTCGGCGGCTACGTCGCCGGCAGCCGGACGCTCGTCGAATTCCTGTATCACCGCGCGCGGCCGTTTCTCTTCTCGACGTCGCATCCGCCGGCCGTGGCGGCGGCGTGCATCGCGGCCATCGACGTCCTCGAACAGGAGCCGGAGCTGATCGAGCGGTTGTGGGAGAACACGCGCTTCTTCAAGGCGGGCCTCGAGCAGCTCGGCTTCAACACCGGGCTGAGCGAGAGTCCGATCACGCCGGTGATCGCCGGCGACGGCGCCCTGGCGATGAAGCTGTCGGACCGGTTGTTCGAGGAGGGCGTGTTCGCGCAGGGCATCGCCTTTCCGACCGTCGCCCGCGACGCGGCGCGGGTGCGGACGATCGTCACCGCGACGCACACGCGCGAGGAGCTCCAGTTCGCGCTGGACGCGTTCGCGCGCGTGGGACGCGAGCTTGGGATTCGATAGTGCAGAGACTCGGAGGCTGAGAGCCGTGAACCTGGCGCCGAGGCCGTCGTCGAGACTCGCCGACTTCTTCGACACGTACACGAAGGACGTGACGGCCGAGGATCTGCAGCGGCTGTTCACCCGCGACGCGCGCGACGCATACCGTTTCTTCACGCGCGGCATCGACGCCGAGGCGATGCAGCGGCTGCCGTGGTACAAGCGCACCCTCGAAGAGGTGCGGCTGCTGTTCGTCGCCTTCTCGATGAAGCTGTCGCCGGCGCGGCGCGTCGTCTTCGGCTCGGCGTTCGTGCTGGCGCTGATCGGCCTGATCAACCTGTTTCGCGGCGTCGGCGTGATCGAGATCGTGCGGATGCCGTTCGTCGGCGGGCTGGGCGTGCTGGGGCCGCGCTTCAGCGACGGAACGTGGTCGCTGCTCTTCGCCTTCGCGCTGATGAACCTGCTGGTGCTGCTGGAAGTCGCCGACCGCCTGTCGCTCAAGAACGATCTCGAGATCGCGCGCGACATCCAGCAGGCGATGCTGCCGAGCGGCGTCTTCAGCGCGCCGGGCGTGGAAACGGTCGGCATCAGCCGGCCGGCGAACACGGTCGGCGGCGACTTCTACGACATCCTGCCGCTCGACGACGGCCGCCTGGTGGTCACCGTCGGCGACGTGGCCGGGAAGGGGAGCCCGGCGGCGTTGCTGATGGCATTGCTGCTGGCGATGCTGCGCACGCTTGTCGATGAACGGCTCGAGCCCGCCGATCTCATCACCCGGTTGAACAAGCAGGTCTGCCGGCACGCGCCCGGCACGCGGTTCATCACGCTGTTCTACGCGGTCTATCAGCCGCTGACCGGCGGGCTGACGTACGTGAGCGCCGGCCACATGCCGCCGCTGGTGATGCGGCGCCACGGCACCTGCGAGCGGCTGAGCGACGGCGGCATCGCGCTCGGCATGTTCGAACACTCGACCTACACGACCGGCCAGGTCGTGCTCCAGCCCGACGATTTACTCGCCGTTTACAGCGACGGGATCACGGAAGCGGAAAATCCCGCGGGCACGCCGTTCGACGAAATCGGGCTCGAAACAGCGCTGAAAGCGGGCACGCACGCGAGCCTTCCCGTTCTCGGCGCGGCCGTCGTGCAGTCGGTGGAACGCCACACGGCGGAGAAGCGTTTTGCCGACGATCTGACTATTCTTCTCCTGCGCCGGACCGTGGCGGCGCCGGCCGGTGTCTAAGAGAACGGTTCCGGCAAAGATCGGTCGAAGGTGATGAGGGTTCGACGGGCGGCCGCATTCCTGGCCCTGCTGTTGTGCGGCGGCGCGTCGCCGCGCGCGCAGGACGACGCCGTGGCGCAATTCCTCGCCACGCTGGAAGGTGTCGTGCGCGCCGGCGACACCACGGCGTACTACAACCTCCTCGCGCCATCGGCCAACCGCAATACGGCGCGCGACTTCGCCAGCAGCGAGCTGGTGCCGGGCGCCACCCGCGTCGCCATCCACGAGCGCGATCGCAAGGGCCTGCAGGGCACGCCGGCGGGCGGCGGCTACAGCCTGCTGGTGGAAGTGATTGCCGAGTACGGATCGCGCGCGCGCATCGCCACCTGGCGCGTCGACATCAAGCGGACGGGAACCGCGGGCAGCGATCGCGAGTGGGCGATTGCCGACCAGGAGCGGCTGTCGTCGGTCGAGAACATCTACCGGCTGTCGCTCAACCCGGCCAAGTCGTTCGCGGCGCGCAACCTGAAAATCGCCGCCGAAGATCTCGATCTGACGCTGCCGGAAGGCACCGTCTACGTCGGCGACATCGACGTCGGCGTCACCGCAGTGGTCCTGATCGGCCGCGGCACGTTGAACTTCCATCCGGCGCCGGCGACGGAAAAAGGACAGGTTAAGATCTTCTGCGGCAGCGAAACGCTCGAGACCCGCTTCGACGTCGCCTACATCCGCATCAACCCCGCCGAGTACGAGCAGTTCTTCAACCAGGCGGCGCTGGTGCCGAAGCCGGTCGATCCAGGCGAGATGCGCCGGGCGCAGGAGATCTTCCGCGAGGAGTCGCAGAAGTCGTTCGTCATCGACCTCGGCGACCTGAGCCGCGACGCCTGGACGCTGCTGCCGTCACAGGGCGATTTCCTCGCCGAGCTGCGCACGCGGCGCTTCGACACGCTGACCTACGCGCGATCGTCGTCGGAAGCCGAGGACATCACCCTCTTCGATCGCAAGCGGCACAAGAACATCGCGCTCTATCCATCGCAGGAGCGCGGCCTGCGGCGCGGCCAGGCCTCGTACAACGAGGACGATCTGGTCGACTACGACGTCCTCGACTACGACATCGAAGTGGCGGCGACGCCCGACAGGCACTGGATCGACGGCCGCGCGCGGCTGCGCATCAAGGTGCGCGCCTACGTGCTCGGCACGCTGATGCTGCGGCTCGCCGACCCGCTGGTCGTGCAGTCGATTGTCAGCTACGAGTACGGCCGGCTGTTCGGCATCCGGGTGAAGAATCAGAACACGCTGGTCGTCAACCTGCCGACGACGCTGCAGCGCGACAGCATCCTGACGCTGACTATCGCCTATGCCGGGCGCCTCGAGCCGCAGGTCGCTGAGCGCGAAACCATCGGTCCGCTCGAAGGGCAGCGCGCCGGCGCCGAAGACGTGCCGATGATGATGCAGCCCGAGCCGAACTACCTGTACAGCAGCCGCAGCTACTGGTATCCGCAGGCGCCGGTCAGCGACTACGCCACGGCGCGGCTCCATCTCTCGGTGCCGCTGGGGATCGACTGCGTCGCCAGCGGCGAGCTCGAGGCCGGGTTTCCGGTGGTCGTCGCCGGCAAGGAGCCGGCGCCATCGCGCAAGCTGTACGTCTTCACCGCCGCGCAGCCGCTGCGCTACCTGGCATTCATCCTCAGCCGCTTCGCGCGCGCCGAGACGACGACGATCGCGTTTCCGTCCGAGCCCGAGGCGAAGAACGACGGCCCCGACGGCGCGGCCGCCGCCGACAGGCCGGTGAACGGGACGAAGTATCACAGCCTCAACCTGTCGGTGGAAACCAACCCGCGCCAGGCCTCGCGCGGCCGCGACCTCGCGGAACGCGCCGCCGACATCGCGCTGTTCTACGAATCGATCATCGGCGACTCGCCGTATCCAAGCTTCACCATCGCGCTGATCGAAAGCGATCTGCCGGGCGGCCACAGCCCGGGCTACTTCGCGGCGCTGAACCAGCAGCTGCCGACTTCGGGGCTGGTGTGGCGCAACGACCCCGCGGCGTTCCCCGGCTACACCGACTTCTTCCTCGCCCACGAGCTCGCGCACCAGTGGTGGGGCCAGGCGGTCGGCTGGCGCAACTATCACGAGCAGTGGATCAGCGAGGGCTTCGCGCAGTATTTCGCGGCGATGTACGCGCAGCAGCAGCGCGGCGACGAAGGATTCACCTCGGTGCTCAAGCAGCTGCGGCGCTGGGGCATGGACACGAGCGACCAGGGCCCGATCTCGCTCGGCTACCGGCTCGGCCACATCCGCGGCGAGAGCCGCGTCTTCCGCGCGCTGGTCTACAACAAGAGCGCCGCGGTGCTGCACATGCTTCGCCGCCTGGTCGGCGACGAGACGTTCTTCCGCGGCGTCCGCCGGTTCTACCGCGAGGCGCGCTTCCGCAAGGTCGGCACGCAGGATTTCCGCGCGGCGATGGAAAAGGAATCCGGGAAGGGGCTCGAACGCTTCTTCGACCGCTGGATTTACGGATCGACGCTGCCGAAGCTGAAGGTGTCCCACCGTGTCGAGGGCAGCGAGGTGGTGCTGCACGTCGAACAGCTGGGCGAGATCTTCGACGTGCCGGTGACACTGACTCTGCAGTACGCCGACCGCAAGTCGGTCGATGTCCTCGTCGCCGTCACCGACCGCGCCGTCGACCAGCGCACGCCGCTCGAAGGCGTGCTGCGCGGCGTCGACGTGAGCAAAGAGGACGGCACGATGGCGGAGATCGTCAAGAATTAGTTGCTAGGTGCTGGTTGCTAGTTGCTAGCTGTCAAGTGCCTGAATTTGGTGCGCCGGCGAAGCCGGCGCTCAGCTAGCAACCAGCAACTAGCCACCAGCAACCGCCCCTGCGATATCATCGATCTTCTATGGACACGGTGACGCTCACGATTGACGGCCGCCAGGTGACGGTCGAGAAGGGGAAGACCGTCCTGCAGGCCGCGATCGAAGGCGGCATCTCCGTCCCCTATTACTGCTACCACCCCGGCATCGGCATCGACGGCTCCTGCCGCGTCTGCATCGTCAAGATCGAGAAGATGCCGAAGCTGCAGACGTCGTGCTCGACCGTCTGCACGGAGGGCATGGTCGTCTCGACGCGGACGCCCGATGTGGTCGAAGCGCGCGCCGGCGTGTTCGAGTTCCTCCTGATCAACCATCCGCTCGACTGCCCGGTGTGCGACAAGGGCGGCGAGTGCCCGCTGCAGGATTTCTCCTACACCTTCGGGCCCGACGCGAGCCGGATGGAATTCCCGCGCCGCGTGTTCGACGGCGACGGCGTCAAGGCGGACGTCGACTTCGGTCCGACGCTGATGCTGAACCGCAACCGCTGCATCCTCTGCACGCGCTGCGTGCGATTCATGCGCGAGGTCGACGGCGACGCGCAGATCAACATCATCGACCGCGGCTACGGCAGCGAGATCGCGACCTTCCAGGAAGAAGGGGTGCACTCGCTCATCTCGGGCAACCTGATGGACGTCTGCCCGGTTGGCGCGATCACCACCCGCGACTACCGGTTCAAGTCGCGGCCGTGGGACAACCCGTCGGCCGCCGACACCATCTGCACCCAGTGCGCGAGGGGCTGCAACGTCACCGCCTGGATCAAGGCGAAGCCCGAGTGGGCGAAGGGGTCGCAGCTCATTCGCTTCACACCGCGCTTCAATCCGGAAGTGAACGACTACTGGATGTGCGACATCGGCCGGTTCGAGTATCACTGGATCGAAGGCGATGCCCGCGTAAAGAAGCCGCTGGAGCGGACCGGTGATGCGGCGCACCAGCCGATTGCCTGGCGCGACGCGCTCGCGAAGGTGTGCGATCGCCTCGCCGCCGCCGGCACCGCCAATCCCGACGGGGTGCGCTTCCTGCTGTCGGCGCACGCCTCGCACGAGGAACTGTTCCTGTTCAAGCGCCTCACCCAGGAGCTGATCGGCGAATCGGGACCGAAGGCAATCAGCGTCAGCTGGCGGTATCGGGAGAAGCCTCAGCCCGAGGCGACGAAGTTCAAGGTGCCGGCGGTCGACGCGCCCAACGTCAACGGCGCGCGCATCTTCGGCCTGGCGCCCGGCGCGCCCGGCGATCCGGTTCGCAACCCCGACATCGGAGCGCTGCGCTCGGCAGTGGAGGCGGGCCGGGTCACAGCGCTCTACGTGTTCGACCCCGGTCCCGAAGGCTCGCTCGGGGACACCGCGTGGATTGTCGAGGCGCGCAAGCGCGGGACGCTGCCGCTGCTGATCGTCCAGGGCGTGCTGATGACCGACCTGGCCCGCGCGGCGGATTTCGTCCTGCCCGGCGCATCCTATGTCGAGAAGGAGGCGTCCTATAGCAACGAGCAGGGGCGCCTGCAGGGGACGGCGCGCGCGATCGATCCCCCGGGCGACGCGATGGAAGACTGGCAGATCCTGGTGGACCTCGCTGCCGCGCTGGGCGTGCGCTTCGACTACACGACTGCCGGGCACGTGCGCGCCGACGCCGCCGCGCGCGGCGGCAGCGCGCTGGCCGGGCTGCCGGCCCTGGCGTTCAACCAGGCCGTCGAAGCGAGGCACTGGCTGCAGAACTCGAACCCGTCGGAACGGTGGAAGTGGGATTTCATGTTCCAGGATCTCCCACCCGTGAAAGGGGCAGTGGATCCGTCCTCGCTTCCCCTGCCACCCGGCGCGATCCCGTTAAAAGAAGTGAGATGAGCCTTCGCACCTCCTCCGTCCTCTGTGTGCTCTGTGTCCTCGGCGGCGCGAGCGCAGCGAGCGCGCAATCCAGACCGCGCGCGGAAATTACGCCGTTGGTTGAAAAGAGCGCCGGCCCGAGCGGCAAGGTCCGGGTCGCGCTGAAGGTCGCGCTCCCCGAAGGCCTGCACACCCAGTCCGACAAGCCGCGCGATCCAACCTTCATCCCGACGGTCCTCACCATCGAGCCGCCGGCCGGCGTCACGGTCGAGGAGATCGTCTACCCGAAGGCGTCGGATTTGAAACAGGCCGGCCTGCCGGAACCGCTGTCGGTGTTCGATCACCAGTTCGCGATTGGCTCGGAGCTGTCGCTTGCGAACAGCGTCGCCGCCGGCGAGCTCTCGATTCCGGCGAAGCTGCGCTATCAGGCGTGCGACGCGAACCTCTGCTATGCACCGGTCACGGCCACCGTGCAATGGACGGTGCCGGTCGCCTCGAGTGGATCGGCGGTAGCAGCCGATCCGGTGTTCGCGACAATCCCGTTCGGCACCGGGACGAAACCTGTCACGGCGGGAGGGGCAGGTGAGGCGGGCAAGGCAGGTGGCGAGGTGAACGGGGCAGGCGGGGCGGATGCGACGGCGCTGCTCGACAAGTTCGCCGTGCTCGGCACGACCGGCGGCTATCAGGGGACCGGCGATTTCCTGACGTTCATCCGCAACGCCGAGTCGGGCGTCAAGGAGCGCGGCCTCTTCGAAGGGCGCGGCCCGCTCGCCATCCTCCTCATCGTCCTCATCGGCGGCCTGGCGCTCAACCTCACGCCGTGCGTGCTGCCGATGATCCCGATCAACCTCGCGATCATCGGCGCCGGCGCGCAGGCGTCGTCGCGCAGCCGCGGCTTCTGGCTCGGCCTCGCTTACGGCGGGGCGATGGCGATCGTCTACGGCGTCCTCGGGTTGATCGTGATCCTCACCGCCGGCACCTTCGGCACGATCAACTCGTCGGCCTGGTTCAACCTCGGCATCGCCGTGCTGTTCGTCGTCCTCGGCCTGGCGATGTTCGATGTCCTGTTGATCGACTTCTCGAAGTACTCATCGAACTTCGGCACCGGCTCCAGCCGCGGCAGCTTCGGCCTCGCCTTTACGATGGGCGCGGTGGCGGCGCTGCTCGCCGGCGCGTGCGTGGCGCCGGTCGTCATCCAGGTGGTGCTGTTCTCGAGCAACCTCTATGCGACCGGCACGAAGATCGCGCTCGCGCTGCCGTTCTTCCTCGGCGTCGGCATGGCCATCCCCTGGCCGATCGCCGGCGCCGGCCTCGCGTCGCTGCCGAAGCCGGGCATGTGGATGGTGCGCGTGAAGCAGGGGTTCGGCGTCTTCATCCTCGCGACCGCCGCGTACTACGGCTACGAGGCGTACTCGATCTTCGCGAACCGGTGGGTGGATCCGAAAGCGGTCGCGTCGAGCGTCGAGGAGCAGCTGAAGGCCGGCTGGCACGCGTCGCTCGCCGACGGCCTCGCGGCCGCGCAGCGCGAGAACAAGCCGGTTTTGATCGACATGTGGGCGACGTGGTGCAAGAACTGCCTGACGATGGACAAGACCACGCTGGCGAACGGTGACGTGCAGAATGCGCTGGCCGGCTACGTGAAGGTGAAATACCAGGCGGAGGAGCCGGACGAGCAGCCGGCAAAAGCGCTGATGCAGCGCTTCGACGCAGTGGG